>Ga0255338_1002264_pt1 | contig 29331 bp, 23 predicted proteins | sample MeOH1_35cm_T4_19_FD_203715 | JGI IMG/M metagenome (GOLD analysis project Ga0255338, IMG submission 203715) | Sandy soil microbial communities from University of British Columbia, Vancouver, Canada - MeOH1_35cm_T4_195 | ecosystem: Engineered > Artificial ecosystem > Sand microcosm > Unclassified ... | reverse complement strand
ATTCGCGGTCATGAGCACGCGACTCGCCAAATTCACCATCGGCCAGGTCGTCCGCCACCGCGTCTACCCGTTCCGGGGCGTGATCTTCGACGTCGATCCCATCTTCTCGAACACCGAGGAGTACTGGCTCTCGATCCCGGAGCATATCCGGCCGCACAAGGACCAGCCGTTTTACCACCTGCTGGCCGAGAACGATGACAGCGCCTACGTGGCCTATGTCTCCGAGCAGAACCTGGAGGTCGACCATACGGGGCAACCCGTCGGCCACCCGCAGGCCTCGCTGATCTTCGACGCCTTCAACGAGGGCCAGTACAAGCTGCGCCCCGGCATCGGCCACTAGCTTCCGAACGACTTATCCATCTGGGCGACCATGTCGGGCGCGAGTTTCTGCGCGGCGTCCCGGTCCGCCTTCGCGCCGGCTGCGTCCCCCAACGCCTGCCGCACGCCGGCTCTCCACCACAGCGCCGCAGCGTCGGCTTCGTCCAGCTTCAGCAGGGCGTCGAGGTCCTTCAGCGCCTGAGCGTGGCGCTTGGCCAGGGCGTGGGCCACGCCGCGGGCGTACAGCGCGTCGATCGACTGGGGCTCCAGCACGACCGCCTTGTCGTACTCCGCGAACGCGCGGCCTTCGTCCGCCTTCTTCGACCAGGCCCGGCCGCGCATGACGTGGAGAACGGCCACGTCCGGGTTGGCCTTGATGAGGTCGTCCAGAATGGCCAGGGCCTGATCCGGCTGGTCCATGACGATCAGGACGTCGGCAAGGCCCTTGCGACCTTCCGCATTGGTCGGTTGGCGTTTCAGCAGCGCTTCATAGGTGGCCTTGGCTTGCGCCGTAGCGCCGGCGTCCAGCTGGAATTCGGCCAGGCCCACATAGCCGAGTGGGTTGTCCGGCTCGGCGCGTTGCGCGGCGCGGAAGGCGGTCTCGCCCTCTTGATCCAGGCCCATCCCGAAGAGGAGCGCGCCCTTCCCCGCCAGGATCGCGACGTTTCGCGGCTCGATCTTCAGGGCCGCGTTGTACGCCGCCAGCGCCTCGGGCAACCGGCCCAGGCTCTGCAGCAGCGCACCCTTGAAGCCCATCTCTTGAGGTTCGAGCTTCGCCAGCCGCTCGGCCTTGCGAACATCGCCGAGCGCCTCGCCGTATTCACCCAAGACGTAGGTCACGCGGGCCCGCGCCACATAGATCGACGGGTCGTCGGCGGTGACGCCGATCGCGGCGTCGTAGTCACGCCGGGCGCCCTCGTAGTCGCCGCGGGCGAAACGCACCAGGCCGCGGCTGACCCGGGCCATGGTGTTCTTGGGGTCGATACCGATGGCGGTGTCGTAATCGGCCAGGGCGGCGTCGATACGCTGCAGAAGCTCCAGGGCGTGGCCACGGGTGACGAGGGTCACGGGTTGCTTCGGCGCGAGCTTCACCGCCACCTCGGCCTGGGCCAGGGCGGCGTCCAGTTTGCCTGCGTCCATGTAGGTCTCAGCCAGGATTACGCGGGCCTGGGCGGCGGTGTCGTCGTCGACGCCCGGCGCCGCCAGGAGCCGCTCGCACGCCGCCACGCGCCCCGCGACGTCCTGCTCGCCGCGACCGCAGTCGGCAGCGATCGCCGGCGTCGCCACACAAGCCACGGCTGCCAGCAGCCCAAACACACGCAACCGCATCGCAGCCCCCGCTCCGAAACAAAACCCGAACAGGCTAGCGCTACAGTTTCTATGCGTAAAGCCGGGTCGCCACGCAAATTTGTTTCCGCGAGCCGCCGTCCCTGGGGCCAATGAGATGGGAACTTGCGTCGCAGGCGCTTCATTCTGTCTCGCATGGCGCACGAGAGCACGACCCTGAGCCGCCCGCCGGGCGCACGCGACGACTGGACCATCGACCAGGACTGGAACGCCTATACCCAGGCCGAGCACGACGTCTGGATCACGCTTTACGAGCGCCAGCGGGCGCTGTTGCCGGGCCGGGCCTGCGACCCGTTCCTGAAAGGCCTGGACTCGCTCGATCTGCATCGGGCCGGGATCCCCGACTTCAACCGCGTCAACGAGGAGCTGAAGCGGCTGACCGGCTGGACCGTGGTGGCCGTGCCCGGTCTCGTGCCGGATGAGGTGTTCTTCGAGCACCTGGCCAACCGCCGCTTCCCGGCCGGCCAGTTCATCCGCCGCGCCGACCAACTGGACTACCTCCAGGAGCCGGACGTCTTCCACGACGTGTTCGGCCACGTCCCGATGCTGACCGACCCGACCTTCGCCGACTACATGCAGGCCTATGGCCAAGGGGGGCTCCGGGCCCTGGGCCTGGGCCAGTTGCACAACCTGGCGCGGCTCTACTGGTACACCGTGGAGTTCGGCCTGCTGGAGACGCCTGCGGGCCTCAGGATCTATGGCGCGGGCATCGTCTCCAGCCACGCTGAGTCGATCTTCGCCCTGGACGACCCCTCCCCCAACCGCCTGGGCTTCGACCTGGAGCGGACCATGCGGACCCCCTACCGGATCGACGACTTCCAGCAGGCTTACTTCGTGATCCCGTCGCTGCAGGCGCTGCTGGACGCCACCCTGGCGGATTTCGGGGCGCTTTACGTCTACCTGGCCGGGGCCAAGGACATCCCGATCGACGCGATCCTGCCCAGCGACAAGGTGTTCACCCGCGGCACCCAGGCCTACGCCCGGCGCGGCGGACGAACGGCGGCCTAATAGTCCTTGCGCCAGCGCACGGCGATGCGGTTGCCCGTGCCGGCACGGCTCGCGCCCGTGGCAGAGGTCTGTCCGCTGAGCCGCGACAGGATTGAGAGGTTCTTGCGGACCCGCCACTCCACCTGCGCGGAGGGTCCGTCCCGCCCGCCGCCGGTGAGTTCCAGATAGACGTCGTCGGTCAGGTATTTGCCGCCGGACACCGTCACCCCCGACTCGTCTCCGCCGCCGAAGGCCAGGCGGTCGAGGCCCGCGAAGTTGCGCAGGTTGCCGATCACGTCGAAACCCCCGCCCCCCGCCAGCGCCGAGAGCGTCGAGGCGAGCTGGGCCGCCTCCACCGGGGAAAGCTGCGAGGCCGAGCGCTCGAACAGCACCTTCGCCAGCACCTCGTCGTTGGGCAGGCTGGGAGACGACACCAGGGTGATCTCCGGCCGGGCGGCCGTGCCGCGGATCCTCACGGTGACGGTGAGCGAGGGATCCTCCCGGACCGCGTCCAGCTGCAGGCGGATGTTCTGCGGCCGGGTGGACAGGTAGACCACGCCGCGGTCGTCGAACTCGAAGCGCTTGCCGGCGAAGTCGTAGTCGCCGCGAACCACCCGGGCCGTACCGGTCAGGTCGGGCGCGGTGGTGGTGCCGCCCACGTGGGCGTCCAGCGATAGCTCCACGTCCAGGCCGCGGCCGCGCAGGAAGATCCGGCGCGGCGCGCGCAGCTTCACGTCCAGCGCCCAGCCGTCGCCCCGCTTCAGGCTGGGCGCCAGGGCCGAGGGCAGGTCGCCGGGGCGGTTGATCTCCTTGACGTCCATGGCCACCACGCCGGACGGGATCGGCGGGTCGGCGGCCACGTCGGCGCGGTCGATCGTGAGGTCGCCGGTCAGCTTCACCTTGCCGTCCGCGGCGCGGTTGATCGTGGCCTGGCCGGTGGCCGAGGCGGTGGCCGTCTCGTTGTCGATCAGGCGAAAGCCCTTGAGGTCCAACCGGAAGCTGGAGGCGCCCTCGCGCAGCAGGCTGACCTGGCCCTGGCCGCTCAGCTGGCCGCCGTGGCCATCGACGCCCCGGGCCTCGGTGACGTTGACGGCGTCCTCGGTGAAGGCCGCCTTCAGGGTCACCTCGCGCAGCGACAGGCCGGAGCCGCCGTCGTCGAACCGGCCGCGCTCCACCGAGACCTGACCCGACGCGTTGGGATCGGCCAGCGTGCCGCCGATGGTCCCTTCGGTGCGGACGAAACCGGCCAGAGCGCGCTCGCCGCCGATCGCCAGCTCCCAGAGCGGCCGCACCTCGCCCTCGGCGAAGAACCGGCCCCGCATCGGCCGCTGCCGGGCGATGGCGACGCGGAACGGCTTGGCCGACGCCTCGGCCGGGAGCACGAAGCTGGCGTTGGCCTTGAGCCCCTGCTCGTTCAGGGTGGCGACATCGAGGGTGAGCGTGGAGTCGGCCAGGCGGGCCTTCAGCGTGCCGTCCATGCCCTGGTTGGCCGGCGTACCCTTGCCCCGGGCGTCGGCGAGTTCGGCGTCCAGCGCGCCGGTGAGGCGGTCGCCCTGCCCCTGGACCGCCAGGGTGGCGTCGATGCTGCCGTCGAGGTCGGCGTTGAACAGGTTGAGGCCCATGCCGGCCGCCTTGGCGCGGACGTCCGCGGTCTCGCCGCGAAGGGTCGCGTCCAGGTCGAGCTTGCCGCCGTCCGAGCCGGCCAGGCGCACGCGGGCGCTCTGCTCGGGGCCGCCGAAGCGGAACGAGGCGGCCTCGGTGGTGTGGAGGTCGCGCTTGCCCAGCATGCCCTTGCCGTCGAAGGCGAGCTGGTAGCCGGGGTCGAGGTCGTTCAGCACGCCGCGGCCCTCCACGGTCCAGGCGCCCTGTCCGGAGGCGCCCCTGGCGCCGACGGCGAACGGCAGGCGGGCCATGGGTCCGTCGGCGCTGAGGCGGGCGTTGCGGATGGTGATCGTGGAGCCCGGCGTGCGGACCCCCTCGGCGCGCAGGTCGAGCACGGCGCGCGGTCCGCCGCCGGCGTCGGTGATCTTCGCGCTCCCGGTGACGCGCCCGGCGTCCAGCAGGGCGCCCTTGCCGACATCGAGGGTCAGGTTGGCGGCGGAGGGACTGCTCCGGCGCAGGGACAGCGACCCCGACGCCTTTACGCCCCCGGCATCCACCAGCAGATCGGTCAGGTCCACGCCGCCGGCGGGGAAACGGAAGTCGGCGCGGGCCTTGGCCGGGCCGTACGCGCTGGCGGCGGTCAGGGCCGCCGTCCCGTTGGACCCGTCGGCCTGGCGCTGGAAAGTCAGCGCGAGCTTGGCGTCCCTGAGCGGCAGGCGGGGCACGTCCAGCTGTTCCAGGTCGGCCACCAGGTCCAGGCGCGGCGCGGTGAGCGAGCCCGTGACGCCGCCTGTCCCCTTGGCGCGGCCGATGATCTCCACCGGCCCGGCGTGGATCGGGCCTGTCGCGGTCCAGTCGGCCTTGAAGTTGAGCGTGCGGTTCGCCTCCATGACGCCGGCGGCGGTGGCGTCCAGCGAGGCGCCGTCCAGGCTGGCCTTGGCCACCGACAGCTTGCCCGCCTGCCAGTTGGCCTGGACCTGCAGGCGAGGCTTGCCGCCCAGCATGCGGTCCAGCTCGGCCAGGCCCACGGCGAAGCGGTCGCCGCGCGCGTCCAGGGTGAAGGTCCAGGGGGCGGCGGAACGGGCCTGGGAGGCCTGGATGTCGATGCTGGCCGCGCCGTCGGCGCCCAGGCGAGCGGCCTGCAGGTTCGAGAGGTCCGCCTTGCCCTTGAAATTGACCGCGCCCAGCAGGCTACGCCCGCCGCTGGCCTGAAGCTTGAGGCCGCGCCCGGTCACGTCCAGCCGCCTCAGCAGGAGCTGGCCGTTGGAAAGCCGTTCGCCATCCAGCGTGGCGATGGGCGCGCCGCCCAGCAGCGCCGCGGCGAAGCCTTCGCCCCGGCCGCCGGCTCCGGTCGCCTTGGCCTTCACCGCGAAGCCGGTCTTGGTGCGGGCGAACGCCACCGGGCCGGAGATCCGCGCCAGGCCGTAGCCGCCGAGGGCCGCGTCGGCGACGTTGGCCGAGCCCGCGAACGTCCACGCCGTGGCTTCGCCGGTGACGACGCCCACCGCCCGGGTGGCGCCCAGCTTCGGGCCGCCGCCGACGAGCTTCGAAAGGGAGGCCGCCTGGGCGTCGAGTTGGACGCCCCGGGGTCCCAGCTTGCGCTTGCCCAGGTCGCCCTCGCCCCAGGCCCGCAGCGTCATGGCGTCGGACCGCAGGCGCGCGTCCAGGGCGTAGGCGCCCTCGCGCGCCTTGCGGCCGGCCAGGCCGAAGACCACGTCGCGGCCGAAGCGCTCGGCGTAGGGCGCGGTCAGGCTCGACCCGGTCAGCAACAGACGCCCCCCCGCCTGGCCGCCTTGCGGCGTCCAGGCGCCCCGGGCGTAGAGGGGCGTGATCGTCCCGGACGTCGCCGTGGCGGAGAACCGGCCCGCCGAGACCGAGCCGTCGGCCCGGACGACCAGCTTGAACGGCTGGTCGGGCGAGAGACCCGCCGCGCCGGCCAGCGCCCCGCCCTTCGCCTCCACGGCGTCGGCGGCAATGCGCATCGGGCCGGTTTGGCCGACCGAGAAATCCAGGTCCAAACGGTCCCCGGGGTGCAGGACGCTCAGCGCCTTGACCTTGCCGCTCCGCCCGCCCTTGCGCTCCACATCGAGGTTGAAGCTGAGATCGTAGACTCCCCGGGTGTTGCTGAACGCCGGCTCCAGGATCAGCCGGGCGACGGCCTTGTCGATATGGAACGAAAGCGGCAGGCCGCGGTCTTTGCCCTTGGGTTCCAGCGTCGGCCGACGCAGCACGCGGACGTTCTCGGCCTCGACCAGGTCGGCGTCGAAGCGTCGCCTCAGGAGTTCCAGGTAACGCCATGAGACATGGACGTTATTGGCCTCCAGCCAAATGCCCTTCTCGTCGCGGATGGTGAGCCGCCGAGCCCGGGCGTCGCTCCAGATGTCGCCCGACAGACCTTCGATCTTCAGCCGGCCGATGCGGCCCAGTTTCAGACCGTCGGTGCGGGCTTCGATCAACAGCCGCACCTGCGGGATCAGTACGCCGTATCGGGTGATCGCCAGGGCGCCCACCAGCAGCAGCAGCAGGCTCACCGCCACCGCCGTGATCGCCTTGGGCAGCGCCGAGCGCTTCAGGACCTCCGGGACGGCCCCCTCGCCCTCAGGCGGCGGCGTATCGCGGGGCTCGCTCAAAAGCTCTGCCCGATGCTGAGATAGACCTGGATCGGCGGTTCGCCCTTGCGGCGGGCGACCGGCGTGGCGACGTCGATGCGGATCGGCGCGAAGCCCAGATTGTAGCGCACGCCCACGCCGACGCCGACCGCCAGGTCCTGGAAGTCGATCGGGCCACTGGAGCCGACCGCGCCGGCGTCCACGAAGGCGGCCATGCCCCACTTGGGCGTCAGGTCGCGCCGGACCTCGAACGAGGACTCGAACAGGAACACCCCGCCCCGGGGCGTATCATCGTCCAGCCGCGGTCCGACCGCCTGGTACGGAAATCCTCGCACCGAACCGCCGCCGCCGGCGTAGAACCGCTGCGAGGCCGGGATCTGGTCCACCGTGCCGTTGAGGATGCGGCCCAGGCGCAGCCGGGCGGCCACCACGGTGTGCGCCTGCTTGTCGAGCGGCAGGTAGTAGGTCCCCTGCGCCACCGCCCGCAGGTACGGCAGGTTGGTGTCCCCCAGGATCAGCGTCGGCTCCAGCCGCGCGCTCAGGCGCCAGCCGTTTGTCGGGTTCAGCGGGTCGTTGGACTTGTCCAGCAGCAGGTCGGCCAGGGCCTGCAGGGTGACCAGGTCTCGACCCAGCGTGGTCAGCATCCCGGGCGTCGCGTCGCTGAGCTCCTCGGTCTGGCTGTAGTCGGCCGAGAGGCCGGCGGTGACGTACGAGGTCTTGCCGTAGCGCCGGGTGACGTCGGCGTTCACGCCCACGCCGGTCTCGTCATACGCGTCGGTGCGAACCTTGTAGGCCACGGCGCCGGTCTTCAGGGTCTGGGCCGGCCGCCGCCAGTGCGGCAGGCTCAGTTCGACGCCGGCGCGGCTGTCGCGGCTGGCGAGCTGGCCGTAGAGGGCGATGGTGTCGGCCCGCAGGAGGCGGTTGTAGTGGGTCCAGCGCGCGTTGACCCCGGCGCCGTCGCTTGTGGAATAGCTGGCGCCGGCCTCGATGGTCCGGGGTTTGCGCTCCGACAGGCTGACCACGATGGGCCGCAGCCCTTCAGGCGTGGCCTTCTCTGGGGGCGCCAGGGCCACGGTGACCGAGTCGTAGACGCTGGTGTCCAGCAGCCGCCGCTCCAGCTCGGCCACGTCGTCGGGATCGTAGGGGTCGCCCGAATTCCAAGGCGCCAGGCGGCGCAGCCAGGCCGGCTTGGTTCGTCCGCCGGGCGTGATGTCCAGCCCGTCCAGCCGCACCAGCATGCCGGCGGCGATATGGTAGGTCGGGCGCACGGTATGGTCTGCATGGTCGACGATCACCTCCCGCGGCTCGGCCACGGCGTCGGCGTAGCCGCGCTTCTGCACCGCGGCCACAACCCGGCCTTCGGCGGCGAGGACATCCACGGCGCGACCGGGGGCTCCCGGCGTCAGCCCCATGGCCGCCCGGGCGGCGGCCTCGGACTCGGCGTCGGGCGCCGCGCCCTGCCAGGCGATTCCGGGCGCGCCGAGGGCGAAGCGTTGGCCGGGAACGATCTGCACGAGCGGGCGCGGCGGCTCGGCCTCGCTGACGTCGGCCTCGACCTGGTTGGCGTAGTAGCCTTCGGAGCGCAGGACCGCGATCGCATCCTCGGCCGCCGCACGGGCGCGCCGCCGCGCCTCGAAGCGGTTCTCGATCGGGCGATCGGTCTCGCCGATCACACGTTGAATGGTCGTCCGCAGCTCGGGGTCCATGTCGCCCTGGACCGTCGCCTTCGGCTCCGCGGCGTCGGCAAGGCAGGGCGCACAGATGGCCGCCGAGGCGGCGACGGCGTACAGCAGTCGACCCAAGCCCGAATCCTCGCTCGTGCCCCTTGGGCCCGGTGTAGCCGGGCCGCCCATCCCTGTCATCCGAAGTGGGCGCCCAATTGCTGGGCAGTCACGGTTGGGGCCCGGTCCACGCGATGAATTTCGGCGCGCAGCTTCCGGCGGGACCGTAAGCGTCCTACAGATTCAACATGCTGAGTGGCGGGAAGGCGTGGATTCCATCGTGAGCGTCAGGCGGGACGAACCGGCCTCGAACGTGGCGGCCCCCGCGGCCTCCACCCTGGCCCCCTACGACGAGATGCTCACGCCGGAAGGCGCTGTCCGGCCGCACTACGGCGCCCTGGACGCCCGGCTCTCCACACTGAGCGCCGACGAGCTGGCGGAGCGGCAGCGGACGCAGGAGCGGTTCTTCCTGCTCCAGGGCATCACCTTCACCGTCTATGGCGCCGACAGCTCCACCGAACGGATCATCCCCAGCGACATCCTGCCCCGGATCATCCCGGCCCCCGAGTGGGCCCGGATCGAGGCCGGCCTGACCCAGCGCCTGCGCGCGCTGAACATGTTCCTGGCCGACATCTATTCCGAACAGCAGATCCTGATGGACGGGGTGATCCCGCGGGAGCTGGTGCTGCAGGCCCCCTCCTACCGGCGGGAGATGCAGAACCTCTATGTCCCGCACAAGGCCTACGCCAACGTCTGCGGCTCGGACCTGATCCGCCAGCCGGACGGCGAGTTCGCGGTGCTGGAGGACAACCTGCGCGTCCCCTCCGGGGTCTCGTACATGCTGGCCAACCGCGAGGCCTCGCGCCGGGTGTTCCCGGGCACGTTCCGGGGCGCGGGCGTGCGCTCGGTCGACCGCTATCCCGACCTCCTGCTGACCACGCTCAAGGGCATGGCGGCCGATTGGCGGCCCAATCCCCAGGTCGTGGTCCTGACGCCGGGCGTCTACAACTCGGCCTACTACGAGCACGCCTACCTGGCGCGGCTGATGGGCGTCCCCCTGGTCGAGGGCCGCGACCTCGTGGTGCACGACAACATGGTCTACATGCGCACCACGACCGGTCTGCGCCGGATCGACGTGATCTACCGCCGGGTGGACGACGACTTCATCGACCCCCTCACCTTCCGGCGGGACTCGGCGCTGGGCGCGGCGGGTCTGTTCAACGCGTACCGGACCGGAAACGTGGTCATCTGCAACGCCCCCGGCACCGGCGTCGCCGATGACAAGGCGGTCTATGCCTATGTCCCGGAGATGATCAAATACTACCTGGGCGAGGACGCGATCCTGCCCAACATCGAGACCTACCTGTGCCGCGAACCCGCGCAGCTCAGCCACGTGCTGGCCAATCTGGACAAGCTGGTGGTCAAGGCGGTGGGCGCCTCGGGCGGCTACGGGATGCTGGTGGGCCCGCACTCCACCAAGGCCCAGCAGGCCGAGTTCGCCGACGCACTGAAGGCCGACCCGGCCAACTACATCGCGCAGCCGACCATCCAGCTCTCCACGGCGCCCTGCCTGATCGACCACGCCGTCGAGCCGCGGCACGTGGACCTGCGACCCTTCATCCTCTGCGGCGAGAAGATCGTCGTGACCCCCGGCGCCCTGACCCGCGTGGCCCTGCGCAAGGGCTCGCTGGTGGTGAACTCCAGCCAGGGCGGAGGGTCCAAGGACACCTGGGTGCTTTCCGAAACCAAGGGTGACCACAAATGATGCTCGCCAAGTTCTTGCTGGAAGGATCGCGAGCATGATGCTCGCGAGGGTGGCGGACAGCCTCTACTGGATCGGCCGTTACGTGGAGCGGGCCGAGCACATGTGCCGGCTGTCCGACGTGATGCTGAACGCCACGCTGGACCGCTCGGAGGCGGCCTCCCAGGTGGCGCGGATCGCATTGGCCGCCGTCGGCGACGCCGACGTCGCCAAGGCCAAGAACCCCTACGACGCGGCCCGTGCGCTGGCGCTGGACCGGGACGACGACGGCTCGATCTTCTCCTCCATCGCCCTGGCGCGCGAGAACGCCCGCCAGGTCCGCGACCAGCTCACCACCGAGACCTGGGAGCGGCTGAACCTCATCTATCTGCGGATGAGCGATCCCGAGGCCCGGCGCTCCTTCGAGGACGGCTCGCAGCTCTTCCTGCACGACACCATCGCCGACCTGCACCTGTTCAAGGGCGCCGGCGACGCCACCATGAGCCACGGCGAGGGTTGGAGCTTCCTGCTGCTGGGCGTCTATCTCGAACGCGCCCAGCTGATCGGCTCGCTGCTGGAGGTGGTGTTCGGCGACGGGCGCAGGCGCAAGCCGATCTCGGACCACTTCGCGCTCACCAGCGTGCTCAGGATGGGCTGCGCGCTGGAGCCCTACCTGCGCGCCCACACCGCCGACATGCAGCCGCGCCTGATCCTCAAGTTCCTGATGCTGGACGAGGATTTCCCGCGCTCGATCCGGTTCTGCACCCAGGAGATCGAAGCCCACCTGTCGGCGATCATCCGCCACGCGGGCATGGCCGGCAGCGTCGGCCCCGACCGCCTGGCCGGCCGCTTGAGGGCGCGGATGCAGTACGCCGACATGGACGAGGTGGAGGCCCAGGGCCCCAGCGCGTTCCTGAAGACCGTGCTGGACGAGTGCGCCACCATCCACCGCAGCCTCTACGACGCCTTCGTCGCCTACCCCCTCGAAGACCGCCTGCCGGCGTAAAGGATCGAAATCCCGTGCTGCTCGAGATCCGCCACGTCACCCAGTACCGCTACGCCTCCCTCGTGCGCGAGAGCGTGATGGAGGTGTGGATGCAGCCGCAGAAGAGCGCCCGCCAGCGACTGGTCAGCTTCGACCTAGACCTGGACCCGCCGGCGCAGGTGTTCTCCTACCCCGACAGCTTCGGCAACGCGGTCTACCACTTCGACGTGCCGCAGCCGCACGACAAGCTGACCATCACCGCCCGCTCGGCCGTCGAGACCCAGCCCGCCCCGCCGACGCCCGACCAGCTGGACCGGGGCGAGTGGGACCGGCTGCGCTCGGAATTCCTGCGCGGCGAGAACTTCGATTTCCTGCACCCGCACGGTTTCGCCCGGCAGAGCGAGGCGCTGCAGGCTTACATGGCCGAGCACCAGGTGGACGCCATGCGCGGCCGCGACCCGCTGAGCGCGGTGCGCGAGCTCAGCAAGCTGATCTACGACTCCTTCGGCTATGAGGCCGGCGTCACTCGGGCGGATTCGCCCATCGACGACGTGCTGAAGGCGCGCAAGGGCGTCTGCCAGGACTTCGCCCATGTGATGATCGCCATCTGCCGGTCCTGGGGCATCCCGGCCCGCTATGTGTCCGGTTACCTGTTCACCGACCGCAAGCACGGCGACCGGTCGGACCCCGACGCGACCCACGCCTGGGTGGAGGTGTTCCTGCCCAGCCTGCGCTGGGTCGGCTTCGACCCCACCAACAACACCCCGGCCACCGAACGTCACGTGGCCTGCGCCGTGGGGCGCGACTATTCCGACGTCCCGCCGTCACGCGGAGTCTACAAGGGCGAGTCGGAGAGCCAGCTCGCGGTCGGGGTGTCGGTGCGCAAGGCCCGCGCGGCGCTCAGCGACCCGGAGTTCCTGCGGGTGTCGAGCGCGGCGTCCCGCAGCCTGCCCGCCGGGCGCCGGGCCAGCGGTTCGGCCGCCTACCAGCACCAGCAGCGGCTGCACCAGATGCAGCAACAGCAGCAGTAGGGCTGCCCATATTTATTCTCGTCGTGGCCGGGCTTGTCCCGGCCATCCAGATGCACCGATGGCGAATGGCTCACGCTGCCGGACTTCTGTCATCGCCCGCGTTTCTGGATCCCCGGGACAAGCCCGGGGATGACGAGCATATGTGAAGGGCTGCTGCGGCGGGAAAGCGCTCTTGCGATGACGCTTTGACCCACCGTCCGGACCGGGGCCGAGAATCGGCGCGCCGATGGGCCGTCGTAGCCCGCCGCAGCGCAGGCAATATAGGTCAGGCGCGCGGCTGGAAAAGGGTTGCGATCGTGGCGACCGCCGCGTCCGCTTCGGCCCGGTCCGGCGCCTCATTGGCGTCGTTGTAGCCGTAGGACTCGTCCGCGCCGGAGTTCTGGACCGCCATGCCATCGTGGCGCGAGACCGTGCCGACGCCGCGATAGTAGACGCCGTAGGTGACCTCCTCCTGCGGGATCAGCCAGGCGATCTGGCCGCGGACCGGTACGATGCTCTCGTCCTTCCATAGCGCGCGGGCGCCGTAGCCGGTGCAGTTGATCACCACCTTCTGCGTCAGCGCCGCCAGGTCGGCAGGGGTGCGGAACTCCACCATCTCGAACTTGCCGCCGTTCAGCAGGAAGTCGTTCGTCAGTGTGTGGCCGTAGGCGGCGATGTTGAACATCGGCAGGGCGTTGCGCCGGGCGCGGGGCGTCGGAAACGGGTGCTGGCCGGGCTGGAGCTGCTCCGCCGCCGGCGTCAGATCCGCGATGCGGGATTCGTAGTGGGCGAATTCCATCGGAGGCGGCGGCAGAGGGACCGGCGTCGGCGAGTCCGACAGGATGTAGCGCTCGGTCCACTCCACCGGCCGGCCGGCCAGGCCCAGGTACTGCTGATGGATGCGGAAGGACTTGCGCGCCATCTCCTCCCAATAGGCCGGGAAGCCGGCGCCGACCGACCCGGCCAGCGCGATGCGGCTGTCCGGCGACCAGATCCCGGTGGCCCGCGCCGAGCGCGCCTCGGGCAGACGGTCCCTGGCGTAGATGGTCACCCGCGCCCCAGCCCGTTGCGCGATGGTCGCGGCGGTCAGGCCCAAGGCGCCGCAGCCGATGACGGCGATGTCCTTCTCGCCGCCGGCCAGGGCCATCTTCACCGCCAGCAGGCCCGAGCCCCACGACAGCGACCAGCCGCTGCCACCGTGGCCGTAGTTGTGGACCACCAGCTTGTCGCCCACCATCTCGCCTTCCAGGCGCGGCCCCGCCGCCCGGAACGGACGCAGGCAGACGGTGATGTTCATGATCCGGTCGGCCCGGGCCTTGATCGGCGCCAGCGGCGGCGCGGCCCTGAAGCCCGGGACCGACGGTGCGGAGCCGCCGGTCGTGGCGCAACCGCCCAACAGGCCAAGGCCGCCCAGGGCCGCGGACCGCTGCAGGAACGCGCGGCGATCCGCCAGTCGTATGATCTCAGATGTCACGCCCTGCCCTCGCTCATCGACCCGCCATGTTCGGCGGCGTCGGGGTGGGCGCGCAACCCTAGAGCTTCGGGCGGTTCGACAGATCGGTCCCGGTGATCTGGTAGTGCACAAGCTCGGCGACATTGGTGGCGTGGTCGCCGATGCGCTCGAGGTTCTTGGCGATGAACAGCAGGTGGATGGAATCGCCCACCGAGTCCGGCTCCGCCGCCATGCCGGCGACGATTTCGCGGACCACGCCCTCGTGCCGCTCGTCGATGTCGGTGTCCTTGAGCCAGACGTTGTAGGCGCCCTGGGCGTCGTCGCTCCGGTAGGCGTTGATCACCGCCGCCAGCCGCTCGGACGCCATCCGGCCCAGTTCGGCGATGCTGGCCGCCTGGGCCTCGGACGGGGCGGTGTCCAGGCGGGGCACCCGCTTGGCGATGTTCTTGGCCAGGTCGCCGCAGCGCTCCAGCTGCATGGCGATCTTCATCGCGGCGATCGGACGGCGCAGGTCGTCGGCCATCGGCTGGCGCAGCGCGATGAAGCGCACGGCGTTGCGCTCGATCTCGGCGTCCTGGAGGTCCACGGCATTGTCGGCGTGGACGACCTTCTCAGCCGCCGGCAGGTCGTGGCGGACGAACACCTCCACGGCCGCCCGCACCTGGGCCACCGCGAGGTCGCCCATCGCCGCGACCGCGTGCGAAAGGGAACCGAGGTCGAGGTCGACCGCCTTGAGGGTATGGTCCACGGGGGCCTCGCCTTCTTTCCTAGAGTTTGAGCGCATCGAGCGGCAAAACCGGCATCCACTTTTGCCTGATGCGCTCAGCCGAACCGGCCGGTGATGTAGTCGCGGGCCCGGGTGGTCACCGGGTTGGTGAAGAGCTGTTCCGTCTCGCCGAACTCGATCAGCTTGCCCAGGTACATGAACCCGGTGTGGTCCGACAGGCGCGCGGCCTGGCCCATGTTGTGGGTCACGATGACGATCGTGTAGTCGCGCTTCAGTTCGGCGATGGTCTCCTCCAGCCGGGCCGTGGAGATCGGGTCCAGGGCCGAGGCCGGCTCGTCGAGCAGCAGCACTTCCGGCTTCACGGCGATGCCCCGCGCGACGCACAGGCGCTGCTGCTGGCCGCCGGAGAGGCTGAGGCCCGACTCCTTGAGCTTGTCCTTCACCTCGTCCCAGAGGGCCGCACGGCGCAGGCTGTCCTCGACCCGGGCGGCCATGTCGGCCTTGGAGAGCTTTTCGTACAGCTTCACGCCGTAGGCCACGTTGTCGAAGATCGACATCGGGAACGGGGTCGGTTTCTGGAACACCATGCCCACGCGGGCGCGCAGGGTCGCGACGTCCACGCGGGGGGACAGCATGTCCTCGCCATCCAGCAGCACCTGGCCCTGGGCGCGCTGGCCCGGATAGAGGCTGTACATGCGGTTCAGCACCCGCAGCAGGGTCGATTTCCCGCAGCCCGAGGGCCCGATCAGCGCCGTCACGGCGTTGGCCGCGAAGGAGACGCTGACGTCGAACAGCGCCTGCTTCTGTCCGTAGAAGAAGTTGAGGTCCTTGATCGCCAGCTTGACGACCTCTGGCGGCAGCTCCAGGACCGCCGTCTCGGGCGGGTTTTCCAGTTGGGCGTTCATGAGCGACGGGGCTCCCGGGCGAGGATGCGGGCGACGATAGTGACCGTCAGCACGGTGGCGGCGATCAGCAGCGCGCCGGCCCAGGCCAGGCGGCGCCAGTCGTCGTAGGCGGACAGCGCGAAGTTGAAGATCACCACCGGCAGGTTAGCGGTGGGCTTGGTCATGTCGAGGCTGAGGAACTGGTTGTTGAGCGCGGTGAACAGCAGCGGCGCGGTCTCGCCGCTGATCCGGGCGAAGGCCAGCAAGGCGCCGGTCAGCATACCGCCCTGGGCCGCCTTCCAGATCACCGTGAGGATCGTGCTCCAGACCGGAGCTCCCAGGGCGACGCTGGCCTCCCGCAGCGCGATCGGCTGCAGGCGCAGGACGTCCTCGGTGGTCCGCGTGATCACCGGGGCCGCGATCAGGGCCAGGGCCACCGCGCCGGCGAAGCCGGAGAAGCCTTTCAGCGGCGCCACGATGATCGTGTAGATGAACAGGCCGACCAGGATGGACGGGGCCGACAGCAGCACGTCGTTCAGGAATCGGATGACCTTGCCGTAGTGACTGTCGCGGGCGAACTCGGAGAGCCAGGTCCCGGCCAGGACGCCGATGAACACGGCGCCGACCATGGCGACGACGCACATCATCAGCGAGCCCATGATGGCGTTCAGGAGACCGCCCTCCGAACCGGGCGCGGGGGTCGACTTGGTGAAGATATCGAGGTCCAGGCCGCCGATGCCCTGGCTGAGCAGCGACCAGAGGATCGCCGCCAAGGCCAGGATGGCGATCCCGGTGGCCAGCCAGCAGAAGACCAGGAAGGCGCCCTCGCCGATCCGGCGGGAGAGCCTCGGGGCGCCAAGAGCCGTCATAGGTTCGCCTGCCGTCCGATGAGCAGCCGGGCCAGGGCCAGGACTACGAAGGTGATGATGAAGAGCACCAGGCCCAGCGCGATCAGCGATGAGGTATGCAGCACCCCCGTCGCCTCGGCGAACTCGTTCGCGATCGTCGAGGCGATGGTCGAGCCCGAGGCGAAGATCGACGTCGGGAAGCCGTGGGCGTTGCCGATGATGAAGGTGACCGCCATCGTCTCGCCCAGCGCGCGGCCCAGGCCCAGCATCACCGCGCCGATGGCGCCGGTGCGGATGTAGGGGATGCTGACCTTGCGGACCACCTCGAAGGTGGTGGAACCCAGGCCGTAGGCGCTCTCGCGCACCTGGGCCGGGATGGTCAGCAGCAGCTCACGCATGGTCGCCGCGATGAACGGCAGGATCATGATCGCCAGGATGATCGAGGCCGAGAGGACGCCCGCGCCATTGGGCACGCCCGTCGTGATCTTCTCCCACAGGGTGCCTGGCTCGGCCGACATCATGATCGGCATCTGGATGTGCTTGGCGAACCAGGGAGCGAAGACGAACAGGCCCCACATGCCATAGACGATCGAGGGGATGCCCGCGAGCAGCTCCACCGCCGTGCCGATGGGCCGGCGCAGCATCGGCGGGCACAGCTCCACCAGGAAGATCGCGATCCCGAAGGAGAGCGGCAGGGCGAACAGCAGCGCCAGCGCCGCGCTGATCAGGGTGCCGGCGACCGCGCCAGCGGAACCGTAGACCTCCTGGACGGGGTCCCACTCGGCGCTCGTGAAGAAACCGAAGCCGAAGGCCTGGAATGCCGGCCAGCCGCCGATCGCGAGGGAGACGACGATCCCTCCCAGGGCGGTCAGCAGGAAGGTGGCCGCCGAGAAGCAGAGGATCTCGAAGGCCTTGTCGAAGGCGGCTCCGAACGCCGACCGCGGCGGGGCGACCGCCGCGGCCCTGGAGACGTCGGCGGCCGCTGTCATTGGGCCGCCGGAACGAAGACCGGCTTGCCGTCGGGCCCGACGACGGTCGACCAGCTGGCCCGCACCTGGGCCTTCAGCGCGGCCGGCAGCGGCACATAGGCCAGCTCGCTGGCCGCGGCGTCGCCCGTGGAATAGGCCCGGTCGAAGAAGCTGAGCACCGACTTCCCCGTCGCCGCGTCGGCCTGCTGCTTGTGCATCAGGATGAAGGTCGCGCCGGTGATCGGCCAGGCCGCGGCGCCGGGCTGGTTGATCAGCAGCAGGTAGAAGCCCGGGGCCTTGGTCCAGTCCGCGCCGGCCGCGGCGGCGGCGAAGCTCTCCGCCGTGGGGGCCACGAACTGGCCCGCGGCGTTCTGCAGGCTGGCGTGCGGCAGGCCGTTCTGCTTGGCGAACGCGTACTCGACATAGCCGATGGCGCCCGGGGTCTGTTTCACATAGCCGGAGACGCCGTCGTTGCCCTTGCCGCCCTGGCCGGCCGGCCACTTCACCGCATCGCTGGCGCCCACGCTGGCCCACCTGGGCGCGACCGCGGTCAGGTAGCTGGTGAACAGGAAGGTCGTGCCCGAGCCGTCCGAGCGGTGGACCACCGTGATCGGCAGGTTGGGCAAGGTCACGCCGGGGTTCAGCGCGGCGATCGCCGGGTCGTTCCACTTCTTGATCGCGCCCAGGAAGATGTCGGCGAGGACCGGGCCGGTCAGCTTCAATTGACCCGGCTGCAGGTCGGGCAGGTTCACGATCGGCACCACGCCGCCGACGACGGTCGGGAACTGGGTCAGGCCGTCGGCCTCCAGTTCCTCGGGCTTCAGGGGCTTGTCACTGGCGCCGAAGGCGACGGTCTTCGCCTTGATCTGCTTGATGCCGCCGCCCGACCCGATGGCCTGGTAGTTGAGCGCCAGGCCCGTCTCGGCCTTCTGCAGCTCGGCCCACTTGGCGTAGAGCGGCGCCGGGAACGTCGCGCCCGCCCCCGAGATCTGGGCGCCGGCGGCCGGGGCCGCAGCCTCGCCGGCCTTCTTGGCGTTGTTCTGCCCGCAGGCTGACAGGGCCAGGCAGGCCGCTAGACCAACAACGAGTTTACGGATCATGATGTCCCTCCGAGCGCGCGGCATTGGCGTATGGCTTTAGCCGGGGGCTTACGACAATCTGACGACAGTTCCGTGACACTTTCAGCGGTCGTGCGCCCTGAACGCAAAAACCCTCCCGTCGCCGGGAGGATTTCCGCGCTTGACGATCCCCTAGCGGTAGACGGGCGCGCCGTCCGGACCGACGACTTTGGACCAGGACTTGCGAACCAGCGCCTTCACCGAGGCCGGCATCGGCAGGTAGTCGAGCTGCGTGGCGGCGGCGTCGCCGTTCTTGTAGGCCCAGTCGAAGAAGGCCAGGACCTCTTTGCCCTTGGCGGCGTCTTCCTGCTTGGTCTTCACCAGGATGAAGGTGGCGCCCGTGATCGGCCAGGCTTCGCCGCCCGGCTGGTCGAGGAGCAGCAGGTAGAAGCCGGGGGCGGCGTTCCACTTGGCGTTGGCGGCGGCGGCGCTGAAGTTGGCCGCGGCCGGGGCCACGTACTTGCCCGCCTTGTTCTGCAGCAGGGTGTAGGTGAGGTTGTTCTGCTTGGCGAAGGCGTACTCGACATAGCCGATGGCGCCCGGGGTCTGCTTCACATAGGCCGCGACGCCGTCGTTGCCCTTGCCGCCCAGGCCTGTTGGCCACTTCACGGCGTCGTTGGCGCCCACTTCCGAGGCCCAGCGCGGGGCCTTCATGGACAGGTAGCTGGTGAACAGGAAGGTCGTGCCCGAGCCGTCCGAACGGTGAACCACCGTAATCGGCAGGTTGGGCAGCTGGACGCCCGGATTGTACTTGGCGATGAGCGGGTCGTTCCACTTCTTGAGCACGCCGCGGAAGATGTCGGCGGTCAGGGCGCCGGTCAGCTTGATCTGACCCGACTTGATCCCCGGGATGTTGACCACCGGCACGACGCCGCCGATCACGGTGGGGAACATGGCGAAGCCGCCGGTGGCCAGGTCGTCCGGCTTCAGCGGCTTGTCGCTGGCGCCGAAGTCGACGGTGCCCGCCGTGATCTGGCGGATGCCGCCGCCCGATCCGATGGCCTGGTAGTTCAGGCGGTTGTTGGTCTGGGCGCGATAGAGCTCGGCCCACTTGGCGTAGACCGGCGCCGGGAACGTCGCCCCCGCGCCCGAGATATCGGCAGCCTGCGCGCCGAAGCCCGCCAGAGAGGCAGCCGCCACGATCGCGGTGAGATAGCGTTTGAACATTTGGGCAGTCCCCTGGTCGAAGGCGCCGGCGGGCGCCCGTTCAAGGGTTCGGTTTAGGCAGGCTGCGCGAAGCTGAGGTGACGGTTGAATGTCAATTGCATGACAATGGTGGCGCTTCATCGACTGTCATGGATCTGTCGTCGTTCTTTTGCCAAACCGTCGCAATGGAAGCCTAGAGACCGGCTGGTCGACGTCGCCCTCCTGGCGGCCAAACCAAGGATTCCTCACGATGGGAACGTCTCTCAAACGCGGCGTAGGCGCGTGGCTTGCCGCCAGCCTCGCCGGGGCGCTGCTCGCCAGTGTCTCGACCGCCGCCCTCGCCGCCCCGGCTCCGGCGACCGACGCCAAGCTGCAGGCCATGCAGCAGCAGCTGGACGCCATGCGCGCGCAGCTCAACGCCATGTCGGCCCAGGGCCAGCAGAGCGCCCAGCTGACCGCCGTCCAGCAACAGCTCGAGACCATGGCCGCTCAGCTCGCCGAGATGAAGGCGGCGCAAGAGACGACGACCACCGACATCGCCACCCTGAAGCAGGCGCCGGCGGGCTCGACCGTCACCGTGACCCTGCCGAACGGCAAGCCCACGTTCGCCACGGCCGACGGCCGGTTCACGGCCAACGTCCGCGCCATCCTGATGATGGACGCCGGCAAATATTTTCAGGACAACGACCTGGGCCCGGCCGTGGTCGGCCGCGACCTGAACGAGGGCGTCAACTTCCGCCGCGCGCGCATCGGCTTCGACGGGCGGCTGTTCCAGGACTTCGACTATTCGTTCGTCTACGAGTTCGGCGGATCGGGCGCCGAGGAGGCGGGCCGGCTCTACGAGGCGTCGGTCACCTACACGGCGCTGAAGCCGCTGCGGATCAAGGTCGGGGCGTTCGAGCCGAACGTCAATCTGGCCGCCGCGACCTCGACCAGCGCCATGCCGCTCCTGGAACGCCCCGCCCCCGCCGAAGCCGCGCGGAACGTGGCGGGCGGCGACTCCCGCACGGCCATCCAGCTCTCCGCCGCCGGCGTGTTCGGCGAGGGCGACACCGGCGTCGCCACGCGCTGGTTCGGGGCCACGGCCTTCACCGGCAATACGCTGGGCGGCACGCAGCAGTTCGACGAACAGACCGGCTGGACCGGACGCATCGCGCTCGCGCCCTACTCGGGCACGACGTGGCAGGCGCACGTCGGCGGCAGCATCCAGTACGTGATCCAGCCGAACGACGCGGTCGGTCCCGCCGGAACCGGCGCGCGCTACCCGATCCAGATCCGCGACCGCCCCGAGCTGCGGCTCGACGGCTCGCGGCTGGTGGACGCCGGCGCGATCGACGCCGAGCACGCCACGGTCTACGGCGGCGAGGCGGCGTTCGGCTTCGGCAGCTTTCTCGTCGAGGGCGAGTACTTCAAATACAAGATCGAGCGTCGCAACAGCGCCCTGGCCAACCCCAGTTTCGACGGCTGGTACGTACAGGGTTCGTATGTCCTGACGGGCGAAACCCGCCCGTACGACCCCGTCGAGGCCCGCTTCGGCGCGCCCAAGCTGACCTACAACTTCAATCCGAAGGCCGGCACCTGGGGCGCCTTCGAGTTGGCCGCGCGCTATTCGGTGCTCGACCTCAACTATCGGGAGGGCGTGACGGGCGCCACGCCGGTCGGCGGCGTGCGAGGCGGCGAGCAGAAGATCCTTAACCTCGGCGTCAACTGGTACTGGAACCCCGCCATGCGGATGATGCTGGGCTACCAGCACGTCAAGATCGACCGCCTGAACGCCACCGGCGTCCAGATCGGCCAGACCTACGACGCCGTCGCCGCCCGCGCGCAGGTCACCTTCTAGAAGCGTTTCCTTTGCCCGGAGATCTCAGGCCGTCGCGGTTCGCCGCGGCGGCCTTTTTCTTGGGGTCGCAGGACCGTCACGCGGGCGACACGCGCTGCCGCTAGCCTCGCGCGCAGTAACCCCTCGCGTAGATCTCCAGTCGGCCGCCCCGAAGGCCGCGTTTCGGCCGCGACCGCCCCCCGGTCGCGGCCTTCTTTTTAGGCCGCGATGCGGCGCAGCGGGATGGGAGCGGCGGCCAGCGCCTTGCGCGCCTCCAGCCAGTGGACGACCTCGAAGGTCCCGTCGAAACCCTCGACGATGGCGGTGCAGCTCTCGACCCAGTCGCCGTCGTTGAGATAGGCCACACCGTCGATGTCGCGCATCTCGGCCTTGTGGATATGGCCGCAGATCACGCCGTGCACGCCGCGGCGCCGGGCCTCGTCGGCCATGGCGCCTTCGAACTTGTCGATGAAGGCCACGGCGTCCTTCACCTTGTGCTTCAGGTAGGCCGACAGGCTCCAGTAACCCAGGCCCATCAGCCGGCGCGCACGGTTGAAGTGGGTGTTGAGGGCAATCAGGGCGCGGTAGCTCCAATCGCCCAGAAAGGCCAGCCAGCGGGCGTTCTGCACCACCCCGTCGAACTCGTCGCCGTGGGTGACCAGGTAGCGCCGGCCATCGGCCGCCTCATGGATGGCGTCGCGGGCCACGATCACGCCGCCGAAGTGGACGCCGCAGAAGTCGCGGACCACCTCGTCGTGGTTGCCGGGGACGTAGACCACCTTCACGCCCTTGCGGGCCAGGCGCAGGATCTTCTGGACCACGTCGTTGTGCGCCTGCGGCCAGTGCCAGCCCGAGCGTAGCTTCCATCCGTCGACGATGTCGCCGACCAGGTACAGCGTCTCGCACTCCAGCTCGCGGATGAACTCCAGCAGGAGCTCGGCCTGGCAGCCCTTGGTGCCGAGGTGGATATCGGAGATGAAGGCCGTCCGGCAACGGACGGCGGGAGAAGTCTCGTGCATCGCTGCCCCCAACGGCGAAAGACGCAGACGAGCGTCAGCCGAGTCTGTGACGCTCGGATGACGGTGGTATCCGGCTAGCCCTCGGTGTCGAGAGCATAGCCGGCCGACCGCACCGTCCGGATCAGGTCTGGAGAGTCGCTCTGTCGGAGCGCCTTGCGCAGGCGGCCCACGTGAACGTCGACCGTGCGGACCTCGACGTAGGTGTTGGCACCCCAGACGGCGTCGAGCAGGCGCTCGCGGCTGAACACCCGGCCTGGGCGCTGCATCAGGAAGTCCAGCAGCCGGTATTCGGTGGGGCCGAGGTGCACGTCCTTGCCGGCCCGGGTCACCCGATGACGGCCACGGTCCAGGATCAGGTCGGCGTACTCCAGTCGCTCGTCCACCAGCTCGGGCCGCGTGCGGCGCAGCAGCGCGCGGATGCGGGCCACCAGCTCGCTCATGGCGAAGGGCTTCACGACATAGTCGTCGGCGCCGGTGTCCAGGCCGCGGACCTTGTCGGCTTCCTCGCCGCGGGCGGTCAGCATCAGGACCGGGGTGCGGCGGGTCTCGGCGCCGGCGCGGAGCTGGCGGCAGACCTCGACGCCCGAGACCTTGGGCAACATCCAGTCCAGGACCACGAGGTCCGGCGGCTCCTCCGCCACCCGCAGCAGGGCTTCCTCGCCGTCGGCGGCCCGCTCGACGCGGAAGCCTTCCTTCATGAGATTGTAGTCGAGGAGGGTCGCCAGCGCGTCCTCGTCCTCCACCACCAAGACGTAGGGGATCACGATGCGGAACCCTCCACTTCAACGCTAGGCAGACTCACCTTGGGCCTTTCGCCGGTCAGCTCCTGACCGGTCATCTGGAAGTGCAGGATCTCGGCGATGTTGGTGGCGTGGTCGCCGATGCGCTCGAGGTTCTTGGCGACGAACAGCAGGTGTGCGCCGGCGGCCACCGAACCCGGATGGTTGGCCATCAGCGCCAGCAGCTCGCGGAACAGGCTCTCGTAGTGCTCGTCCACCTCGCCGTCGCGGCGCCAGACGTCCAGCGCCGGCTCCACGTCGCCGGCGGCGTAGGCGTCCAGCACCTCGCGCAGGCGGGCCGAGACCAGGCGGCCCAGCCGCTCGATCGCACCGGTCAGCGGCAACAGCGGCTCGCCGGCGGAGAGCACCAGGCTGCGCTTGGCGATGTTGCGCGCCAGGTCCCCGCAGCGTTCCAGGTTCATGGCCAGCTTGAGGGTCGAAATGGCGCGGCGCAGATCCGCCTCGCCGGGATGGTGGTGGGCGATCAGGCGGAGCGCGCGGCGCTCCACCTCGCTCTGCAGGGTGTCGAGGCGCAGGTCACGGACGATCAGCGCCTGGGCCAGGGGCACGTCGCGGCGGACCACGGCGTCCACGGCGTCCACCACCTGGGCTTCGGCCAGGCCGCCCATGCGGATGACCTCGGCGACCAGTTGCCGCAACTCGGCTTGGTATGAACGTGTCACTCGGCCCTCGATCCGTTGCGGCGCAAACTAATGCGATCTCGCGACAGTTTTGCGACAGCGACGGCTGTTTGCCGCCCCCTCGTCACGAATGGGGCGTCACGAACTGGGGACGGCGGCCGGCAGATAGACGCTGAAGGTGCTGCCTTCGCCCTCGGCGCTTTCGACGGTCAGGCCGCCGCGATGGCGGTTGACCACGTGCTTGACGATGGCGAGGCCCAGTCCGGTGCCTCCGCTCCGCTGGCCCTCGACGCGGTAGAAGCGCTCGGACAGGCGCGGCAGGTGCTGGCGGGCGATGCCGGGGCCCTCGTCGGTGACCCGGAGGACCACGTAGGACTGCGCCTCGCCGGTGTCGGGCGACAGCAGCGACAGGCCGACGCCGGAGCGGCTGGACGCGCGCGCGGCCTCCAGGTTGGCCACGGACTGCAGGGTCACGCGGACCTTGCCGCCGGACGGCGTGTACTTCACCGCGTTGTCCACCAGGTTCTGGATCACCTGCACCAGTTGGTCGCGATCGCCGGTGACCGACCCGACGCCGGGGCTGGGTTCGATGGCGATGGTCACCTGGCGTTCGGCGGTCAGCGGCTTGATGGCGTCGGAGACGTCCTGGACCGTGCGGGCCAGATCCACCTTGCCGGACGGCGCGATGTGCTCGTTCAGCTCGATGCGGCTGAGCGACAGCAGGTCGTCGACCAGGCGGGCCATGCGGGTGGCCTGCTGGGCCATGATACCCAGGAACTTGTCGCGGGCCTCGGGGTCGTCCTTGGCGTGGGTGCGCAGCGTTTCGACGAAGCCGGCCAGCGAGGCCAGCGGCGTGCGCAGCTCGTGGCTGGCGTTGGCCAGGAAGTCGGCGCGCATGCGCTCGGTGCGGCGCGCGTCGGTCTCGTCGCGCAGCATCACCACCAGCCGGCGCGGACCGCCGCCCTCGGTTTCCAGGGGTCGCGTGAAGGCGCGCCAGAACCGCGGCTGGACCCCGATGGTCTCGAAGGCCACCTCGGCCTCCGTGGACGTGGCCAGGGCCGCCTCGATGGTCTCCAGCACCTCCGGGCGCCGCAGCGCCGCGCCCAGCGGCGCGCCGGCCAGGTCGATCCGGAAGACCTCGCGGGCCGCCCGGTTGCCGTAGGCGATCTCCGGCGACTCGCCGTCGCTGGCCTGCACCAGCAGCACAGGTTCGGGCAGCAGTTCCAGGATGAGCTGCGCCGCTGTTCCCGCCCCGCTCTTCCCCACGATCTCGAACATCAGCCCACCGGAACCCCGAGTTGCGAGGCGGTCGCCCGCAGCGCCTGCTGGTCCGCCGGCGAGCCCGCGAAGGCCCGGCTGGCGTCGCGATAGTCCGCCGCGGCCTGCTGCGTCTGGCCCAGCACCATGCGTGCGCGCATCAGCCGCTCCCAGCCGGCGCGGTCCCTGGGGTTCTGCTTCAGCCGCTCGGCGAGGCCCGAGACCATGCCCTGGATCATCTGCTGGCGGTCGGCCTCGCTCATGTTCTGGGCGTCGGCCATCTGCTGCGGGTTGGGCCCGCGCGGCGCGGCGCCCATCGGCGGCGGCGCTTGCGCCGTCTGCATCGGCGGCAGGCGGCCGGTGAGGTCGATCTTGCGCTCGGCGGCGACCTTTTCGACGAAGGTCCGCACCTCCGGCGCCCACGGCGCGTCCGGCGGGGCCGACTTCAGGAGCGCGATCCAGTCGTTCATGGCCCCCTCCTGGTCGCCGCGCTGGTCCTTGGCGACCGCCAGGTAGTAGCGGGCCCGCGGGTCGCCAGGATCGGACGCCACGGCTCGCCTGAAGATCGTCTCGGCGGCCGGAGTCACCGAACCCTCGGCGGCCAGCACGGTCGCCTCGCCCTGGGCGGACAGGTATTCGGCGTTGTTGGGGTCCAGAGCGACCGCCTTGCCATAGGCGGCCGCGGCCTCGGCGTTGCGGCCGGTCTGCATGTAGGACCAGCCCAGCATCCGCCAGCCCTCGGCGTTGTCGGGCCGCTGCTGCATCTGGGTTTCAAGCTGGGCGATCATCGCGCCCACCTCGCCCTGCGGATGGTCGCCGGCGGTGGTGGCCATCGACGCCGGACCGCCGGCCTTCAGCGCCGAGGTCCCCGGCACGTCGGGACGGCCGATCTTCAGATAGAGGCCGGTGCCGGCCAGGGTGACGATGGCGACGATCCCCAGGGCCACGAACAGCAGGGTGCGCTCCTGCAGCGGCCGCGGCGCGGCCTCCGGCTGACGGCCCTCGGCCAGCACCCGGCGCTTGAGGTCGGTCTTGAGCGCATCGGCCTCCGGCTGGGGCAGCGCGCCCGCGGCGGCCTGGGCCTCGATCTCGCCCAGCTGGTCCTTCAGCACGGTGACGGCGTCGGCGCGCCGGACCTTGGCGGCGTCGCGGCTGCGCACGAGCGGGATGGCCAGGCCCACGGCCGCCAGGACCGTCATCAGGGTCAGGATCATCCAGAGCATTCAGCGGGCCTCTTCGGATTTCAGCATCTCGGCCAGTTCGGCCTCTTCGTCGGGGGTCAGCGCCCCGGCGCGGGCTGGCGACCGGCCCCGCATGTAGACCGCCGCCCCGATCCCGCCCACCAGCAATACGGCGAGCGGCCCGAACCACAGCGCCATCGTGTCCAGGCGCATGGGCGGGTCGAGCTGCACGAAGCTGCCGTAGCGGGCGACCAGATGATCCACCGCCTGCTTGTCGGTGTCGCCGGCGAGGATCCTCTCACGCAGGATGATCCGCAGGTCGCGCGCCAGCGTGGCGTCGGAATCGTCGATGGACTGGTTCTGGCAGACGACGCAGCGCAGCGCCTTGGAGAGCTTGAGCGCGCGGGCCTCCAGCGCCGGATCGGCCAGCTGCTCGTCGGGATTCACCGCGGCGGCGGGGCTGGCCAGCAAGGCGACGGCGACGGCCAGCGACAGGAGGCGCCTCACGATTCCTTCCTCAGCTGTTCCATCAAGGGGCCGATCTTCCGCTCCCAGTCGTCGGGCGTGAGCGCGCCCACGTGCCGATAGCGGACCTTGCCCTTCTTATCGATGACGAAGGTCTCGGGCACCCCCGCCACCCCGAACTCGATTCCCGTGCGGCCGCTCTCGTCGTTGCCGACGCGAGTGTAGGGATCGCCCTGGTCGGTCAGCCACTTCAGGCCGGCGGGGGCCGTCTCCTTCCAGTCCAGGCCGTGGATCGTCACCCCCTGCTGGCGCAGGCGCATCAGGACCGGATGCTCCACCCGGCACGGGCCGCACCACGAGGCGAAGACGTTCAGCAGGACCGGCTCGCCGCGGTCGAAGTCGGTGTTGGCCAGGCCCTGGTCGCCCGGCCGCACGGGGGCGGTGGCGAACGCCGGCAGCGGCTTGCCGATGAAGGCCGACGGCAGCGCGCGCGGATCGCGGCCGAGACCGGCGAAGAACACCCCCAGCAGGACCACGAAGCCAAGGACGGGCAGGATGAACAGCAGGCGTCTCATTCGGCGGCCACCGGTTGCGCCCCCACCTTGCCCGGATCCGGCTGCGTCTTCACGGCCGCCCCGACGCGCAGACGCCGGTCGCTGAGCGAGATCGCGCCGCCGATCGACATGGCGAAACCGCCGATCCAGATCCAGATGATCAGCGGGTGGTTCCACATCCGCACGATCACCCCGGCCTCCGATTCCTCACCGACCGAGATATAGAGATTACCCAGCGGCCCGACCCGGATACCGGCCTCGGTGGTCTGGGACTGGGCTGAGGGGAACCAGCGCTTCTCGCTGCGCAGGTCGTACGCGCCGGTGGGGCCTTTCACCGCGAAGCGCGCCTGCTTGGCCTGGTAGTTGACGCCCTCGACCAGCTCGTAGCCGGTCATGGTCACTGTCCGGCCGGCGAAGGCGACACTGTCGCCGGGGTTCATGTTGAGCACCTTGTCGGAGTCCCAGGCGTTGACGCCGGTGACGCCCAGCGTCAGCAAGCCCAGGCCCATGTGCGCCACGACCAGGCCCACGATCGAGCGCGGCGTCGTACGGATCGCCCGGCCGAGGTAGGCGCGGCCGGACCACCAGCGGCGGGCAAGGATCATCAGCGAACCGGCGATCAGCCAGGCGGCCAGGGCCAGGGCCCCGGCGGTCGCCACGCCCTTCAGGCCGCCGAACGCCAGCGCCGCCAGCAGGACGACGCCAGCGACGATCGCCGGGACGCGCAGGCGCACCAGGGTCTTGCGGACCTCGTCGCGCTTCCAGTTCAGCATCGGGCCGAAGACCACCAGCGCCAGCAGCGGGATCGCGAGGGGCACGAAGGTCTTGGCGTAGTACGGCGGGCCCACCGAGATCTTGTCGTTGTTGATCATCTCGATGAACACCGGACTGAAGGTGCCCAGGAAGACGGTGGCGGTGAGCGCCGTCAGGAACAGGTTGTTGAGCGTGATGCCGCCCTCGCGCGACAGCGGCTGGAACAGCGCGCCCGAGCGCAGCGTCGGAGCCCGCCAGCTGTAGAGCGCCAGCGAAAGGCCCGTGGTCGCCGCCAGGATGCCCAGGATGTAGACGCCCCGCTTCGGGTCGACGGCGAAGGCGTGGACGCTGGTCAGGATGCCCGAGCGGACCAGGAACGTGCCCACCAGGCTGAGCGAGAAGGTCAGGATGGCCAGCAGGATCGTCCAGCTCACCAGGGCCCCTCGCCGCTCCAGCACCAGGGCCGAGTGCAGCAGGGCCGTGCCCAGCAGCCAGGGCATCAGGGAGGCGTTCTCCACCGGGTCCCAGAACCACCAGCCGCCCCAGCCCAGCTCGTAGTAGGCCCAGGCGCTGCCCAGGGTGATGCCCGCGGTCAGCGGGATCCAGGCGGCCAGCACCCAGGGGCGCACCCACCGCGCCCACGCCGCGTCCACGCGCCCCTCGATGAGCGCGGCGACGGCGAAGCAGAAGGCCACCGAGAAGCCGACGTAGCCCAGGTAGAGCAGCGGCGGATGGAAGACGAGGCCGGGGTCCTGCAGCAGCGGATTGAGCTCGGTGCCCTCGGGAGCGGCCGGCGACAGCCGCAGGAACGGGTTCGAGGTGAACAGCAGGAAGCCCAGGAACGCCGCACCGAGAACGCCCTGGATGCCGAGCACCCGGGCCTGAAGCGTCTCGCGCAGCGTGCCGCCGAAGAACGCGACCCCGCCGCCATAGATGGCCAGAATCAGCACCCACAGCAGCATCGAGCCCTCGTGACTGCCCCAGGTGGCGGCGAGCCGATAGGCGAGCGGCTGGGTCGTGTGGCTGTGCCGGGCCACCAGCGCCACCGAGAAGTCGCAGGTCACGTACAACCAGGCCAGGCAGACGAACGCCAGGCTCACGAAGACCGCCTGCAGCAACGCCGCCTGCCGCCCCACGGCCATCAGGACGCCGTCGCCCCGGTGCGCGCCCCACAGCGGGGCCGCCGCCTGGACCACCGCCAGCAACAGGGCGAGGATCAGCGCGAACTGACCGACTTCCGCCAACATGGACTTTGTGCTCCCCTCCGACCTGCGGCGCGTGGTAGCGCGTTCGCGGACGATCGGAAATGTTACTGTGTCAAAGCTAGCTGGGAGCGTGAAGGCTTAGCGGTGCGGCCAAAGGCCTGGGTCGGCCGTAAGTACTGGGGGCGTTTGGGGTC
>Ga0255338_1002263_pt1 | contig 29337 bp, 23 predicted proteins | sample MeOH1_35cm_T4_19_FD_203715 | JGI IMG/M metagenome (GOLD analysis project Ga0255338, IMG submission 203715) | Sandy soil microbial communities from University of British Columbia, Vancouver, Canada - MeOH1_35cm_T4_195 | ecosystem: Engineered > Artificial ecosystem > Sand microcosm > Unclassified ... | reverse complement strand
GCGCCTTCGCGCATGGCGCGGCGTTCGGCATAGCGCAGCGGCTTGGCGTCCGGCCCCTCCAGCGTGAAATGATGCAGGTCGACGCGGGCTTCCTCGCCATATTTGACGATGGCAAAGCCCAGGTCGATCGCCAGCGGCAAGGCGTCCAGGCTCAGTTGATAGAGCAGCAGGCGCCCCTGTTCGGCATCCGCCATCTCGCGCAATTGCCAGAGCAGGTCGGGCCATTCCGCCCGGTCTCCGACGGGGTCGCCCATGACGATCCAGCTATGCCCCTGCACCTGATACATGAGAAAGGCCCGGCCCGTGTCGGAGGTCAGGAACAGCTTGTCCCCGGTGGTCGCGAGGAAGGCGTCGGTCCGCTCGGCCAGCAGCAACGCATCGGCGCTGGCGACGGTGGACGGGCGGTCGACATGCCGGGGCGCGGTCGCGGGGCGGAACATGCGCCAGAAGGCGGCGCCGACCGCCAGCACCGCGCTCGCCAGCCCTGCGCGCAGGAAGCGGGCGGCATTGGCGTGGGGGCCGAAATGCCACCACATGTCGTTCTGATAATCGACATGCTTATAGGCGAAGAAGCCGATCCAGATCGACAGGCCGACCGCCACCGCCAGCGTCGCGACCCAGGCGGGGGTCAGCGCCTCGGCAATGAAGCTGGTGCGGCGGTAGAAGGCGCCCCGTGTCCATTGCAGCAGGGCGGCGATGAGGAGCAGCGCGCTCGCTTCCTCATAGTCCAGCCCCTTGATGAGCGAGAAGAGCGCGCCCGCCAGCAGCAGCGCGCGGGTCATCCAGAAGGCGGCATCGAGCCTGCGGTAAAGGCCGGATGCCAGCAGGATCAGCAGCGTGCCGATGATGCTCGCGGCGAAATGGGACGCCTCTATGAAGGTCAGCGGCAGCCAGTCGGTGACGATGTGCATGCGGTGCTGGATCGCGGGCAAGGCGCCGGAAATCAGCAGGATCACGCCGCCCACCGCCACCAGCAGCGACAGCATGACCGGCGCCATGCCGGACGCGGCGGCCTGCGCTCCGTCCAGCACCCGGCTGACGGGATGGCGCCAGCCATTGCCTTCATGCAGGGCGATGGCGATGACGCCCAGCAGCAACGGGATCAGATAATAGATCAGGCGATAGGCGATCAGCGCGGCGAGCAGGCCGGGCCTGTCCACATCGGGCAGGGCGGCGAGGATCACCGCTTCGAATATGCCCAGGCCGCCGGGCACATGGCTGACCAGGGTGACGATGATCGCCAGCGCATAGGCCAGGAACAGCGTGGGATAAAGCGCCGGCGCGATGCCCGGCACCAGGATGAACAGCGCGGCGCTGGCGGCGGCAAGGTCGATGCAGGCGACCCCGATCTGAGCGACCGCCTGCATCCTGGTCGGCAACGCCAGCCGCCAGCCGAACAGGCGCGGCGCGCGGCCGGGGCCAAGGACGAACAGCGCCGTCATCGTCAGGATCAGGATCGCCCCGCCCGCCAGCCTTTGCAGCGGCATGCCGAACGTCCATCCCATGACGCCGATATCGGCCGGATGGACCAGCATCAGCGCGCCCGCCAGCACGAACACCCCGCCCCAGAAGGACAGGCCCGCCGAGGCGATGATGCGCGCGATGTCGCCCCCCTCCAGGCCCGCAGCGGTGTAGATGCGGTAACGCGCCGACCCGCCGGTCAGCAGCGACAGACCCAGATTATGGCTGAGCGTGTAACTGCAGAAGGACGCCAGCGCCGCCGTCCGCCACGGCAAGGGCCGCCCGACGATCCGCAGCGCGACATAGTCGTAGAAAGTGAGCGCGACATAGCTCGCCGCCGTCAGCGCCAGCGCCGCCGCCAGCCGCCAGCCCGCGATCAGGTGCACGGCATGGCGGATGTCCTTCAGCCGCACTTCCGCCAGAAGGCCATGGAGCGCCACCAGTCCCAGCGCCGCCACCGCCAGCGTGACGGCGACCGTCAGCGGCGCTTTCCAGGCCTTGATCCGCTCTGCCAGGATCATATCGTCAGCCCCTTCAGCATATGAGTCACCAGCAGCGGGGCGTTACGGTCGAAATGATGGCCGCCGGGCACGACCGCCATCTGCGCCAGTCCCTGGGGGATGGACGGGCAGGCGCTGTCCTTTTCCAGCGACCCGCGCACGCAGAGCATCGGCAGGCCGCGCAGCCGCGCTATGGCGGGAATGGTCGGATATTGGCGGTTCGAATCCATGTTCAGCCAGCTGCTCATGTGAAACTGGAAATCGGCGCTGGGGCTGAGGCCCAGCAGCGAGAGACGTTGCACCTGGGCGCGCTGGGGCGCGGGCAGGCCGCCAACGATATAGGGCAGCACATCCGCGCCGAAGCTGTAGCCCACCAGCAGGATGCGGGGCCGACGCCAATGGCGGGAATAGCCGCGGATGATGGCGCCAAGGTCCGTGGCCGCGCCCTGCGGCGTGCGCTGGCTCCAGAAATAGGACAGGCTGTCCACGCCGACGACGGGGATGCCCGCATGGGCGAGCTGGCCGGCCACATCCTTGTCCAGCCCGACCCAGCCGCCGTCGCCCGAATAGATGACCGCCATCATGTCGCTGCGCGGGGCGGCGGCATCGGTGACGATGTTCAGCGGCAGTCCCGCAGGCAGCGCGGCATCGGCGGGAGGCGCGGCGAGGAAAGGCCGAATCCGGGAGAGCAGCGCGACCTCCCCCTCCCCCCTCGCCACGGTCACCAGCCTGCCGCTGCCGGTGCGGGCGACGAAGCGCTGCAATGCGGGGCGCGGGGCTTGGGCCAGCACGATCCAGGGCGAAGGGAGCAGGCGGCTGGGGGCGAAGGCGAAGCCATGATGGGGGCGGGCGATGGCGGCGACCTTCAGGCTGCCCGACCGGCACCAGGACCGGCCGCCATCCAGGAGCGGCGTGAAGTCCTGCGAGAACACCGCCTTGTATGCGCCATTGGGTCCGGCGGCGAGCGTTGCATAGGCCAGCGCCGCCCCTTCGCCCCGGCCGATCAGGATCGGCTTGCTGTACATGGGCAGCGCCAGCCGGTGCTGAAGGTCGCGGGCGAGCGCGATGATGCCGTAATTGGGATTGATGCAGCGGTGCGAAGCCTGCAACGCGCTCAGGAAGGACGGCGTGGATATGCCCGCGACCAGCGCGCCATGCGCCGCCAGAGCGCGGGCGGTGTCGGCGCTGCCGTCGTCCCAGCCGTTGCTGCCCGACAGCGCCAGCACGACCCCGCTCGGGACGCCCGCGGGCCGATAGACGGCGATCTGCCCCATGGGTGGCAGGCTGTAGCGGCTTTCCGCGACCGGCCCCGTCGCGCCGGGCACGGGATCGGCCGCCGCCCGCGCCGGGTTCGTTGCGTTGACGGTCGACAGCAGCAGGCCCGCGCCTGCCAGCAGGGCGGGAATGAGCCAGAAACGGGCGCGGCGAAAATGAATCATGACTGCCCCGGCAGGCGCTCGATCCGGGTCCAGAGCTGGGACTTGCAGATCAGGCCGCCCAATATGCAGCCCTTGACCCGCAACCGGCCCGGCGAAAGCTGGCTGATCTGCGAATTGAAGCGGCGGCCCAGATCGGGGACGAAGACCGTGCCGCGCCATTGCCCCTTGCCCTCGGCGCGATAGTCTTCCAGCAATTCGGTGCCGACCAGCCGGGCAGTGCCGCCGTCCCGCGCATCGGCCTGTGCCTCTCGGTCGGCCCAGACGATCCAGCCGCACAGCCGGTCGCCGCAAGGCCCGGTGCGCACGGCGACATTATTGTGCGGGCCGAGCCACAATCCGTTGGGCTGCGGGACTTCGGGCTGCGGTACTGGCACGTTGGCGGCGAAGACTGGCGCCGCCAAAGCCAGAAACGCGATCGCCGCCCAATGCCTCCCGGTCGCCATATGATTCGTCCTTTTTTTTCGGAAACCACATGGCTTCTAGGCCGGTTCAGATTGCGGGATGCTCTGCTCTGTCTGAACTTTTGGCAATGTTCGGCGCGGTTCGCACGGCGCGGAGCAGGGTTGCCGCCACCAGCGCGCTATCGTCGCGCAGGAAATGGCCGCCGGGCAGGCCGATGATGCGGACATTGGACTGGCGCCAGCCGGGGCAGAGGCTGCCGCTCTCCTCCAGACCGTGGATGCAGATCACCGGCGCCCAGTCGAGAGCATGGGCGGCGGGCGCGGCCGGGCCGTCGTCGCCAAAGTCGAACACGCCGCCCGGCGTCGCGCGGAACAGCATGGTGTCGGCGGGCACGATCAGCGCGACCATCGCTATCCGGGCGCGCAGCGAAGGCGGCAGACGCTCCAGCCCCGCCAGCAGCATGTTCGCGCCGAAGGATTGCCCGGCCAGCACCAGCCTGCGCGCGCCGGGAAGGGCAAGGGCGCGGCGCGCCGCCTGCTCCACCAGCGCGGCGCTTTCCTCCGCTGTCCGCCTTTGCGCGAAGGCGGACAGCGAATTGACGCCCAGCACCGGCAGACCGCCCTGCGCCATATGGCGGGCGATCACCGGCCCCATGCCCGCGTTGAACCCCATATCGCCGGAGAAGAAGACAGCGACGGCGCCGTCCTTCCTGGGCGCGACGGCGGGAACAGGGGTGAAGATCCGCCCATCGGGATAGCCGAGATAACGGCAATAGGCGGCAGCGCCTGCGATGAGCGCCGCGAGGAACGCCAGTGTCAGAACCGAGCGAAGGGGGTGGCGCAGAGTCACGCCTTCAGTCTAGCGTCGGTGATCTTCCTGTAAACGTCGCGCATCCGCAGGGAATAGATCGCCCCCGCCCCGCGTATAGCGGGCATGCACAACGCCGCCGACTTTCGCGCCGACAATGCGCGCCTGCCCGAATCCCATGTCGCCCTGAGGGCCACGCTGGGTCGTCCGCTGCGGGTCGCGCTGTTTTCGGGCAATTATGATTGCGTGCGCGACGGCGCCAATCAGGCGCTCAACCGGCTGGTCGCCTATCTGCTGCATCGCGTGCGCGCGGAGGTGCGGATCTATTCGCCCACCGCGCCGCGCAAGGCGTTCGAGTCGGTGGGCGATGTGCGCTCCGTCCGTTCGATCAGCATTCCCGGCCGTCCCGAATATCGCGTCGCCCTGGGTTTCCCTCCCGCCGCGCGGCAGGATTTCGCAGCGTTCGCGCCCGACATCGTCCATCTCTCGGCCCCCGACCTGCTGGGACGACAAGCGCAGAAACATGCCCGCGCTCAGGGCATTCCGGTGGTCGCCAGCCTGCATACCCGCTTCGAAACCTATCTCGACTATTACCGCCTGTCCTTCCTGCGCGGGCCGGTGGAGCGCTATCTCGACCGCTTCTACGGCGATTGCGACCGGATTCTCTGCCCTACCCTGCCGATCGCGAAGGACATGGAGGCACGGCTTGGGCGCGGGCGGATCGGCATATGGGGGCGCGGCATCGACCCCGCCTGTTTCCGTCCAGCCCTGCGCGATCAGGCTTTGCGGTCCAGCCTGGGCTATGATGCGGCGGATGTGGCGCCGCTGTTCTTCGGCCGGCTGGTGCTGGAAAAGGGCCTGCGCATCTTTGCCGAAACCATCGACGCCGTCCGGGCGCAAGGCCTGGCGGTCCGTCCGCTGATCGTCGGGGAGGGACCGGCGCGGGGCTGGCTGGCCGAACGGCTGCCCAACGCCACCTTCATGGGCCATTTGTCGGGCAAGGCGCTGGGCCGCGCCGTCGCCAGCGCCGACGTCCTCATCAACCCCTCGGTCACGGAAGCGTTCGGCAACGTCAATCTGGAGGCGATGGCATCGGGCCTCGCCATCGTCTCCGCCAATGTGCCCAGCGCGTCGGCCATGATCGCTGAAGGGCGCACCGGCCTGCTGGTGCCGCCCAAGGATGTCGGGGCCTATGCGGCGGCGGTTGCCGGCTTGATCCGCCAGCCCCGTCGCCGCGCCGCGCTGGGCGCTGCGGCGGCCGAGGCGGCGGCGCGCTTCACCTGGGACGATGTGCTGGAGGATGTGGCGCGCAGCTATGCGCAGGCGCTGCACATCCCGCTTGCCACCCCGGCCGCATGGGCGGCATGACAGCGCGATGATGGACGGTTCCGACATCAGGGACGATCTGGTCGCCATGCGGCGCTATGCCCGGTCGCTGACCCGCGACGATCCGGAGGCCGACGATGTCGTGCAGGACGCCCTCGTCCGCGCCATCGAGCGGCAGGAGACGTTCCAGCCCGACCGCAACCGCCGCCGCTGGCTGCTGGCGATCGTCCACAATGTCTTCTTCTCCGCCAAGCGGCGCGAGGCGTCGGAGGCGCGGCGCAACAGCCGCTTTGCCGAAACGCTGGTCGACCGGCTGGAACCGGAGCAGGAAGAACATGCCCGGCTGGCCCAGATCGCGCGGCAATTCGCCGCTCTGCCCGAACATCATCGCGCCGTGCTGCATCTGACGGCGATCGAGGGCTTGAGCTATCTGGAGGCGGCGGAAACTTTGGGCGTGCCGGTCGGGACGGTGATGTCGCGGCTGGCGCGGGCGCGGGCTGCATTGAGAGAGCGGGAACAGGGGCAGCAGGGGGCGACGGGCCTCCGGCTGATAGGAGGAAGCGATGACTGATCGCCCAACCGATCCGAAAATCACCGATCAGGAGATTGATGCCTATGTCGACGGCGAGCTGGATGTGGAGCGGCGCTTTGTCGTCGAAACCCATCTCTCGCGCCAGCCCGACCTTGCCGCCCGGGTCATGGGCGACCTCAGCGTCCGCAGCGGGCTTTGCATGCTGACGCAGGACGGGCGGCCGGTGCCTGCCGGTCTGGCAGAGATGGCCGGCCGATTGGCGCAGCCGCCGAAAGGCCGCTGGCGCCGGTTGATGCCGATAGGCCTGGCGACATCGGGGCTGGCGGCGGCCCTTGCCGTGTGGATGGTGGGCTTCGAGCGCCCGCCTGCCTATGTCAGCTATGCGGTCGCCTCGCACCGGATCGCGATGATGCGCGCCGACATGAATTCGCAGATCGAGGCGCCCCGCTTCGATGCGCGGGAAGTCGCGCTCAACACCCGCATCGCCATGCCGCAACTGCCCGACGACTGGCATGTCACCGACGTTCAGCTCTTTCCGACCGACAAGGCTCCCGCGCTGCTGATGGCGGTGCGCACCGATACGGGGCACCGGATGACGATCTTCGCCGTGCATGAGAAAACCGCCGCGCCCGAACATCCCGACGCGGTGCGGGAGGGCGAACAGTCGGTGGCCTATTGGCGGCGCGGCGACATGTCCTACGCCCTGACCGGCGATCAGGAGCCGGGGACGATGGACGCGACGGCAGAGGCGCTGGCGCGGATTTGAATTTGCATCGGGACGGTGGTTAGGCCGTAAACTCATAAATGTCGCGCTCGAGGCGCCAAAATGGCGAACATATCGGGCCAAAATGCGCGCCGCGAAGGTTGGGCACCTTTGCAAGCGCATTTTGGTTCGAGATGGAAGCCATTTTGGCGTCCTGCGGATTTGACCAAAAAGGCCCATCCCGGCGTCGAGAAGGCTTGAAATATCGACATATTCCTGCGCCCTCTCTCCTTGTGCTGGGCCTTTTTGCCTCAAACCTCGAACGCGCCATTTATGAGTTTACGGCCTAGGCAGAATCCGCCATGCTGTCGTTTCAGCATGACGGATTGGAGCAGGGCTGCCCTTACTCCGCCTTACGCCGGAAAATTGCCCGCCGTCACGAACTCCGAAATATCCTTGCGGCCGCTCGGCGCTTCGCGCGACTGGAGCGCTTCGGGCAGGATCGCCTTGTCCGCGATGCGGCCGATCGCGACGGCGGCTTCGATCCGGAAACGGTCGGGCACGGCCAGTTCCGCCCGCGCCTTGTCGAAATCGACGCCGGTCATGGCGTGGCTGTGATAGCCGAGCCGCGTCGCCTGCAACGCCAGCAGCGCCCAGGCCGCGCCCGCATCGAAGCTGTGGCTGTGCGATGCCTTGAAATCTTCCGAACCGGGCGCGGCGATCAGCGTGTCGGACAGAATGTAGACCAGCGCCGAGGCGTTCTGCACCCAGCTCTGGTTAAAGGGCAGCAGCACGCCCAGGAAACGGCTCCAGTCGGCGCTGTCGCGGGTGGCGTAGAGCAGGCGCCAGGGCTGGTAGTTGAAGGCCGAGGGCGCCCAGCGGGTGGCGTCGAAGATCGTGTCCAGATCCTCCTGCGGGATCACGGAGGAATCGAAGGCGCGCGGCGACCAGCGGTCAAGGAAAAGCGGTTCGACGGCGCGGGTCACGGCGCGGGTGGTGGCTGACATAGAATCTCCCTGAAACCCATGGATGAAGCGGCGCGAAGGCCGTCCGGACGATGGCCGCGATATCGGAAGCGGAGTCGGGAAGGACAAGCCTGTCAGAGCATTTTCATCGCAGATCGAGCGACGGTTCCAAAATCTCCGCCCCATCCCTTTCCCTGCCCGCCCTGTCCTTGCCCGCCCTGTCCTTGGCAGTGTCCCGGCCGGGCGCGACGGCGTCAGGCCCGCGATCGATCAGGACGCGGTCCGGCTCCCGCAGCAATTCACGCTTCATGGCGTCGCTCCAGCGACCCCAATGCCGACCGATTGCCGAGCGCCATTCCATATGTCCTCTCTCCCTGCCGAATCGAGACGGCCTCTTATCTAGTTTGCAGGTAGAGATTTGTCTTTCAAGCTTTGCTGATCGAAGGGGTAGAAAAGCTTGATCGGGCGTGCCGACAATGAGCCCGAAGGCGGACGGATGACGGATTGAGGGACGCAATCCACCCGATCCCGATCATGACCAATATTTCATGAACGGCTCATCGGCCCGGCAAGGCCCGGCGCGTAAAGGCAGACCCCGGAAACAGGGCAGCAGCGCAAATCATGAGCAGACCGATCTTCTTCGATCCCACCGGCCGCAGGGGGCTTTGGGCGCGGCGCGTGCTGGCGGGCGGGTTGCTTTCGATCCTGCTTGCCGCCATCGCCTTTGCCACCACGCTGGTCGCCGTGCCGTCGGAGCGCGATCTGGCCCTGCCGCTGCCCCAGCCGCATGCGGCGCGCCTGTCGGGCATCTCCACCCTGCGCCGGGACATCGCCAGATGGCTGCCGCATTGGGGCAGGCATCAGGCGCAGGCCAAACCGCTGAATGTCGGCTTCTACGTGCCGGGCGAGGAAAACAGCATCGCATCGCTGCGCCGCCATGTCGGACAGCTCGACTGGGTGGTGCCCGCGCTGATTACCGTGCCCGGCTCCGACAAGCCGGTCCATGTCGCGACCGACGCGGCGTTCGACCGCATGATCGCCGCCATGCCCCGCCCGCCCAAGGTGCTGCCGATGGTGCAGAATATCGGCAGCCAAAGCTGGGACGGCGCGGGCGCGGCACGGCTGCTGCGCGATCCCGTCGCCGCGCAGGCGCTCGCCCGGCAACTCGGCGCCTATGTCGCGCGCCGCCATGACGCGGGCGTGGTCATGGACTTCGAATCGCTGCCGGGCGGGGCCATGCCCGGCTATCTGCGCTTTCTCCACATGCTGCGCGCCGCCATGCCCCATGGCGCGAAGATCGCGCTGACCGTGCCTGCTGGCGAGGAAGGCTGGCCGCTCGCCCGTTTCGCCGCCGTGGCCGACCGCGTGATCCTGATGGATTACGACCAGCATTGGCAGGGCGGCCAGCCCGGTCCCATCGCCGCGCAGGGCTGGTTCGCGCGGCAGGCGGAGGTCGCCTTGCGGGAAATCGGCGCCAACCACATCATCGTCGCGCTCGGCAGCTATGCCTATGACTGGCATGGCGCCGAAGGCCGCAGCACCGCCGACGCGCTGTCAATGGACGAAGCCTGGCTCGCCGCGCATGACAGCGATGCACGCCCCATTTACGACGCAGCGAGCGGCAATGCAGGCTTCGCCTATGACGAGGCGGGGGAGCGCCACCAGATCTGGATGCTGGACGCCGCCGCAAGCTGGAACGAGCTGCTGGTGCTGAAGCGCCTGGGCATCCAGAGCGTCGCCTTGTGGCGGCTGGGCAGCGAGGACCCCGGCATCTGGGCGGACCTGACCGCCTGGCGCAATGGCGGTCGCCCGAACCTGGGCACCGTGGCGAGCATGCTCAGCACCGATGTCGAGGGATCGGGCGAGATATTGCGGATCACCGCCACGCCGACGGAGGGCCATCGCGCCATCGCCTTCGGCCCGCAGGGGGCGATCGAGCATGAAAGCTATGGCGCGCTGCCGACGCCCTATCAGGTGCAGCGCACCGGCGCGCAGAACCCCAAGATGCTGGCGTTGACCTTCGACGACGGGCCGGACGCGGAATGGACGCCGAAAATCCTGAAAGTGCTGGAACAGACCCATACGCCCGCGACCTTCTTCGTGATCGGGGAAAATGCGCTGGAACATCCGGGGCTGCTGCAACGGATTGTGGCGGACGGGGATGAGATCGGCAACCACACCTACGACCATCCCAACCTCGCCACCTGGTCCGAGGAGCCGACCCGGTTGCAGCTCAACGCCACGCAGCGGCTGGTGCAGGCCTATACCGGGCACGGCATGCGGCTGTTCCGCGCACCCTATTTCGGGGACGCGGAGCCGACCACGGCAGACGAGCTGGAACCGGCGCTGGCGGCGCAGAAGCTGGGCTATACGGTGGTCGGATTGCACGTCGATCCCAATGACTGGCAGCGCCCCGGAACCGACGCGATCGTGCGGCAGGTGATCGATCAGGTGCATTCGAATAGCGCCGACCGGTCCGAAAATATCATCCTGCTGCATGATGGCGGCGGCGAACGGTCGCAGACGGTGGAGGCATTGCCCCGCATCATCGCGCAGCTCAGGGCGGAGGGCTATCGCTTCGTGCCGGTGTCCCAGCTTGCCGGGATTGCCGCGCAGGCCGCCATGCCGCCGGTCAAGGCCAGCGACCTGCTGGCGGTGCGCGTGGATGTGGCGGTGTTCGTCGCGCTGGCGGCGCTTTCGGCGCTGCTCGGCTGGATCTTCTATGTCGCGATCTCGCTGGGACTGGCGCGGGCGGTGCTGATGACGCTGCTCGCCTGGTTCCAGGCGCGGCGCGGGCGTCCCCTGCCGCCGGAATATGAGCCGACCGTCTCGGTCATCATCCCCGCCTATAATGAAGCGCGCGTCATCGAAACCTCCGTGCGCCGGGTGCTGGCCAGCGACTATCCGGCGCTGCAACTGATCGTCGCGGACGACGGGTCGAAGGACGCCACCAGCACGATCGTCGCGCAGGCCTTCGCTCACGATCCCCGCGTGACGCTGCTGACGCTGCAAAATGGCGGCAAGGCGGCCGCGCTCAACCGGGCCTTGCGCGAGGCCACGGGCGAGATCGTCATCGCCCTCGACGCCGACACCCAGTTCGATCCGCAGACCATAACCCGCCTGGCCCGCTGGTTCGCTGACCCGGCCATCGGCGCGGTCGCGGGCGATGCGCGGGTCGGCAATCGGGTCAACCTCGTCACCCGCTGGCAGGCGGTCGAATATATCACCGCGCAGAATCTGGAACGCCGCGCCCTGGCCGGATTCGACGCCATGACGGTCGTGCCCGGTGCGGTCGGCGCGTGGCGGCGGGCGGCGCTGGACGCGGTGGGCGGCTATCCCGAAAATACGCTGGCGGAGGATCAGGACCTGACCATCGCGATCCAGCGCGCGGGCTGGCGCGTCACCTATGATCCCGAGGCCGTTGCCTGGACCGAAGCGCCCGAAAGCTTCAGGGCGCTCGCCAAGCAACGCTATCGCTGGGCGTTCGGCACGCTGCAATGCCTGTGGAAGCATCGCCGCATCCTGCGCGATCGGCGGCCCACCGGCCTCGCCCTGGTCGGCCTGCCGCAGGCCTGGCTGTTCCAGATATTGTTCGCCGCCATCTCTCCCCTCATCGATCTGGCGCTGGTCACCTCCATCATCGGCACCATCGTGCGGGTGCATCAGCATGGCTGGGCGCAGACCAGCAACGACGTGTGGACCATGGGGCTTTACTGGCTGGCCTTCACCAGCATCGATGTGCTTTGCGGCTGGGTCGCCTATGCGCTCGACAATCGCGACATCGGCTATCCGCCGCATCTGCTGGTGGCGCAGCGCTTCGTCTATCGTCAGATCATGTATTGGGTCGTCGTGCGGGCCATCGCCTCGGCCATTGGCGGCTGGGTCGTGGGCTGGGGCAAGCTGGAGCGGACCGGGCGGGTCGCCGTCGCGCCCGTCCCGTCCGGGGCATGAACAAAGCTTAACATGACTTGGCCGCACCCATCGATCATCCTGCACCCCATGAAAGCCACGCCATGGCCCGGCAGAGACTGAGCAACGCCGCATCGGGCGCGCTGCTCTTCGCCCTTGCGCTCTGCGCCATGGCGATGAGCAGCGCCTTCTTCCTGCATGCCCGCCGTGCCGCCCAGGAACGGATGGAGGCCATTGCGGCCAAGGCCCGCGCCCTTCCCGGCATCACGCTGACGGATGGCAATCCGGCGGACGGCAATCCGGGCGTCATCGTCACCAGCATGGAGACGGACGGCCAGGCGGCGCGGGCGGGCATCAGCGTCGGTGACGGCGTGGTCAGCCTGAACGGCATGCCGATCAGCTCGCTGGATCAGGCCAGCGCCTATCTGTTACACCATCCCCAGCCACGCATAGCGCTGGGGCTGAAACATGCGGACAGGATGCGCGTGGTGATGCTGGACCGGCCGGAAGGGGGACGATGAGCCACAAGATATTGGTGGTGGAGGACGATGCGGAGACCGCAGCCTATGTCGCCAAGGGCATGAGCGAGGCGGGCTTCACCGTCGACCAGGCGGACAATGGCCGCGACGGCCTGTTCCTGGCGAGCGACGGCAGCTATGGCGCGATCATCCTCGACCGCATGATGCCGGCGATGGACGGCATGGCGATGCTGAAGGCCCTGCGCGCGGCGGGGATCGAGACGCCGGTCATCATCCTGTCCGCGCTCGGCACGCCGGAGGACCGGGTGGAGGGGCTGACCAGCGGCGCCGACGATTATCTGGTGAAACCCTTCGCCTTTGCCGAGTTGCTGGCGCGCGTGCAATTGCTGCTGCGCCGGGGCGGCAGCGGCAGCGCGGTCGTCACCAACCTGCGCCATGAAGATCTGGAGATGGACCTGCTCTCCCGCCGGGTGAAACGGGGATCGCGCATCATCGACCTGCAACCGCGCGAGTTTCGGCTGCTGGAATTCTTCCTGCGCCATCCCGATCAGGTGGTGACGCGCACCATGCTATTGGAAGGGGTGTGGGATTATCATTTCGATCCCGGCACGAACGTCATCGACGTGCATGTCAGCCGTCTGCGCCGGAAGCTGGACGAAGGCGGGGAAGCGGGTGGTTCCAGGCCGCTGCTGCATACGGTGCGCGGCATGGGGTATCGGCTGGGGCCGGAGAATTAGGGTGGGGAAGGCGAGCGCTGGATTCCCGTCAATCCGTCATCCCGGCGAACGCCAGGATCTCAGGCGAGAAGGCACGGCCCAGCCTCGCAAGATCCCAGCCTACGCTGGAATGATGGGGTGGTGATGTCTGCAAATGATGGAACACAGAGCAGCCATCGCTAAAAAACTCCCCTCCCGCCGCTGGTTCGCCTTTGCCCGTTCGACCATCGGGCGCTTCGTCGGTCTGGCTTTTCTCTGCCAGTTTCTGGTGACCGGCGGCGTGCTGCTGTTCGTGCAGCAGGCGAGCCAGCGCACCGTCGTCGCCGCCGACCAGCAGGCGGTGGAGGATAGCCGCGACGACCTGCTCGCTCTTTATCGGAGCGGCGGCACGGCGGCCCTGCGCACGGAAATCGAGCGCCGCTTCCGCGATGTCGAGGGGGAACGCGCCGTGCTGCTGCTGACCGATGCGGCGGGACGCCCGGTCAGCGGCAATCTGGGCGCCTGGCCCGCAAGCCTGTCCGCCGACGGGCGATGGCGGATCATGTCGCTTTACCGCGTCGGCCGCGACGAGCCGGAGCCGATCGGCGTCATCCCCGTGAAGCTGAAGGGCGGCGGGCAATTGCTGACCGGCATGGTCATTTCCAACAGCCTGCAACTGGCGCGCATCTATGAGGAGGCGCTGAGCGTCGCCTTCATCATGAGCCTGGTGCTGGCGCTGGGCATCGCCATCATGCTGGGCCGCATGTTGGCGCGGCAGGTTTCCGACATCGCGCAGACCGCCAATGACGTTGCGGTCGGGGCGCTCGACCGGCGGGTGCCGACCGACGGCAGCGGCGACGCCTTCGACCGGCTCGGGGCATCGATCAACGCCATGCTGGAGCGGATCGACGCGCTGGTGACGCAGCTCCGGATGATGACGGACGGGTTGGCCCATGACCTCAAGTCGCCGGTGACGCGGTTGATTTCCGTGGTCGAACAGGCCAGCGCCCAGACCCGCGACGACACCGCGCTCGATGCGCTGGAAAAGGTGCATCATGAGGCGCAGACGCTGCGTTCCATGCTGACCACGGCGCTGCTGATCAGCCGGACCGAGGCGGGTTTTGGCGGCGATCAGCGGCGCGACACCCATGTCGGGGAATTGCTGCGCGACGTGGGCGAAATCTATGGCCCGCTGGTGGAGGATAGCGGCTTTGCGCTGACGATTTCCGCGCCCGAAGCGCTGGTCTTTCCGCTCCATCGCGAACTGGTGAGCCAATCGCTCGCCAATCTCATCGAAAATGCGCTGCATTATGCGGAGGGCGGCGACCGCATCGACCTGAGCGCCGCGCTGGAGGATGGCCATTTGCTGATCTGCGTGACCGACAATGGCCCCGGCATCCCGGCGGAGAGCCATGCCGCAGCACTCAAACGCTTCGGACGGCTCGACCCGGCGCGCGGCAAGCCGGGATCGGGGCTGGGCCTGTCGCTGGTGGAAGCGGTGGCGCGGCTGCACCATGGCTCGGTGACGCTGGCGGACAATGGCCCCGGCCTGCGGGTCATGCTGACCCTGTGGCGGCCTTAGCGCGTGATCCCACGCAGCGTTCCGGAAAGCGCATCCCGGGCGACGACCTGAAGCGTGCAGTTCATCAGACGCCGCCCGGGATGACAGCCGTTGCCTTGCTTGGAGAGTATGACAACGTTGTCTTCACACTCTAGCCTTATGCCGTAGGTCGATCAAGGCTTTTTTCCCGTGCAGCTTGCGAGCATCGGCAGGGACGCCGCCATATTTGCGCTGCCGGCACGAAATAGGGGACGGTGCGGGACATTATCGCAGGCAAAGCTTGTTTCCTCGGCCCGCCTTCCATGGCAAGACCGGCGAATGGCCGTCCTTCGTTACCCTCATCGCCGCTAATGCCCAGCATCCATGACGTCGCGGCGCTGGCCGGCGTATCGATCAAGACCGTGTCCAGGGTGGTGAACAAGGCGCCCAATGTCAGCGAGGAGCTGCGCGAGCGGGTGACGGCGGCGATCCGCCAGCTCGACTACCGGCCCAACCAGTCGGCGCGGCGGCTGGCGGGCGGACGGTCGTTCATGATCGCTTTCCTCTACAACAACCCGGCCCCCTCCTATAATAGCGGCATTCAGTCGGGCGCGGCGAGCCGGTGCCGGGATCTGGGCTATCATCTGGTGGTCGAGCCAATGCCGCTGGCGGGCGAAGCGCGGTTCGCCATTCTCGACCGCCTGGTCGGGGCGTTGCGGCCCGATGGCGTCTTCCTGGTGCCGCCGCTGTCCGACGACGCCGCATTGCTCCAGCGCCTGTCCGAACTGAAGCTGCCCTGCGCCCGCATAGCCGGATCGGTGATGGCGCAAAGCTTCAACATCCCGACGCCCGAACGCGCGGCGGGACGGATGGTCGCGGACCATCTGATCGGGCTTGGCCATCGCCGGATCGGCGTCATCGCCCCGCCCGCCAGCCACAAGGCCGCCATGCAGCGTGTCGAGGGCTTTCGCGACGGCCTGGCCACTGCGAACGTGCCGCCGGAAGAGACATTGTTCGTGGAAGGCGCGTTCGATTTCGAATCGGGGATCAAGGCAGGCGAGCATCTGCTGACCCGAAGCGAGCGCCCGACCGCGATCTTCGCCACCAATGACGATATGGCGCTCGGCGCGCTGACCGTCGCGCATCGGCTGAAATTGCGCGTGCCGGAAGAGCTGTCGGTTGTCGGCTTCGACGATACCCCCGCCGGCCTCACCGCCTGGCCGCCGCTCACCACCGTCAGCCAGCCGCTGGAAGCGATGGGCAGCGCGGTGATCGATGCCCTGGTCGGCGGCCCGGCAGATGCGCCGCAGTTCGCCTTCACGCTGGTGTTGCGGAATAGTTCTGGGCCGGCGCCGGTTTAGGGTGGATGGCGGACTTTTAAATCCTCCCCATCGAGAGATGGAGAGGGGGACCGCCGACAGGCGGTGGAGGGGAGCGGCCGCCACGTCACCTCCACCACGCTTCGCGTAGGGAGGATTTGGAGCGCGCTGCGTTAAATCTGACACAGGACGCGCGCTCCAATTATTGGTTGCCGCATCGTTTTTACGGAAAACCGGTTCCCACTTTTTCAGCGCCTAACCCGCATATGGATAAGTCGGCAGGCCCTGCACGCCAGAGAAAACCTCGAAAAATGCGCCGTCATATTCACCCTCGGGCAAGCCGGTCGCCGCCGAGCTGACGAACATTCGGTCCAGCTTCTCCCCGGCGAAACAGATGTTCGTCACCTGCTTGGCGGGCAGGGCGATCGACCGGTCCAGCTTCCCCTCCGGCGTGAAGCGGCTGATCCGCCCGCCGCCCCAATGCGCGACCCAGAGATGCCCTTGCGCATCCACGGTCATGCCGTCGGGATAGCCATCTTCTGCGGCAAAGCGGATGAAGGGCTGGCGATCGGTCAAGCCACCCTCAGCCGTTAGGGCGAAGCGATACATCTGCCGCCTGGCCGTGTCGCTATGATAAAGCCATCGGCCGCAAGGCGAGAAGGCCGGTCCATTGGGCACGCGATAGCCGCTGTCCATCACCGCCCAGCGCCCATCGGGATCGAGCCGGTAAAGCGCCCCCACATCCTGCTCCTCCGCTATGTCCATGGTGCCGCACCAGATGGCGCCGCTGCTATCCCCCTTGCCGTCATTCATGCGGCTGCCGGGCAGATGCGGCTCTGGATCGCCCAAGGGCGCGATCGCCAACGGATCGAGCTCGATCCGGGCAAAGCCGCTCTGGAACCCGCCGATAAAGCCGCCGCTCGCCCGCTCGACCACCCAGCCGAGCGGTTCGGGCATGGCCCAGCGCTGAACGGCGCCGTCGTCGAGCGACAGCCGGTTGAGCGCCTTGCCAAGAATATCGGTCCAGTAGACCGCATTCTCCCGCGCGGACCACAGCGTCCCTTCGCCCAGCACATCGCGCGCCTCGCGATCGACCTTGCGCCATTCAGCCATGGTCAGGCCCTCAGCGCTTGACCGACAGGCGATAGATCATCTGGTGATGATAGGGCTTGCCGGGATCGACCCGCGCCGACAGGAATTGGGGCTGGTTGGGCGAGTCCGGGAATTTCTGCGGCTCCAGCGCGATGCCGTCGCCCATGCGGTAAAGGTGCCCCTGCTTGCCGACCAGCGTGCCGTCGAGGAAATTGCCTGCGTAGAATTGCACGCCGGGCTCCGTGGTCAGCACTTCCAGCACGCGGCCCGAGACCGGATCTTCCAGCCGCGCCGCCAGTTCGGCCGTCCTGGTCGCCCCCTTGTCGAGCGCGAAATTATGGTCATAGCCGCGCCCGGCGACGATCTGCGCATCGCGGCCGTCGCGGATGCCGTCCGCCACGCGCCGGGGTGCGCGGAAATCGAATACCGTGCCTTCCACCGGCTTGAGCTCGCCGGTCGGGATCAGATTGGCGTCGACCGGGGTGAAGGCCTTGGCCGGGATCGTCAGCAGATGCCCCAGCGCGCCGTCCGCCGATCCCTCGCCCGCCAGATTGAAGATGGCGTGGTTGGTCATGTTGACGATGGTCGGCTTGCCGGTCTTCGCGTCGAAGGCGATGCCCAGATTGCCTGCCTCGTCCAGCGTATAGGTGACGGTGGCGTCGAGCTGCCCCGGATAGCCCGAATCGCCATCGGGGCTGGTCAGCGAGAGGACCAGCGTGGCGGTCGGCCCGCTTTTCAGCGACACGACTTTCCACGCCTGCTTGTCGAAACCCTTGCCGCCGCCATGCAGCGAATTGACCTTGTCGTTGAGCGGCAACTGATAGCTCTTGCCGTCCAGCGCGAACTTGCCGCCGGCGATGCGGTTGGCATAGCGGCCCACGGTCACGCCGAAATAATTGGGATGGTCGACATAACCGGCCAGATCGTCATAGCCGAGCAGCACATCGGCCACTTTTCCGCTGCGGTCCGGACCGGCCAGTTTCTGCAGCGTCGCGCCATAGGTCAGGATCGTGGCCGACACGCCCTGCGCATTTTTGAGCGTGATCGCCTCGATCCCGGTGCCGTCGGCCAGCTTGCCTGCGGGTGCGCGACCCGCCTCCGCCGCAAGAGCCGCAGTGCTTGCGATCATGAGGAGGGCGCCGTATGACAACGTTGCCAAGACTGATCTGTTCATAAGGGCCTTTCGCATGCAGTTCCTCCCCGACGCCATTGACGCGCCGCGGACGGGGATATACTCCTACATAATAATCGGGCGCAACCCTGTTCCGGCGGCGCTCCGTTTCGACATTTCCGGAGAAGGATGAATGGCAGGACCCGTTTCCTCTGCAGCCGCGCCCGCCGCGGCCTATAATCCCGGCACGCGCTACGGCCCTGCCCTGACGCTGCTTGCCAGCCTTTTCTTCATGTGGGGCTTCATCACCGTCATCAACAACACGCTGCTGCCGCACCTGCGCAGCGTGTTCGAACTCAGCTACACCCAGACGACGCTGATCGAATCGGTGTGGTTCATCGCTTATTTCTTCGCCTCCATCCCGTCGGCCAAGCTGATCGAGCGGATCGGCTATAAGCGGTCGATGGTGACAGGCCTGCTCATCATGGCGGCGGGCGCGCTGGGCATGATGCTGGCCGCGTCCATCCCCTCCTATGGCGTGACCCTGATCATGCTGTTCGTCATCGCCAGCGGCATCACGCTGCTTCAGGTCGCGGCGAACCCCTATGTCGCGGTGGTCGGCAAGCCGGAAACGGCCTCCTCCCGGCTCAATCTGGTGCAGGCGATGAACTCGGCAGGCACCATGCTGGCCCCGATGTTCGGCGCCTATCTGATCCTTGGCCGGTCGAAGGGCGGCACGGCGCAGGGCGAAATCGTGCTGACCCAGGCCGAACGCCTGGCCGACGCCCAGTCGGTGGTCCTGCCCTATGCGCTGGTGGCCGTCGTGCTGGCCGTGCTGGCCGTGGTGATCGCGCGCTTCCCGCTGCCCGACATGGGCGGCTCGACCTCGCGGCTTGCCAAGGAGGAGCGCGGGCATCTCTCGCTCTGGTCGCATCGCAATCTGGTGTTCGGCATTCCCGCGATCTTCATCTATCTGATCGCGGAAATCGGCGTCGCCAATCTGTTCGTGAACTTCGTCAGCCAACCCAGCATCGCCAACCTCACCCATGAGCAGGCGGGCCGTTACCTGACCTTCCTCTGGGGCGGGATGATGGTCGGCCGCTTTGCCGGCAGCGCGATCATGCAACGCGTCGACGCGGGCAAGGTGCTGGCGGCTTTCTCGATCGGCGCGTTCATCGTGATGATAACCACCGTCTTCGCCCATGGCCCGGTCGCCATGTGGTCGCTGATCCTGGTGGGCCTGTTCCACTCGATCATGTTTCCGACGATCTTCACCCTTGGCATCAAGGGGCTAGGGCCGCTGACCGAGGAAGGATCGGGCCTGCTGATCATGGCGATCGCCGGGGGCTCGCTGGTGGTGGTGCAGGGCTGGCTGGCCGACCATTTCGGGTTGCAGACCAGCTTCCTGCTGACGGCGGCGTGCGAACTCTACATCCTGTTCTACGCGCTGTGGGGGTCGAAGCCGACCCATGCGCTGCCCGATCAGCATCTGGCTTGAGGCAGTCTTGAACCAATGAAAAAGGCCGGATCGGACACCCCGATCCGGCCTTTTTCAAGTTCCGCGCTCCTGCGAAGTCAGGAGAAGGGCGGCCTGTTTCACCGCGACATCGCGCTGGCCGTATCCTCCAGCGCCAGGTCGACCAGCACCCCCATCGCCTCGGCGGCCGCCGCCGCATCGCCCGCCGCGATGGCGTCGAACACCCGCACATGGTCGGGGATCGGATTGCGCGGCAGGGCGCGGGAGCGCTGCTTGAACTGGGTCGTCCAGTTGACCGCCGCGCCGATGCTGGCCGACAGCGTCTGCAGCGCGTCATTGCCGGTCGCGTTCAATATCGCATTGTGAAAGTCGCGATCCGCCGCCCGCCCGGCCTCGGTCGCCAGCGTATGGCGGCGCATCGCGGCCAGCGCGTCCTTCATCAGCCTGATGTCATCCTTGGTCCGCCGCGTCGCCGCCAGCCGCGCCGCCGCGGGCTCGACAATGGCGCGCAGTTCGAACAGGTCGCGCACGAACTGCACATCCGGTTCCCCGGCAAAGGCCCAGGCCAGCACTTCGGGATCGAGCAGGTTCCAGCGGTTGCGGGGCAATACCCGCGTCCCCGCCTTGGGCCGGCTTTCCACCAGCCCCTTGGCGGTCAGCACCTGTATCGCCTCGCGATAGGCGCTGCGCGACACTTCCAGTTCCTCGGCAAAGGCGACTTCGCCCGACAGCACGTCGCCCGGCGCATATTGGCCGGACAAGATCGCCGTTCCCAGCTTGTGCGCGATCGCCCCATGCAGTCGCCTGCCGGGGCCCCGAGCCTCTTTGGCAGCACTCGCCTCACCCCCGCCAGCACCCTTCAAGAGCCGCTTTTCCTCAGCCATTCATGCTCCTCCGACCACCTCCTTAGCAGTCGATCGGGCAAGGTGAAACACAATCATTGCCTTCCCCGACTTCCTGTAATATGTCGGAGTAATAAGGAGATTCACATGGCGGATAAAGCTCCGTCTTTCGAACCGCCGGGCGGGCAGGATGCCGCCTGACGGTCTTGCACGCATGAAATGACTGACAATTCGACCTTTTGATGAACTTTGGCCAGCGCCGGCAGAGGCGCGCGGGAGGAGATTTTTATGACTTTGCGCCTGTTGCAGCACCGTGCCGACAGCGGTGCCCGTTCCGTCATCGCCGCCCAAGGCGATGCGGCGCATTTCCTTGTCGGGGTCGAGACGATCCGCGCCCTGGCGCTGGACGCCATCGCCAAAGGCATGTCGCTGACTCAAATCGTCGCCGCCGCCGCCCAGGGCGACGCCGTCGACATCGCCGCGGAATATGCGGCCGGCCGCCTGCTCGCGCCGATCGACCATGAGGACGCCGCCCATGTGCAACTGACCGGCACAGGCCTGACGCACCTCGGTTCCGCCGAAGGCCGCGACAAGATGCACCGCGAAGCCGCCGCCGCCGAGAAGCAGACCGACTCCATGCGCATGTTCCTGGAAGGCCTGGAAGGCGGCAAGCCCCCCGTTGGCGCCGTCGGCCAGCAACCCGAATGGTTCTACAAGGGCGATGGCTCGCAGCTGGTCGGCCCGACCGATCCGCTCACCATGCCCGCCTTCGCCAAGGATGGCGGCGAGGAGCCGGAAATCGCGGGCATCTACATCATCGGCCCCAATGGCCAGCCCTATCGCCTCGGCCTCGCGCTCGCCAATGAGTTCAGCGACCATGTGACCGAGCGGCACAATTATCTCTGGCTCGCCCACTCCAAGCTGCGTCAGGCCTCGCTTGGCCCGGAACTGCTGGTCGGCCCCGCGCCCGAGCATATCGAGGGCAGCAGCCGCATCCTGCGCAATGGCGAAACGATCTGGGAAAAGCCCTTCCTCTCAGGCGAGGGCAACATGTCGCACAGCCTCGCGAACCTCGAACATCATCATTTCAAATATGAGCTGTTCCGCCGCCCCGGCGACGTGCATGTCCATTTCTTCGGCACGGCGACCCTGTCCTTCACGGACGGCATGGCCTGCCAGGAGGGCGATGTGTTCGAAATCCTCGCCGCGCCCTTCACCCTGCCGGTGCGCAATCCGCTCAAGCGCGCCGCGCCGGTCGAAGTGACGGTGCAAGTCCTCTAAGGCGATGGACCCGATCCGCATCGCCATCGTCGGCATCGGCAAGATCGCGCGGGACCAGCATGTCCCCGCGATCCGGGGCAATAGCGCATTCAGCCTTGCCGCGACCGTCAGCCTGCAGGATGCGGGCATCGACGGCGTGCCGCATCTCGCCAGCCTCGACGCGTTGCTGGCGGAGGGACCGGCGGTCGACGCTATCGCGCTCTGCACCCCGCCGCAGGTTCGGTACGAGCTGGCGTCGCAGGCGCTGGCGCGGGGCATCCACCTGTTTCTCGAAAAGCCGCCCGGCGCCACGCTGGCCGAGGTCGCCGCTCTTGAAGCGCAGGCGGGCAAGGTCGGCGTCAGCCTGTTCGCGGCCTGGCATTCGCGCTTCGCCGCTGGCGTCGCCCCGGCCCGCGCCTGGCTGGCCGAGCGGCGGATCGAAAAATTGTCCATCATCTGGCGGGAGGATGTGCGCGTCTGGCATCCGGGGCAGGCGTGGATATGGGAACCGGGTGGCCTTGGCGTGTTCGATCCGGGGATCAATGCGCTGTCCATCGTCACCCATATTCTGCCGCGTCCTTTCTTCCTCAGGCAAGCGACTCTGGTGCTGCCTGAAAACCGCGCCGCGCCGATCGCCGCCGACATCGCCTTCCGCGACACGGCTGGGGCGGACATCCATATGGACCTCGACTGGCGCCAGACCGGCCCGCAAAGCTGGGACATCATCGTCGAAACCGATGCGGGAACCCTGAAGCTGAGCCAGGGCGGCGCGGTGCTGTCGCTGCCCAGCGGCACCGAACATGGCGAGGATATCGAATATGCGGGCCTCTACAGCCGCTTCGCCACGCTGATCCGGGGCGGGCGGAGCGATGTGGACACCGCCCCGCTGCGGCTGGTCGCTGACGCCTTTCTGCGCGGCAAGCGTGAAACCACCGACGCCTTTTACGACTAATCTCAAGGGAGAGAGGAATGTTGAAAGCCCTGCGCCGCACGACTGCCGCGCTTCTGCTCTGCGCCTCCGCGCTCACCGGCGCACAGGCCCAGACCGACGGCAAGCCGACGACGGCGACGATCCATGCCGACAAGCCCGGCCCAACCTATGACAAGGCGATCTTCACCCAGTTTGCCGAGCATCTGGGCAACGGCATTTATGGCGGCCTGTGGGTCGGCAATGACAGGTCGATCCCCAACACCAACGGCTTCCGCAACGATGTGGTCGCGGCGCTGCGCAATCTGTCCGTGCCGATCATCCGCTGGCCGGGCGGCTGTTTTGCCGACGAATATCATTGGCGCGAGGGCATCGGCCCCAAGAAGGACCGCCCGGTCAAGGTCAACACCCATTGGGGCGGCGTGACCGAGCCGAACTCGGTCGGCACCCATGAATTTTTCGAACTGCTGCGCCAGGTCGGCGCGCAGGCCTATATTGCGGGCAATGTCGGCAACGGCACGCCGCAGGAAATGGCCGAGTGGGTCGAATATATGACCGCGCCCGCAGGCAGCCTAGCCGACCTGCGCGCCAAAAACGGGCATAAGGAGCCGTGGGCCGTCCCCTATTTCGGCGTCGGCAATGAGCTGTGGGGCTGCGGCGGCAATATGCGGCCGGAATTCGCGGCGGACGAAACCCGCCGCTATGCGACCTTCGTGAAGGCGCCGCGCGGCACGAAAATCATGAAGATCGCCTCGGGCGCCAATGTCGACGACTATAACTGGACCGAGACGATGATGCGGGTGGCGGGCGACCGGCTCGATGGCCTGTCATTGCATTATTATGTCCACCCAGCGGGCGGCTGGCCGCCGCGTGCGCCTGCGGTCGATTTTGACGAAACCGGCTGGGCGGATGCTTTGGCGGGCGCGCTCAAGATGGACGAGCTGATCACCAGGCACAGCGCGATCATGGACAAATATGATCCGAACAAGCGCGTCTTCCTGGCGGTCGATGAATGGGGCGCCTGGTATACGCAGGATCCCGGCACGCATCCGGGCTTCCTGCGCCAGCAGAACACGCTGCGCGATGCGCTGATTGCCTCGATCCACCTCGATCTCTTTGCCAAACATGCCGATCGAGTGCGCATGACCGCGATCGCGCAGATGGTGAATGTGCTTCAGGCGATGATCCTGACCGAAGGCAAGAAGATGGTGCTCACCCCCACCTATCATGTCTTCGAAATGTACAAGCCCTGGCAGGACGCCACGGTGCTGCCGATCGACATCGACACGCCCTGGTATCACAAGGACAAGTTCGTGATGCCCGCCGTCAGCGGCTCGGCGGTCAAGGGGAAGGACGGCAAGGTCCATGTCGGCCTGTCGAACCTCGACCCCAGCCAGACCAACATGGTGACGGTGAAGCTGGATGGGTTGAACGCGGCGAGCGTGTCGGGCCGCATCCTGACGGCCCCGGCGATCAATGCGCACAACAGTTTCGACGATCCGCAAGTGGTGAAGCCCGCCGCCTTCACCGGCGCGCAGGTGAACGGCGGCACGCTGACCGTCGCCTTGCCGCCCAAATCGGTGGTGGTGCTGGAACTGCAATAAAGCCCTTGGAGCGGGCGGAGGGTGGAATGGCCGCCCGCTCCATCCTTTTTAGGGGTTCCGTGTTCCTGCGAAGGCAGGAACCCAGTTGAAACGGCGGAACTGGGCTCCTGCCTTCGCAGGAGCACATGACGCCCAGAACCGCTGTCGAAGAGAGTCCGCATGGCGCTGTCAAATATGTTGAAAATGGCGAGCCTCGCCCTCCTCGCCTGCGCGAGCATCGCGGGGGCTGAGACGCTAAACAGCCGCCTTACGGGCGACCTGACGCCGACCCACGACCCCGTCATCATCCGCGAGGGCGACAGCTATCACGTCTTCAGCACCGGCCACGGCCAGCGCCTGATCGAAACCCGCACCTCGCCGGATCTGATCTACTGGACAGCGGGCGATCCGGTCTTCACCGCGCTTCCGGCATGGGCGACCAGAGCGATCCCCAGCAGCGACGGCATGTGGGCGCCCGACATCAGTTTCGTGAACGGCCGCTACCGGCTCTATTATTCGGTTTCGACCTTCGGTTCGAACCGTTCCGCCATCGGCCTCGCCACCAGTCCGACGCTCGATCCAAAGGCGCCGAACTATGGCTGGCGCGACGAGGGGCTGGTGGTGATGTCGACCAAAGCGGACGATTATAACGCCATCGACCCCAATTTCGTCATCGACCGCGAAGGCCGCCACTGGCTGACGCTTGGCAGCTTCTGGACCGGCATCAAGCTGTTCGAACTGAACAGGAAAACGGGGAAACCGTTGCATCCCGGCGAAAAGCCGATCTCCATCGCCCGCCGCCCCGCGCCAGCAGGCGGTCCGGCTCCGGTCGAGGCGCCGTTCATCGTTGATCACGGGGGCTATTATTGGCTGATGGCGTCCTACGACTATTGCTGCAAGGGCGTGAACAGCAGCTATTATACCGTGATCGGCCGGTCGAAGGCGATCACCGGCCCCTATCTGGGCAAGGATGGCAGCCCGATGATGCAGGGCGGCGGCACCATCTTCCTGCGCGCCGACCTTCAGGAACAGCAGCGCTGGCGCGGCCCCGGCCATGCGGGCTGGCTGCATGACCGGGATGGCAAGGATTATGTCGCCTATCACGCCTATGACAAACAGGCGAACGGTGCGCCCACGCTGAGGATCGCGCCGGTCCGTTGGGGCGCGGATGGATGGCCCGTGGCTGAATATTGAGAACTCGCCCTCACCCTTCCGGCGCTGCGCCGACCGATCAAGAGGAACGATCCATGACCCAGATTGACCGCCGCCTATTCCTCTCGGGCGCCGCCGCCCTGTCCGCCGCGCCGATGATCGCGCGCGCCGCCGCCCCCGCGCAGCCCGCCCCCGTCCCCATCAACCCGCTGGTGAAGCAGCGTGCCGATGCGCAGGTTTTCCGCCATGAGGACGGCTATTATTATCTCACCGGCTCCGTCCCCGAATATGACCGGCTGGTCCTCCGCCGATCGAAGACCCTCGCTGGCCTGATCACCGCCGAGGAAGCCGTGCTCTGGCGCCATGAGAAGACCGGCCCGCTGTCGGGCTTCATCTGGGCGCCCGAGTTGCACCGGATCGACGGGAAGTGGACCCTATATTTCGCCGCCGGTCCCAGCGGCGGCGGAGAGGATGTGTTCCGCATCCGCACCTATGCGATTGTCTGCGACGGACCCGACCCGATGACCGGCAAATGGAAGCTGCTGGGCCAGTTCCAGGCCCCCTGGGACAGCTTCAACCTCGATTCCACCAGCTTCGTCCATCGCGGCCAGCGCTATTTCGCCTGGGCGCAGCGCGAGCCGGGGATCGAAACCAACAGCAACCTCTATATCGCCCCGCTGGCAGCGCCGTTGAAGCTGGCGGCCAAGGCCACCCGCCTGACCGTCCCGACGCTCGACTGGGAAATACGCGGCTACAAGGTGGCCGAGGCGCCCGCCGTCCTCCACCGCAACGGCCGCCTGTTCATGACTTATTCGGCCAGCGCCACCGACGCGCGCTATTGCCTGGGCCTGCTGACCGCGCCCGAGGATGCCGATATCATGGACCCCAATGTCTGGGTGAAGTCGGAAGCGCCGGTGTTCACCACCTGCAAGGAGACCAGCGTCTACGGCCCCGGCCACAACAGCTTCACCGTGGACGAAAAGGGCCGCGACATATTGGTCTATCATGGCCGCGATTATGAGGCGATCAAGGGCGACCCGCTGTTCAACCCGGACCGCCATACCCGCATCCAGCGCCTCTATTACAAGGCGGACGGCACGCCCGATTTCGGCGTCCCCGTCGGCAACGGCCCACTGCCCGAGCGCTTCGCCTCCGCCGTCGATCCAAAAACGTTGCTCGCCCATGAGGGCATCCGCCCGATCGCGGGCAATCCCTCGCTGCCCGCCACCCAGTTCCGCCAGACCGCAGGTCGCGCGGGACCGCAGAGCGTGATGTTGTCGCCCATATTGCTGCCCGATCACTATCTGGTCGCGGCCAGGGACGGTTCCGTCGCCCTTGCCAGGGACGACCGCAGCGCCGACTTCGCGATGCGCAGCCAGTTCGTCCGATTCCCCGACGACAAATTGGGCACGGTCCGCTTCGTATCGATCGCCGTCGCCGGCAAGGCGCTGGGCGTGGTGAAGGGTCAGATCCGCCTTGCCGGCAGCCGCGACGCCGCGGCGCGCTGGATTGCGGACTGACCAGATTACAAGTCTGACAAATAAAAGAAATAGAGCCGCCTCCCGGCTCAGGAGGCGGCTTTTCCACGCTGCCGCCATCCTGCATGAAACCTCGCTTCTCCTGGATGAGACAAATTTGCCACAAGCGGATATTTTTTCTTGAACGGCGGTGCAAATTCCCTCTTGCCATCTATTACTCCGAGAAATAATTAGTCTGAGTAATTCCGGTGCCCAACGCACCCAAATCTCCAAGGGGAGGATCAACCATGGCCATGAAGCCAGTCGCTTTCACGTCTGCATCCCTGCTCGCCCTCATGCTGGCGGGTGCTGCCCACGCCCAGTCCGAGGCCGCACCGCAGCAGGACGAGACCAACGACATCGTCGTGACGGGCGTCCGCGCCTCGATCGTCGGCGCGCTCAACGTGCGCAAGGAATCGACCCAGATCGTCGATTCGATCGTCGCCGAAGATGTCGGCAAACTGCCGGACAATAATGTGGTCGAGGCGCTCCAGCGCGTTACCGGCATTCAGGTCACCAACCGCACCGGCGGCGAGGCCGCGGCGATCTCGATCCGCGGCCTGCCCGACGCGCTGACCACCCTCAACGGCCGCAACATCTTCACCGCCGCGGGTCAGTCCTTCCAGTTGCAGGATGTGTCGGCCAACCTCGTCAAGCGGGTCGACGTGTTCAAGACGCGCTCCGCCGACCAGATCGAAACCGGCCTGGCGGGGCAGGTGGATGTCGAAACCCGCCGCCCGTTCGACTTTAACGGCTTCGCCATTTCCGGCCTTGCCCGCGGCATCTACAATGAGCAGGCTGACAGCTATAATCCGAACGTGGCGCTGCTGGTCAGCGACCGCTGGGAAACAGGCATTGGCGACATCGGCATATTGGTGAACGGCAGCTACAGCCGCACCAAATATCGCGACCAGACGGTGACGGCGGGCGCCTTCGTCCCATTTGCGACGATGACGCCGCCTGCCGGTACGGGCCTGACGCCTTTCCAGCGCATCTTCCCGGTCGGCCGCGATCCGATCACCGGCGCATTCGGGCAGGCACCGGCGCTGGGCGCGTGGGACCCCGGCCTCAACAGCGGCCTTTCGACCGCGACCGGCGCGACGATGGACGTCAACGGCGTCGAAACGCCCTATTATCTGTCGCGCGACGCGGCATTCAGCTCCGACCTCTACGGCAAGCGGGAGCGTCCGTCCTTCAACGTCGCGCTGCAATGGGCGCCCAACAGCAGCTCGGTCTACACCGCCGAAGTCTTCTATGCGGGCTTCCGCGGGGAGACGTTCAACAGCCTGCAGTTCAGCTTCGTCGATTATTGGGCGAACCCGCAAGCGCCGACGCTCTATGACGGCACCAACATCGTCAAGGCGCGCACCGCCAACAGCGTCTATGGCTTCAACAGCGGCGACTTCACCAAGACCAGGACCGACAGCTTCGTCTATGCGCTGAACGGCAAATGGGATCTGGGCGACCGCGGCAAGATCATCGGTGACATCGCCTATCAGACCAGCAAGGTGAAGACCTCGTTCCTCGCCATGCGGACGGATCGTGTCGCGAACTCGATCGATGTCGATTTCAACGCGGGCGGCGGCATCCCCTCCTATCATTTCGACGATGACAGCCGGCTGGCCGATCCCGGCGTGTGGAACGTCGCCCAGCTTTACGACAACGCCAATCGCGACAAGGGCAGCGCGATCACCGGCACGCTCGACGGCTATTACAACTGGGACGAAGGCTTCCTGCGCCAGATCAAGGCGGGCATCCGCATCGACCAGCGCAAGGCGTCGACCGCCGTGCGCACCCAGGATGCCGGTGGCCCGCTGGTCCGGACCACGTTGGCCGGTCTGGGCGAAGGCGCGGCCTTCACCAATTCCGACTTCTATCAGGGCCGCGCCGATGTGCCGTCGAGCTGGACCCTGGCCAACGGCTATTGGCTGTATGACAATGCCGACACCGTCCGCGGCCTCTATGGCCTGAAGACATCCGACCAGCTTTCGTTGCAGAAGACGTTCGATATCGATGAAAACACCATCGCCGCTTACGTGCAGGCCGATGGCGAAATCTCGATCTTCGGGCGTCCGCTGAAATTGCAGGCCGGCGTGCGCTATGTCACGGTCGACACCGATTATAATTTCTTCGACCGTTACAATGGCGGCGCGCAGACCCGCGTGTCGTCGGGGTCGGACCGCTTCCTGCCCAGCTTCACCGCGCGCTACGAGATTTTCGACAATCTGCGCCTGCGCTTCAACTATGGCGAAACCCTGCGCCGTCCGAATTTCAGCGACATCAACCCCAATTACAACC
>Ga0255338_1002262_pt1 | contig 29340 bp, 31 predicted proteins | sample MeOH1_35cm_T4_19_FD_203715 | JGI IMG/M metagenome (GOLD analysis project Ga0255338, IMG submission 203715) | Sandy soil microbial communities from University of British Columbia, Vancouver, Canada - MeOH1_35cm_T4_195 | ecosystem: Engineered > Artificial ecosystem > Sand microcosm > Unclassified ... | reverse complement strand
TGAAAAAGATCAAGAAAGTAGTGCTGGCCTATTCAGGGGGCCTCGATACCTCGGTCATATTGAAATGGCTGCAGGATACCTACGACTGCGAGGTCGTCACCTTCACCGCCGACATCGGGCAGGGCGAGGAGCTCGCGCCTGCGCGCAAGAAGGCGAAGATGTTCGGCGTGAAGCAGATTTACATCGACGATCTGCGCGAGGAGTTCGTCCGCGACTTCGTCTTCCCGATGTTCCGCGCGAACGCCGTCTATGAAGGCGAGTACCTGCTCGGCACGTCGATCGCCCGCCCGCTGATCGCCAGGCGCCTGGTCGAGATTGCCCGCGAAACCGGCGCCGACGCGATCTCCCACGGCGCCACCGGCAAGGGCAACGATCAGGTGCGCTTCGAGCTCGGCGCCTACGCGCTGATGCCCGACGTGAAGGTCATCGCGCCGTGGCGCGAATGGGACCTGCTGTCGCGCGAAAAGCTCCTGCGCTACGCCGAAGAGAACGGCATCCCGGTCGATTACGCGAAGAAAAAGGGACAGGCGCCATACTCCATGGACGCCAACCTGCTGCACATCTCGTACGAGGGCGGCGTGCTGGAAGACCCGAACTTCGAGCCCGAGGAATCGATGTGGCGCATCACGGTGTCGCCCGAGCGCGCGCCGGCGCGCCCCGAGTACATCGAGCTCGGCTACGAGAAAGGCGACATCGTCGCGATCGACGGCAAGCGGCTCACGCCCGCCAAGGTGCTCACGGAGCTGAACCGCCTGGGCGGCCGCCACGGCATAGGCCGGCTCGATCTGGTGGAAAACCGTTACGTCGGCATGAAGTCGCGCGGCTGTTACGAGACGCCCGGCGGCACGATCATGCTCAAAGCGCATCGCGCGATGGAGTCGATCACGCTCGACCGCGAGGTATTGGCGCTCAAGGACGATCTGATGCCGCGCTACGCGCGCCTCATCTACAACGGCTACTGGTTCAGCCCGGAGCGGCAGCTGCTGCAGACGCTGATCGACGAGTCTCAGCGCACGGTGAACGGCACGGTGCGGCTCAAGCTGTACAAGGGCACGGTGATGACGGTGGGGCGGTCTTCGCCGCGCGACTCGCTCTTCGATTCCACCATCGCCACGTTCGAGGACGACAAGGGCGCGTACGACCAGGCGGACGCCGGCGGCTTCATCCGGCTGAACGCCCTGCGCATGCGCATCGCGGCCAAACGCAGAAAGCGCAAGTAGCCACCAGGGTCACGCCGGCATGACGACGATCGCTGTAGTGAGGAAGAATGGTTACGCGGCGATAGCCGCCGATACCATGACCAAGTGGGGGTCGGGCAAGGAAACCGCCTCCTACATCGTCAATCACCAGAAGATCTTCCAGGTCGGCGACAGCTATCTCGGCGTCACGGGCACGGCGACGTTCCAGGCGATATTGCGCGACTACTTCTCGCGTCCGCGCGTGTTTGCGCGCTTCGATACGCCGCTCGCCATCTTCAAGACGTGGCAGAAGCTGCATGCCGTGCTGAAGCACGACTATTACCTGACGACCGGCAGCGGCGAGGAGGACGCGCTCGAATCCTCGCGCATGGACGTGCTCATATTGAATCCGCGCGGCATATTCGGCGTCGCCGCGCATCGCACGGTGCAGGAATTCTCGAAGTTCTACGCCTTCGGCAGCGGCGGCGATCTCGCTCTGGGCGCGATGTACGCGACCTACCTCGAGCCACGCCGCTCTGCGGAAGAGATCGCACGCTATGCGATCGAGGCTGCGGCCGAGTTCGACGACAGCACCGGCGCGCCCGTGACGTCGTATGCCGTGCGGCTGAAGCGCCGCTGATTCCACTCCCGCATCACACTGGAGGTCCCATGCCCTCGTTCGACATCGTATCCGAAGTGAACCAGGTCGAGGTCCACAACGCGGTGGACCAGAGCAACAAGGAGATCACCAATCGCTTCGACTTCAAGGGCTCGGACGCCCGCATCGAATTGAGCGACAAGGACAAGAACCTGACCGCTTACGCCGACGACGAGTTCAAGCTGGGGCAGGTGCGCGACGTGCTGACGGCGAAGCTCGCCAAGCGCGGCGTCGATGTCCGCTGCCTGAAGGTGGACAAGGTCGAGGCGGTGAGCGGCAACAAGGTGAAACAGGTCATCACCGTGCGCGAGGGCATCGAGCAGGAGCTTGCGAAGAAAATCGTGAAGCTCGTGAAGGACAGCAAGCTCAAGGTGCAGGCGAGCATACAGGGCGAGGCGGTCCGCGTGTCCGGCGCGAAGAAGGACCTGCTGCAGGAAGCGATCGCACTCGTGCGCAAGTCCATTACCGACTTTCCGCTGCAGTTCAAGAATTTCCGCGACTAGCAGCCAGCCGCGACGCGCCGCAAGTCACGGGTGACGGGTCAACGCTTCAATCCCTGGATCCACTCGCCGTAAATCCGGTCGGCGATCGCGTGCAGCGCCGGCACCCGCGTATCGAGGTCCGCGATCATCTCCTCGGGGCTCTGCACCGAGGGAACGCGCGCGGCCAAGGCGCTCACCTCGCGTTCCCAGTCGCGGCACCAATCGCGTATCAATTGCTCGGTCATCTCCACGTGGCATTGCATGCCGAAGTGCCTGCCGAGCGCGAACGCCTGGTTTTCGCAGTGCGCGCTCGACAATATGCGGATCGCGCCGGGCGGTATCGAGAACGTCTCCCCGTGCCAGTGAAACACCTCGAAGCGTTTCTCCGACTCGCCGAGCCAGCGCCGCGCGTCCGCCTCCCCGGCAGCGGCGACCGCACCCCAGCCGATTTCCTTCACCGGGTTGCGCGTCACGCGCCCGCCCAGCGCTTTCGCCATCAACTGGCCGCCTAGGCAATGCCCGATCACCGGCACGTCTGCATCGACGGCGCGGCGGATCAACGCGGTCGCATCGCGTATCCACGGCAGATCGTCGTTGACGCTCATCGGTCCGCCCATGAACGCGATCCCGCTGTACGCGAGCGGGTCGGCAGGGACCGCCTCGCCCTGGTCTATTTTCACGAGGGTCCAGGATACGCCGTGGCGCTCGAGGTATGTGGCAAAATAGCCGGGGCCTTCGGTGACATAATGACGAAAAATCGCAACAGGCTTCATGGCGCACGCGAAAAAGATGACGATGGCCGATACTAGATTAGTCGCGGCGGTTTTCCTATGCTCACCGTTCGCAGCTCATTGCGCGGACGTCGCCGTGAGCGGGCTTTACGCCGGCAAGGCCATCGTCCAGGTCGACGGCGGCCGGCCCCGGACGCTCGCGGTCGGCGATACTTCCCCTGAAGGCGTAAAGCTCCTTTCCGCAACGAGCGAGGCGGCGGTCGTGGAATATCAGGGCCGACGCGAAACGCTCACCACCGGGCAAGGCACGCGCATGGGCAGCATCGCGACGTCCGCCGCCGCAGCCGGGCGCACGACGCTCACGGCCGACGTCCGCGGACACTTCGTCACCACCGGTACGGTGAACGGGCAGACGGTGCGTTTCCTCGTCGACACCGGTGCGAGCGTCATCCTGCTGTCGGCGAGCGAAGCGCGGCGGCTGGGCATCAACTATCTGTCCGCGCTCCGCACCGGCGTCCAGACCGCGAACGGCCGGACGACCGTGTACCGCGTCAAGCTCGACACCGTGAAAATCGGCGACATCGTCATGAACAACGTCGATGCTGCCGTTACCGACAACGAGCTGCCGGTGATGCTGCTCGGCATGAGCTTTCTCAACCGCACCGAGATGAAGCGCGACGGCGACGTGATGACGCTCACGAAGCGCTACTAGCCGCCGCTACTTTTCCTCGCTCTTGCTCGCGGGCTTGCGCTTCGGCACCTTGGCGCCCTTCTCCCGCGCTTCGGACAGCCCGATCGCGATGGCCTGCTTCCGGCTCGTCACTTTCCTACCCGACCCGCCGCTGCGCAACGTGCCTTTTTTCTGCTTGTGAATGGCCCGCTTCACGCTCTTGCCCGCCGCGGGACCGTATTTGCGGCCGGATTTCTTGCTGCTCTTCTTCGCCATATCGACTTTCCCCGCACCCGCACGGGCGCGCTCGTAGTCACGCGGCCTGAGGATCGTTCCTCAGCACGCCGCGCACATTGGTGACGGTGAGAAAGACTTGCAGCACGAGCAGCGCATAGGCGGAATCGTGCCATGCCCAGACTATCCACAGCGCGTTGCTCGCGAGAAAACACCAGAATCCCGCGCTGCGCTTGCGCCGGGAGCGGGATGCAACCAGCCATGCGGCCAGTATCGTGACCGCCATGGCAGGCCATTGCAGGAGATCGAGCCATTCCAAACGTCGCAACCTCGGGGCGTCGGATTCGGCCCCGACCGCGTGCGCCCGTCCGGCGGCGGGGCTATGGCTTCGGCGGATCGCCCTGCGACGCGAGCGTGAGCAGGTGGCCGAACTTCGTGCGCTTGGTCTGCAGATATGCCCGGTTGGCCGAGCGCGGCGGCATCTCGAGCGCGACGCGCTCCACCACGTTCAAGCCGTAGTTCTCCAGCGCCTGCACCTTGTCGGGATTGTTGGTGAGCAGCCTCACCTGGCGCACACCCAGATCGAAGAGGATGTGGGCGGCAGCCTTGTAATCCCGCATGTCGGCGGCAAACCCCAGCGCATGGTTCGCCTCGACCGTATCATGGCCGTGGTCCTGCAAGGCGTACGCCCGGATCTTGTTGAGCAGGCCGATGCCGCGGCCCTCGTCGAACGTGTAGACCAGCACGCCGGAGCCGGCTTCCTCCATCATCGTCAGCGCGGCATCGAGCTGCTCGCCGCAATCGCAGCGCTCGGAGCCGAAGACGTCACCCGTGAGGCATTGCGAATGCAGGCGGACGAGCATGGGCTGATCGGGCTGGATCTCGCCCTTGATCAAGGCCACGCACGGCGCGGTCTCGAGATCGTCGCTGTACACGACGAGACGGAAGGCACCCGCCTTGCTCGTCGGCAGCACGGTCTCCGCCTTGCGACGGATCACGCGCTCGCTTTCGCGATAGCGGACGAGGTCGTCGATGTGAACGATGGGGATGCCGTGCTGCGCGGAAAAGCGCTCGAGATCGGGCAGGCGCGCCATGGTCCCGTCCTCGTTCATGATCTCGCAGATCACCCCGGCCGGCTTGAGGCCCGCCAGGCGGGCGAGGTCGACCGCCGCTTCGGTGTGGCCGCGGCGCGCGAGCACGCCGCCGTCGACTGCACGCAACGTCTGCAGCCGTCCCGGCCGGATCAGGTCCGCGGGCCGCGTGTGGTCGGCGATGGCCACCGCTATCGTGCGCGCGCGATCGTGCGCCGACATGCCGGAGCCCACGCCCTCGCGAGCGTCTATCGGCGTCGCGAACGCCGTCTGGAAGCGCGTCGTGTTGATCTGATCGTCGGCGATGAGCGCCAGCCCGAGATCCCGCATGCGCTGCTCGGTGAGCGCAAGCGAGATAAGCCCGCGGCCGTGCGTCGCCATGAAGTTGATCGCCTCGGGTGTCGCTTTCTCTGCGGCAATGAAGAGATCGCCCTCGTTCTCGCGGTCCGCGCTGTCCACCAATATCAGCATGCCCCCGCGGCGCACCTGGGGCAGGGTGCGCTCGACGATGGATTCGCTGGTGCGCTCGGTCATGGCAGCGTTACGCGCGGGTGACGAGCCGCATGAACTCGGAGCGGGTCTTGTCCACGTTGAATTCCCCCGTAAAGGCCGAGGTCGTCGCCGTCGAGTGCTGCTTCTGGATGCCGCGCATGATCATGCACATGTGCTGCGCCTCGATGACCACGGCCACGCCGAGCGGCTCGAGCGTCTCCTGGATGCAGTTGCGGATCTCCACGGTGAGGCGCTCCTGGACCTGCAGACGGCGCGCGAACGCGTCGACGACGCGCGGGATCTTGGAAAGACCCACGATGCGCCCGTTCGGAATATAGGCCACGTGCGCCTTGCCGAAGAAGGGCAGCAAGTGATGCTCGCACATCGAGTAGAGCTCGATGTCCTTCACGATCACCATCTGCTGGTACTCTTCCTGGAACATCGCGGAGCGCAGGATTCCGGCCGGATCGAGGTCGTAGCCGTGGGTGAGGAACTGCAGCGCCTTCGCGACGCGCTCGGGGGTCTTCGTGAGTCCTTCCCGGTCCGGATCCACACCGATGTCCTGGAGGATCGCACGGTATTTGTCGGCGATGCGGCGAATGGCGGCCGGATTGTACTGGTCGATCTTGGCGTAACCGTCCATCTCGTTTTCCTCGAACATCTGCTTCGTCACGCTCATGATTCGCTCCGGCGTGAGACCGCTCGCGGCCCCAGGCAGTGATTTTACTCGGCGAGCCGCGCCTTTATGGATAGCGCGAGGCCCTCGGCGTTCAGACCACAGGCAGCCAGCTGAATTCCCGGGTCGCCGTGATCGATGAAGCGATCGGGCAGGCCCAGCTGCAGCACGGGCACGGTGCGCCGGTGACGCTGGAGCGCCTCGAGCACGGCGCTGCCGGCTCCGCCCTGCACCACGTTCTCCTCGACGGTCACGAGCAACGCATGGCTGTCGGCGAGCTCGAGCACGAGCGCCTCGTCGAGCGGCTTCACGTAGCGCATGTTAGCGACCGTCGCGTCGAGCGTTTCGGCAGCTGCGAGCGCGGGGTGCACCATGGACCCGAAAGCGAGGATCGCGACGCGCTGCGCTCCCGCCGCCAGCGCCGCACGCCTGCGGATCTCGCCCTTGCCGGGCGGCAACTCGTGCATCTCGGACTGTGGCAGCACGCCGGGGCCGGTGCCGCGGGGGTAACGCACCGCGACGGGTGTGTTCATGCGGAACGCAGTGTAGAGCATCTGCCGGCATTCGTTCTCGTCCGAGGGCGTCATGACCGTCATGTTCGGCAGGCAGCGCAGATACGTGAGATCGAAGCTGCCCTGGTGCGTTGCGCCGTCCGCGCCCACGAGTCCGGCGCGGTCGATCGCCAGCACGATGGGCAGATTCTGGATCTGCACGTCGTGGATCAGCTGATCGTATGCGCGCTGCAGGAACGTCGAGTAAATCGCCACGACCGGCTTCGCGCCTTCGCATGCGAGCCCCGCCGCGAACGTGAGCGCATGCTGCTCGGCGATGCCCACGTCGAAGTAGCGGTCCGGATACAGCTCCGCGAACTTCACGAGGCCCGATCCTTCGCGCATCGCCGGCGTGATGCCCACCAGCCGCTCGTCGCGCGCGGCCATGTCGCACAGCCATTGGCCGAAGACCTGCGTGTACGTCATCTTGCCACCGGGCTTGCCGCCGGTGATGCCGTGTGCATGATCGAACTTCGACACGCCGTGATACAGCACGGGGTCGGCCTCAGCGAGCTTGTAACCCTGCCCCTTGCGCGTCACCACATGCAGAAACTGCGGACCGCGCAGGTGCTTGATGTTGTTCAGCGTCGGCAGCAGTGCATCGAGATCGTGGCCGTCTATGGGGCCGATGTAGTTGAAGCCGAATTCCTCGAACATCGTGCCGGGCGTCATCATGCCTTTGACATGCTCCTCGGCGCGGCGGGCTATGGGCCCCAGCACGCGCTCCCCGATGCCGCGCGCGCGGGTGTAGAAGCGACCGGACATCAGCTTCGCGAGGTACTTGTTCAGCGCGCCGACCGGCGGCGAGATCGACATGTCGTTGTCGTTCAAGATCACCAGCAGATCGACATCCATCGCGCCCGCGTTGTTCAGCGCCTCGAACGCTTCGCCGGCCGTCATGGCGCCGTCGCCGATGATCGCGATCGCGTGACGCCGCTCGCGCTTCAGCTTGGAGGCGACCGCCATGCCGAGCGCCGCGCTGATCGAGGTGCTCGAGTGCGCAGTGCCGAACGTGTCGTAGACGCTCTCCTCGCGCCGCGGGAAGCCGGAGATGCCTTCCCACATGCGCAGCTTCTTCATGCCTTCGCGCCGCCCGGTGAGGACCTTGTGACCGTACGTCTGGTGTCCGACGTCCCACACGAGCCGATCCTCCGGCGTATCGAAGACGTAATGGAGCGCGATGGTGAGCTCGACGGTGCCGAGATTCGACGACAGGTGCCCGCCGGTCTGGCTCACCGAATCGAGCAGGAACTGCCGCAGCTCGGCCGCGAGCCGGGGCAATTGGCTGCGTTCCAGCTCGCGCAGCTCATGCGGATCGTTGATGGTGTTCAGCAGCTCGTACATGTCGTGTCTCGGAAACCGCCCCGTCTCGCGCGGCCCTGTGCCTTTGAGTGATCGCTCGGCGCCCGGTTCAGCGTCAGAATTTCCGGAGCACGATGAAGTCTGCGAGCTGGCGTAACCGCAGCGCGCGGTCGCCGAATCCTTCGAGGGCCGCCAGCGCCTGCTCGCGCAGCTCCTCGGCGAAGCGCTTCGACCGCGCGAGCCCCAGTATGCTGACATACGTCGGCTTGTTCTGTTCGGCATCCTTGCCTGCTGTCTTGCCCAGGGTGGCAGTGGGCGCTTCCGCATCGAGCACGTCGTCGACGACCTGGAATGCGAGCCCCACCGATTTGGCGTACGTATCGAGTCGCCCGCGCTCGGTATCCGACAGCGCGACGCCGCAATGCGCCCCCAGCAGCACGGACGCGCGGATCAATGCGCCCGTCTTGTGGATGTGCATGAGCTCGAGCTCGGGCACCGAGAGGGTCTTGCCCACTGCAGCGAGATCGATCGCCTGCCCGCCCGCCATGCCGCGCGAGCCGGAAGCCGCTGCGAGGAGCCTGACCATTTCGAGCTGCAGGCCCGCGTCGCGCGCAAGAGGCTGCTCGACGAGCAGCTGAAACGCGAGGCTTTGCAGCGCATCGCCGACGAGCAATGCCGTCGCCTCGTCGTACTGGACATGGCAGGTCGGCTTGCCCCGGCGCAGCACGTCGTCGTCCATGCAGGGCAGATCGTCATGCACGAGCGAATAGGCGTGGATCAGCTCGACCGCGCAACCCGCGAGCACGAGCCGCTCCACGGGCGCCTGCGCAACTTCGCCGGCGGCGCATGTGAGCAGAGGGCGCACGCGCTTGCCGCCGCCGAGCACGACATATCGCATTGCCGCGTGCAGACGCCGAGGCGCAATGTCGGCCGCGGGCAGCATCGTCGCCAGCGCACGTTCGACGTGCTGCTGCCGCGATGCGACCCAGCTCTGGAAATCGGGAGCGATCACTGCTCGGCCGAGCCGAAGCTCTTGAGGACGTTGTCTTCGAGTATCTTGACCTGCTGCTGCGCATCCTGCAGCGCGGCCTGGCAGAATTTCAGCAGCTCGGCGCCGCGCTTGTAAGCGGCGAGCGACTGCTCGAGCGGCATCTGGCCTTCTTCCATGCCGGTCACGATTTGTTCGAGTTCGGCAAGCGCGGCTTCGAAAGTAAGACGTTCGGGGGTGTTGCTGGCATTGGCCATTGAACTGGCTTTTCGGGCAAACCGAAAGATTAACGCAATCAGGGGCTTGCGGTCAAATAAAGCAGGCATGGAAAGAGCGCAATACGCCTCTGTCGCAAGCGGCACGGACGCTATTGACCGACCCAGGCCATGCGGGAATACTGCGCTGCTTGCCATCCATCCGCAGTCCGTCGCTCGCGTCATGCGTCTTTCGGTGATCATTCCCTGCCTCGACGAAGCCGAAGTCATCACCGGCTCCCTGCAAGCGCTGCAGCCGCTGCGACTTCGAGGCGCTGAAGTCATCGTCGCGGACGGCGGCAGCACCGACGGCACGCTGGACCTCGCGCGGCCGCTTGCCGATCAGGCCTTGTCCGCGCCACGCGGCCGGGCGGCGCAGATGAATCACGGTGCGGCGGCTGCATCCGGCGACGTCCTCCTCTTCCTGCACGCCGATTGCCGCCTGCCCGACGAAGCCGACGTGCGCCTCTTGCGCGCACTCGCTGCGGCCCGCAAGGAATGGGGTCGCTTCGACGTGCGGCTTGCCGGGAAGCATCCCATGCTGCGCGTGATCGCAGGCGCCATGAATACGCGGTCACGCTGGACCGGCATCGCAACGGGAGATCAGGGCCTGTTCGTCCGGCGCAGCACTTTCGAAGCCGCGGGCCGCTATCCCGACATACCGCTCATGGAAGACGTCGCGCTCTGCAAGCGGCTCAAGCGGTTCGGCCGTCCGCTCTGCCTTTCGGAACGCATCACCGCTTCCGCGCGGCGCTGGGAGAAGCACGGCATCGCAGCCACGATGCTGCTGATGTGGCGGCTGAGGCTCGCGTACAGCCTCGGTGCGGATCCGCGCCGTCTTGCCGCCCGCTATGCGCCCCATCGGCCCTGACGTGCAGATCGCCGTCTTCGCGAGAGCGCCCGACCCCGGCGCAGTGAAAACCCGCCTCGTTCCGTTGCTGGGCCCCGAGGGCGCCGCCGCGCTGCACACGCGCCTGGTGCTGCACACGCTGCAGATGGCGTCCTTCGGCCATGCGATCTACCTGTATTGCGCACCCGCGGCCGATCATGCCTTCTTCGAGGCATGCCGATCGCGGTACGGCGTGTCGCTGCGTGACCAGTGCGCGGGCGACCTCGGCGCGCGCATGCTGCAGACGTGCCGGGAACTCACCGGTAACGGCAGACCGGTCATCCTCGTCGGCACCGATTGCCCCGTGCTCGAACGCGCACATCTGCTTGCCGCCCATGAGAGGCTGGCCGGAGGGTCGGACGCCGTCTTCATCCCGGCGGAAGACGGCGGCTATGCGCTGATCGGCGTAGCTCGTGCCGAGCCTCGCTTGTTCGACGACATGCCGTGGGGCACTGGCACGGTGATGGAGCACACGCGGTTGCGGCTGCGTGGGCTGGGATGGCGCTGGGACGAGCTCGACATGCTGTGGGACGTGGACCGGCCGGAGGATTACCGGCGGCTGTGCGCGGAAGGTCTGCTCGATGCCCTCCCCGAATAGGCAGGATCGCAAGCACCGCCTGTCGCAAGGGGCCCGGGGACTCGCAGCCGGCTTTGCTTGGCTGTGTCTGACGGTGTTGGCGCATGCAGGTGATGAGCTGCCCATTGGCCCTTTCTCTGCGGCAACGCCGGGCAGCCCGTTGCCGCCGGGCTGGCACGCTGTCGATTTCGGCGGCGACAGGCAGCGCACGTCCTACCGCCTCGTAAGCGCGGAGGGGAATACCGTGCTACGCGCCGACGCGCATGCCGCCGCATCCGGACTCGCGCATGAGGTCGCGGCATCGGTCGCCGCCTATCCGCTGCTGCAATGGCGGTGGAAAGCCGCGAACGTCTTGAGAAAAAGCGATCCGGCCACTAAAGAAGGCGACGACTACGCGGCCCGCGTATACGTCATGTTCGACTACCCGCTCGAAAAGCTTTCCCTCGTCGAGCGGCTGCGATTGCGTCTTGCACGCGCGCTTTACGACCCGGGCGTCCCGGCCGCCGCTTTGTGTTACGTGTGGGATACACGGCTGCCGGTCGGCACGATCCTGGCGAGCCCGTACACCTCGCGGGTGCGCATCGTCGTTGCCGAAAGCGGCGTCGCGCACGTGAACACCTGGGTCACAGTGCAACGCGACATCGGTGAGGACTTCCGCCGTGCCTTCGGCGAGGAACCCCCTGCGATTTCGGGGGTCGCACTCGCTACCGATACGGACAACACACGGGAAGACGCGACGGCCTGGTACGGCGACATTGTGCTGAAGAAACGGATAGTTACCGTCCCGGGCCAACCCTGAAGGGCGGCAAAGGATTGCTTTTTGCCCCCCCTTGGTCAAAAATAAGTCCTTTTTTTCAGGGGTTTGGACCCACCGCAGCCCGACTGCATGCCCCCGGCTGCAGCCGCTGGCCGCTCAACTCTCAACCACGATAACCACTGCATGTCAGACCTTTCCACGCTGGCCACTTTCCACCAGGCAAAGCCCCAACTGCCCGTTCATTGGTACTTCGACCGCGAAATTTACGAGCTGGAGAAACGACTCCTCTTCGAGGACGGGCCGGGGTACGTCGGGCACGAGCTCATGGTGCCCAATGTCGGCGACTACCAGACACTCACGTGGCTGGGAAACGCGCGCGCGCTCGTGCGCAACGACGGCGGCGTGGAGCTCCTGTCGAACGTCTGCCGTCACCGCCAGGCAGTGATACTCAAGGGACGCGGCACGGCAAAAAGCATCGTCTGCCCGCTCCACCGCTGGACCTACGCGCTCGACGGCAGGCTGCTCGGCGCGCCGCACTTCGAGAAAAACCCCTGCCTCGATCTCGCGAAGACCCCGCTGTCGAACTGGAACGGACTGCTGTTCGCGGGCAAGCGCGAGGTCGCGCGCGACCTCGCGCCGCTCGGCGTGACGGGCGATCTCGATTTTTCGAACTACATGCTCGACCGCATCGAAGTCGACGAATATGCCTGCAACTGGAAGACGTTCATCGAGGTGTACCTCGAGGACTATCATGTCGAGCCGTTCCACCCGGGACTTGGCAACTTCGTCGATGTAGGCGACCTCCATTGGGAATTCGGCGACTGGTACAGCGTGCAGACATGCGGGATCAACCGTGACCTCGGCCGGCCCGGCAGCGCTACGTATCGACGCTGGCACGAAGAAATCTTGCGCTACGGCGAAGGCGCGCAGCCCAGGCAGGGCGCGATCTGGCTCACGTACTTCCCGAACATCATGGTGGAGTGGTATCCGCACTCGCTCGTCGTGAGCACCATCATTCCGCGCGGACCCGAAGCGTGCACCAACGTGGTCGAGTTCTACTATCCCGAAGACATCGTCCTGTTCGAGCGCGAATTCGTCGAAGCCGAGCAGGCGGCGTACAAGGAAACTGCCGTGGAAGACGAGGAAATCTGCATGCGCATGACCGAAGGCCGCAGGGCGCTGCTCCAGCAGGGGCTCGACGAATCCGGCCCTTACCAGTCACCGCTGGAGGACGGCATGGAGCATTTCCACCGCTTTCTGCGCCGGGAGCTCGCGCCTCAGCTGCCCGCGCGCTGATCGCGCAGCCGCCGCAATTCGTCGAGACACAGGTGGGCGTACGCGAGACCGCTCACCACCGGCGCGACCAGATTCACGAGCGGCACGTAGTAGAGAAAGGCGAGCGCGAGACCCAGGGCGGACAGCCGCCCCCGCGCGCGCCTCTTCAGCGTTTCGTACTCCTCCGCGCTCGCGTGCTCGGCAAGAGCGTCGTAACGGAAGACGCGCTGATTGAGGTAGGCCGAGTTGAGCGCCGGCACGAGCACGGCGCCAATGACCGTGAACCAGAGCGGCAAGGTGACGATCCACAGCACGACGAAGACCGCGCCGCCCGCGAGCAGGTTGATCGTGCTGCCCCACGCCGTGCCGAAGCGCTTCCTGTCGAGCGCCGGGTAGTGAACGCTGCTCACGAAGCGCAATATGAGCGGCATGGCAAGCAGCTCCGTGATGATGATCGCGGTGAGCATGATGGCAGGGACCAGCAGCACGACGATGAGCAGCAAGCCCGTCGAGGCGAGCACCCATCCGCCCCACGCCTCGTTCCAGCGGGCGAGCCACGTGTCCGCGATGGTGTTCGCGAGCCACGCCGTCCATGCGTCCCAGTACATCCAGCCGGCGACGGACCACAGGATGAGCGAGCCCAGCGCGGGCAGCAGCACGATGGCCAGCATGCGCGGCTGCACCGCATCGCCGACGGCAAGGCCCAGGGCGCGCAGCACGGCCGTCATGGTCGAGCGCAGTCGCAGCGATGGCCAGCACGCCGCTTGCTGCAACGGAAGCCTGGAGCCCAAAGCGTCAGGAACAGCAGCATGGTCATCGTCACCTTACCCGACAGGCTGCGCCGCCGCGCAATCCGCGCCGCGGGCGCGAGCGGGTAAAATGCACCATGCGCGCCTATCCGGCAACCCGTCCGTGCATCTCGAGGCCGTCCCATCATGTCCCGACTCACTGATCTGAAAGCGTGGCAGGCCCTGCGCGAGCACGCGCAGGCCATGCAGGCTTACGACCTGCGGCGCGCGTTCGTCGACGACTCCGGCCGATTCGACCGATTTGCCATCGAGCACGAAGGATTGCTGCTCGATTACTCCAAGCATCTCCTGACGGACGTATCGATGCGCCTGCTCGTCGCGCTCGCGCGCGAGCAGGCGCTTCCGGCGTGGATCGAGCGCATGTATGCCGGGGAGCGGGTCAATGGCACCGAGCGCAGGGCCGCACTGCATGTCGCGCTCCGCGGCGCAGGCGGGTATCGCGTGGACGGCCGGGACGTTTCCGCCGATGTTGCGCGCGTGCTCGAGCAGATGCGCGCGTTCACGGCGCGCGTGCGCAGCGGCGAGCATCGCGGACACACTGACGCCGCACTCACCGACGTCGTGAACATCGGCATCGGCGGCTCGTATCTCGGACCCGAGCTCGCCTGCGATGCGCTGCGATCCTATGCCGACGGCCGCCTGCAAGTGCACTTCCTCTCCAACGTCGACGGCGAGGCGGCGCAACGCACGCTCGCGCACCTCGATCCGGCCACGACGCTCATCATCGTCGCATCGAAGACCTTCACCACCCAGGAAACGATGCTCAACGCGCGCACCGCCCGCACATGGCTTGTCGACCGGCTGGGCAGCGCGGATGCGGTCTCGCAGCACTTCGTCGCGGTATCCTCGAATCTTGCCGAAACCGCGAAGTTCGGCATCGCCCGCGAGCGCGTATTCGAGATGTGGGACTGGGTCGGCGGCCGCTACTCGCTCTGGTCGGCGATCGGACTGCCCATAGCCCTTTATCTCGGCATGGACCACTACATTGCGCTGCATGCCGGCGCGCGCGCCATGGACCGGCATTTCCGCGAAGCGCCATTGGAGCGCAACATGCCCGTCATCATGGGGCTGCTCGACGTCTGGTACGGCGACTTCCTCGGTACCACGTCGCGCGCGGTGTTGCCCTATGCGCAGGCGCTCGCCAGGCTGCCCGCTTACCTGCAGCAGCTGGAAATGGAAAGCCTGGGCAAGCGCGTGACGCGCGACGGCACGCCGGTCGATTATCCGACCGGATGCGTGGTGTGGGGCGAGCCGGGCACCAACGGGCAGCACGCGTTCTATCAGTTGCTGCACCAGGGCACGCAGCGGATACCCGCGGATTTCATCGCCGCGTGCCGCGTGCGCCATCCGTATCCGGACCATCACGCGGCGTTGCTTGCGAACTGCTTCGCGCAGAGCGAAGCGTTGATGAAGGGCAAGACCGCGGACGAAGTGCGCGCCGAAATGCATGCGGCAGGCGCATCCGCGAGCGACGTCGACCGCCTCGTGCCGCATCGCGTGTTTCCCGGCAATCGCCCGTCGACCACCTTGCTTGTGCCCGAGCTGGATCCGTTTTTTCTCGGCATGCTGATCGCGCTGTACGAGCACAAGGTTTACGTGCAAAGTGTGGTCTGGGGCATCAACGCGTTCGACCAGTGGGGCGTAGAGCTCGGCAAGAAGCTCGCCGACCGCATCCTGCCCGAGCTCGCCCACGACCATGACGTCGCCTCGCACGACGCCTCCACCAACGGCCTCATCCGTTTTTACCAGCGTCACCGCGCATAAAGGAGCCACCACATGAACGACGAAGCCTTCAACATGAGCATCCGCAAGTTTCTCAAGACCGTGGGCGTAAACTCGCAACTCGCCATCGAGAAGGCCGTCATGAAGGCCGTCGACGCCGGGACGTTGAAAGGCAACGAGTCCTTTCCGGTCGCGATGACGCTCACGGTCGGCGCGCTCGACATCAACGTCAAGTTCGACGGCGAGATCCGGCTCGAGTGAGCCGAGCCGTCACACCTTCAACAGGTGCTCGCGGTAATACTTGAGCTCTTCGATGGACTCGTAGATGTCCGCGAGCGCCTCGTGCTTGCCGTGCTTGGTGAGTCCCGCCATGATCTCGGGCTTCCAGCGCTTGGCGAGCTCCTTCAGCGTGCTCACGTCGAGATTGCGGTAAAGAAAGTGCGCTTCGAGCTGCGGCATGTAGCGCGCGAGAAAGCGCCGGTCCTGATGCACCGAATTGCCGCACATGGGCGAAGCTCGCGGCGGCACGTACTGCGCGAGAAAGGCGACCATCTGCGCCTCCGCAGCGGCCTCGGAGAGCGTCGAGGCCTTGACCCGGTCCACGAGACCGGACTTGCCGTGGGTGGATTTGTTCCAGTCGTCCATGGCATCGAGCAAGCTTTGAGGCTGATGCACCACGAGGACAGGCGCTTCGGCGACTGTGTTGAGCTGGCTGTCCGTGACGACGATAGCGACTTCGAGTATGCGCTCTTTCTCGGGGTCTAGGCCGCTCATCTCCATGTCTATCCAGATGAGGTTGGCCGGGTCTTGTGCCATAATTTGCTCTCAACTTTCCGGCCGTATTTTGTCATAGATCGCCTTTGCGCATGACCCTTTTTACACTCGTATTCCTCGCTGCAGTCGCAATCACCACGCTGCTGCGCCTTTGGCTCGCCGCCCGGCATCTCTCGTACGTCGTGGCGCACCGTGACGCAGTGCCCTCGCCGTTCTCCCAGGAGATCGCGCTCCCGGCGCACCAGCTCGCGGCCGATTACACTGCGGCAAAAACCAGACTCGCCATGGTGAACGTCGTCGTCGAGGTGGCATTCACGCTGTGGCTCACGCTGGGCGGAGGGCTGCAGCTATTCTCCGACGTTGCGGAGATGTGGTTCTCGCACGCCATCACGCACGGACTTGCGCTCATCGTGCTGCTCGTGATCGCCGGCGCGCTCGTCGAGATGCCGTTCGGTCTTTATCGCACGTTCGTGATCGAGCAGCGCTTCGGCTTCAATCGCATGACACCCCGTCTCTACGTCGTCGACCTGCTCAAGGGCATCGCCGTAGGCGCGGTGCTGCTGCTGCCTCTGCTCGCAGCGATCCTGTGGTTCATGCAGACCGCCTCCACCCTGTGGTGGGTGTACGCGTGGTTGCTCGTGGTGGCTTTCAGCCTGTTCGTGAACTTCATTGCGCCCACGGTGATCGCGCCGCTCTTCAACAAGTTCTCGCCGCTCGAAAACAGCGAGATCAGGGAGCGCGTGCTGCAACTGCTCGACCGCTGCGACTTCAAGGTGAAGTCGCTGCTGGTCATGGACGGCTCGCGGCGCAGCAGCCATGGCAACGCGTACTTCGCCGGATTCGGCAAATCGAAGCGCGTAGTGTTCTTCGACACGCTGCTCACGCGCCTCGCGCCCGGAGAAGTGGAAGCCGTCCTTGCTCACGAGCTGGGCCACTTCAAGCTGAAGCACATCCTGAAGCGCATCGTACTCGTCTCGGTCATAAGCTTCGTCTTTTTCTGGCTGCTCAACTACGTGATGCAGCAGGCGTGGTTCTTCGCCGGCCTCGGCTTGAGCACGCGCTCCAACGGCGCAGCACTGGCATTGTTCTACATCGTCCTGCCGTATTTCACTTTCCTGCTGCAGCCGCTGGGCGCGATGTACTCCCGCAAGCACGAGTTCGAGGCCGACCGCTACGCGACGCAGCACGCTTGCGCGCGCGATCTCGCCACGGCGCTGGTCAAGCTCTACAAGGACAACGCATCGACGTTGACGCCCGATCCGCTGCACTCGGCTTTCTATGATTCGCACCCGCCGGCGCTGCAGCGCATCCGTCGCCTGAACCAGGTCCCGGTTTGAGCGCCCGTCTGGTCTAATCCGGAGCGCAACGCATGAGCTCACCTCCCATCGATCTCGCAAGATCCAAGTGCAAGCCGTGCGAAGGCGGCGTCGACCCATTGAAGCCCGAAGAGGTCCGGCACCTGCTGGGACAGTTGCAGGACTGGGCGCTCGACGGCGCGACGATCGCGAAGAGCTACAGCTTCAAGAACCACTACCAGGCGGTCGCCTTCGTGAACGCGGTCGCCTGGATCTCGCATCGCGAGGACCACCATCCCGATATCGCGCTCGGCTACAACACCTGCCGCGTCTCGTACACCACGCACGCGGCCGGCGGCCTGTCGGTCAACGACTTCATCTGCGCCGCAAAAGTCGATGCGTTGTTCGAGCTCTGAGCTTCCCGGTCGGACGGGAGGCGGCACGATGCGCTCTTGAGCAAGCACCCGGGCAAGCAAGGGCCCACCGAGGCCGCGCTCGTTACCGCTGCGTACGGCCGGCGCTATCGCGTGGAGCGCTCGGACGGAGCCCTGGTCGACTGCGTGACGCGCGGCAAGACGAGGGACGTCGCCTGCGGCGACCGGGTCCGGATCGCCATGACGGCCGAAGCGCAGGGCGTCATCGAAGCCGTGGAGCCGCGCACGTCGCTCTTCTATCGCTCGGACGCATACCGCCAGAAAATCTTCGCTGCCAACGTCACCCAGATCGTCGTCGTGGCCGCGCCCGTGCCCAGCCTGCATCTGGAGCTGCTGGATCGCTGCCTCGTCGCCGCGGAACATGCCGGCATTGCGACGCTGATCGCGCTGAACAAGAGCGACCTGCCCGAGTACGCGGCGGCGAGCGCGCAGCTCGAGCTTTATCGCGGCCTGGGCTATCGGGTGGTGGGCTTGAGCGCGAAGCACGACGTCTCGCCGTTGCTGCCGCTCCTCCGGGATCACGTTACCGTGCTGGTCGGCCAATCGGGGATGGGGAAGAGCACGCTGGTGAACCGGCTGGTGCCGCAGGCGTCGGCCCGCGTCGCGGCGATCTCGGACGCTCTCGACTCGGGTCGCCATACCACCACGCACGCGGAGCTCTATCACCTGGAAGACGGCGGCAGCATCATCGATTCGCCCGGCATGCAGGAGTTCGGGATCCACCACATCGAGCCCCGCGACATCGCAGCAGCTTACGTCGAGTTCCGTCCGTGGCTGGGACATTGCCGCTTTCGCGACTGCCTGCATCTTCAGGAACCGGGGTGCGAAATCGCCGCGGCCGCCGCAGCCGGGCGCATCGCCCTGCAGCGGCTCGAATCGTATCGCAGACTCACGGCCGAGCGGCTGCGCCAGGCGCGGGCGAATCACTACTGAAATTGGCGCCACCGAGGCAGAACGGACGTGCAGCGCCGCGTCAGCCCAGCGAATGCGCGACGGTGACCAGAAACACCAGGAAGATCCACAACACCAGCGCGCGCCAGATCAGACCCACGGTGCTTTGCATGTAATCGACGTCAGCTTCGTCTCCGGTGCCGAGTTCCGCGCGCAGCTCGGTGCCTTCGTATTCCTGCGGCGCATCGCCCAGGCGCACGCCGAGACCGCCGCCGCCGCTCGCCAAAATGATGTCATGCGATTTCGCGGCCCAGGACCGCGCCTGCGTGCGCCAGCAGTAGACGGCGTCTTCGAAATTGCCGACGACGGCGAAGCTCGCCGCCGTGATGCGCGCGGGCAGCCAGTCGAGCCAGAAAAAGCACCGGCGGGCAAAGCTTCCAAACTCGCCGAACTCGACATCACCGCGAACGCCCCAGCCATCGTTGAGCAATGCAGCGGTGCGGTAGATCACTGCGCCGGCGGGCCCCAGCAGTATGAACCACACGATGGGGCCGAAGACATGCCGGTGCGAGCCGATGAGCCCCAGCTCGATCGCGGAACGCGCCACGTCGCTCGCGCTCTGCGCATCCGCACCGCCGCGCCATAGCGCGAGCGTGTCGCGCGCAGCCGCGACGTCGCCGTCCCGCAACGCTTGCAGGATGTCGGTGAAGTAGTGACTGAACTGCCGGAACCCCATCGTGAGATAGAGTACGACGATGCTCCACGCCAGCGCGACGAAGGGCGAGATCCGGTGCAGCGCGTAATAGACGAGAGCCGTGACCAGCGCCGGCGGCACGACGACCAGGGCCCAGCCCAGAACGCCCTGGCGATATTCGCCGGCATTGAGATAGCTTTCGACCGCCTCGGTGTAGCGGCGGAACGCGGCATAGAAGACGTTGCCCTGGCGCAGCGGGCGTGCCTGCTCGATGAGGAGCGCAATGACGAGTGAGAGGAATTTCATTTAGTTGTTCTATGCATCTGTCGCAGTTCGTAGCTGCGGCCCGAAGTGCGAACGTCGTAGGCGGCGCCGCCGGGAAGTGCTAGGCGTCGGGGTAACGTATGCTCAGTATCTCGACTTCAGTTTCCCCCGCCGGGCGACGCCACACGACGGTATCGCCCACCTTCGCATTCATCAGGGCTTTCGCGAGCGGCGACGCCCAGCTGATCTTTCCGCCCGCGACATCGGCCTCGTCGTCGCCGACCAGCGCAAACTCGTGCTGCTCGCCGTCTTCGTCCTCGATGCTCACGACGGCGCCGAAGTGCACTTCATCGCGCGGCTGCTGTACGGGGTCCACGACCACGGCCCGCTCGACCTGCGCATTGAAGTACCGCAGATCGCGGTCGATCTCGCGCACCGCCTGCTTCGCCGCCGAATCTTCGTCGGCCTGCCGCTTGAGCCCCTCATGGCGCTCGTGCAGCTCTTTCAGCCGCGCCTGCAGCAGCTCGAGGCCTCGCGGCGTGACGTAATTCGCGTGCACGGGCACCGGCCGCTCGGGCAATTCCCCGGCGACCAGGTCATCGTCGCTTTCCTTGACAAAGGCCCGGCTCATCACGTGCTCGACTGGAGATGGTCCTACCTTTATACCGGCGAACTCCATGCAAGGCAACCGAGAAAAACCGCAGGACGCCGCGCGTGGAATCACTCGGCAATGGCGACTGCCACCGGCACTGCGCCGAGAACTGCGGTGATGGCCGCCGGATCGAGCGCAACGAGAAAACCGCGGCTGCCGCCGTTGAGGTACACGCGCCGCAGCTCGAGTATCGAGCGCTCGACGTACACCGGCATCCGCTTGCGGGTCCCGAACGGGGACGTACCTCCCACCTGGTAACCGCTATGCCGCTGGGCGACGTCGGGCCGGCAGGGCTCGATCCGCTTGACGCCCAGCACGCGCGCCAGCGCCTTCGTCGACACTTTCATGTCGCCGTGCATGAGCACGATCAGCGGGCTCGCACGCTCGTCCTGCATCACCAGCGTCTTCACGACCTCGTGCTCGCTCACGCCGAGCTCGCGTGACGACACGGCCGTGCCTCCGCGGTCTTCGTATTCGTAAAAGTGCGGCGTGAAAGCGACGCCTGCGCGGCGCAGCGCGAGGACGGCGGGTGTCGACGGCACGTTGCGCTGCTGCACCTCAAGCGTCGCTCGCGAGCACCACGCGGCAAAAGGTGTAGAGCATGCCCGCCGTTGCGCCCCAGATGTAGCGGCCCTTGTACGGCACGGCGAGGTAGTGACGGTGGCGTCCGCGGAAGTGATACTCCCGGCGCACGTAATTGGACGGCCTCAGGAAGTGGAGCAGCGGCACCTCGAACACCGCGGCGACCTCGAACGGATCGGGCCTCACCTCGAAGGGCGCTTCTATCCACCCGACGACCGGAGTGATGCGAAATCCGGTCGGCAATTCATACAACGGCAGGCGGCCGATGACCTCGATGCGACGGCGCTCGACGCCTATTTCCTCCTCGGTTTCGCGCAGCGCCGTTTCCTCCCGGCTCGCGTCCTCCGGCTCGACTCTGCCCCCGGGAAAGCTGATCTGACCGGCGTGGTCGGCAAGGTGCGCCGTGCGCTGGGTGAAGAGCATGTTGAGGGTGTCCGGGCGGTGCACCAGCGGCAGCATCACGGCCGCGTCGGTGGCTTTCGTTCCCTGCGGCAAGCCGAAGAGATGGCGGTCCTCCGGCGCGGGCGCAGGCGCCGGGCGCGCGAGCCGGCGGGCGAGCTCCGCCCGATCGAGCGGGAATAACGGCGGAAGGTCGGGTGTTGATGACAAGGAACGGCAGATCCGGCATCCGATACCGGGGCGATTCTACCCGCGATCCCCCGGCGCCGCCATGAACGCTGGCGGCATGGACACGGCGCGATGCCGGGCACACACTGACGGCGGGCCCACCAAACGGAGGAGGACGTTCATGAAGATGCACCGCGTAATCGTCGCCGCAACCCTCGCCCTGTCGAGCGCATTCGCCTATGCGTTTCACTGCCCCGCCGACATGAAGAAAATCGACGCAGCCATGGCGAAGAATCCGAAACTCACGCCCGCGCAGCTCGCCGAGGTGAAGAAGTACCGCGCCGAGGGCGAGACACTGCACAAGGCAGGCAAGCATCAGGAGTCGGTGGACACGCTCGCGAAAGCGATGAACATCCTCGACATCAAATGACGGCCGGGCGCCGGGCGGCGTTGCGAGCCGCCGCCCGCGCTTTTAGCGTCTGATCCCTGCCTTGGTCGCGGGTTTTTTTTCGTACGCGAGTCGTCGCCAGCCGCGCGCCGCCGACCAGAACGCGTGTCAGGGGTACGCGCTGTGCTGCGGCAAATCCGCGGGCCCCACATACCACGGCGCCCTGGATGCCCAGACGATGCTGTTCTCGGGACGCGCACCCGGATTCCCGTCCAGCAGGCCCGCCGGCACGAGATAGTCGGCGCGGGTGCGTACCTGGTGCGGCACGCGAGTCCCGCACCAGGTGCAGAACCACACCGAGAAACGCTGCGCATCCGGGAGATCGTAGCGCCTGATGAGCGCTGCGCCCTCGAGCCACCTCAACTGCGTCTCGGGGACGAAAATGTTGGCGGCATGCGCGGCGCCCGACGCCTTCCGGCAACGCTGGCAATGACAGTAGCGGAAAGTGGCCCGTGAATTCGAAGCGCACCTCCCCGCACAAGCAGCTGCCCGTCGACGAGTCGTTCATGACGATCCTCCCGAAGCAAAAGGCCTGGTGCGTTGAGAGACCCCGCACTCCCAACGTTACCAGGCGATGCGCTTGCGGTCGCGGAAGAATCCGCCGCTGGGCCCGCTCGCCGGCAAGGTGGCGAGCCATACGGCGGTGCGCGCCGCCTCCCCGGGCGTGCGTGCGGCTTTCGGCCCGCCCATGCGCGTGCGCACCCAGCCCGGACACATCGAGTTCACCAGCACGCCGGTGTCTTTCAGTTCAACGGCAAGCATGCGCGTCAACACATTGAGCGCCGCTTTGGAGACGCGGTAGGCCGGCGTGCCCGTCCCCATGTCGCGCAACTGACCCAGTCCGCTCGACATGTTGACGATACGCCCGTAGCGGGCCTTCTTCATCGCCGGCGCAACCGCCTGCGCGAGCCGCAGCGCGCCGAAGAAATTCACTTCCAGGGTCTTGCGATAGGTCGCGAGCTCGGAATCGAGCACGCGCGAGCCGTGCGGATCGATGAGCACGCCGGCATTGTTGACGAGCACGTCGATGCGCCCGTGGCGCTCCAGCACGCGCGCCACGCAGGCGCGGACGCCGGCATCGCGCGTGACGTCGAGACGCTGGCATTCCACAAAAAGGCCCTCTGCGCAGAGCGCCGCAGCTGCCGCCTTGCCTTCTGCGGCATCGCGCGCACCCAGGATGACGCGATACCTGCGGCGCGCGAGCTGCCGGCAGATCTCAAAGCCGATGCCGCGATTGCCCCCGGAAACCAGCGCGATGCGCGCCGCTGCCGTCCGTTCGCGGCTCACGAATCACCCCGTCAACGCTTCCGGAGGTCCATCCCCACCATGTCTTCGGGCTTCACCCACTGATCGAACTGCTCGCTCGTGAGATATCCCAGCGACACGGCGGACTCCTTCAAAGTGAGCCCTTTCTTGTGCGCGTTTTTCGCGATCGCCGCCGCCTTCTCGTAGCCGATGTGCGGATTCAAGGCGGTGACGAGCATCAGCGAGTCGCGCATCAACTGGTCGATGCGGCTGCGGTTGGGCTCGATGCCGACCGCGCAATGCGCGTTGAAGTTCTCGCAGGCGTGCGCAAGGAGACGCGAGCTGTGCAGGAAGTTGCGGATCACCATCGGGCGGAAGACATTCAGCTCGAAATTGCCCATCGAACCGCCGACGTTGATCGCGACGTCGTTGCCGAACACCTGGCAGCAGACCATCGTCATCGACTCGGACTGCGTGGGATTCACCTTACCCGGCATGATGGAACTGCCCGGCTCGTTCTCCGGTATGCTGAGCTCGCCGATGCCACAGCGCGGACCGCTCGCGAGCCACCGCACGTCGTTCGCGATTTTCATGAGAGACGCGGCCAGCGTTTTCAATGCGCCGTGCCCGTGCACGACGCCGTCGCAGGAGCCGAGCGCCTCGAACTTGTTGGGTGCAGTGACGAAAGGCAGGCCCGTCAGCTTCTTCAGCTCCTCGGCGACTTTCACTGCGAATTGCGGATGGGCGTTCAAGCCGGTGCCGACCGCAGTGCCACCCAGTGCCAGCTCGCACAAATGGGGCAGCGCGCCGTCGACGTGCTCGAGACTGTGGTCCAGTTGCGAGACATAACCGGAGAATTCCTGACCGAGCGTGAGCGGCGTCGCGTCCTGCAGATGCGTGCGCCCGATCTTGACGATGGGCATGAACTCGCGCGCCTTCGCCTCCAGCGTGTCGCGCAGCGCCCTGACCGCGGGCTTCAGCTGACGCTCGAGGGCGATCACTGCGGCGACGTGCATGGCCGTCGGGAACGTGTCGTTCGACGACTGTCCCTTGTTGACGTCGTCGTTGGGATGGACGAGACGCTGCTCGCCGCGCTCCCCGCCCATCAGCTCGGAAGCACGGTTGGCGAGCACCTCGTTCACGTTCATGTTGGTCTGCGTGCCCGAGCCCGTCTGCCACACCACCAGCGGAAAATGATCGTCGAGCTTGCCCTCGAGCGCCTCGTCGGCCGCGCGCACGATGGCTTCGCCCTTCTTCTTGTCGAGCACGCCCAACGCCATGTTCACGAGCGCGGACGCCTTCTTCACGAGCACCTGGGCATGCACCACCTCCGTCGGCATGGTCTCGCCCGGGAAATGAAAATGATGCAGGCTGCGCTGGGTCTGCGCGCCCCACAGCCGGTCCGCCGGGACCTCGATGTCGCCCATCGTGTCGTGCTCGATTCTGTGCTTGCTCATGTCTCCCTCTAGTGCTGGCGCGCCGCTGCGGGCGCAATGTAAGCGTGATCTCCTGTGCCGTTACAGCAGGCTGCGCTGCTCCCCGCGCTGCGCGCCGGCATCCACCACGCTGAGCGCGGTCATGTTGACGATGCGGCGCACGGTGGCCGACGGCGTGAGTATGTGAACGGTGCGCGCGGCGCCCAGCAGTATCGGCCCGACCGTGATGCCGTCGCCGGCTGCCATCCGCAGCAGGTTGAAAGCGATGTTCGCCGCATCGAGATTGGGCATGACGAGCAGGTTCGCCTGGCCCTTCAACCGCGAGCCGGGGAAAACCAGCTTGCGGACGTCTTCGGAGAGCGCAGCGTCCCCCTGCATCTCGCCATCGACTTCCAGCGTCGGGGCGAGCTTCTCCAGCAGCGCGAGCGCCAAGCGCATTTTCACCGCGCTCGGCGTATCGGCCGCGCCGAAGCTCGAGTGCGACAGAAGCGCCACGCGCGGCGTAAGGCCGAAGCGGCGGATTTCCTCGGCGGCGAGCACCGTGTTCTCGGCGATCTGCTCCGCAGTGGGATCGAAGCTCACGTAGGTGTCGGAGATGAACACGGTGCGCTTGGGAAGCAGCAGCAGGTTCATGGCGGCGAACTGCTTCACGCCCGGGCGCTTGCCGATGATCTGGTCCACGAAGCGCAGGTGGCTGTGATAGCGGCCGAGTATGCCGCACAGCATCGCGTCGGCATCCTTCATGTGCACCAGCATGGCCCCGATCAGCGTGAGCCGCCGGCGCATGTCGAGCTTGGCGAATTCGGGCGTGACGCCGCGGCGCGCTCCGAGCCTGTGGTACTCCTGCCAGTAATCGCGATAGCGCGGATCGTCGTTCGGATTGACGAGCTCGAAATCGGCATCGCGCCGCAAGCGCAGCCCCAGCCGCTCGATGCGCGTCTCGATGACGTCCGGGCGGCCGATCAACACCGGACGCGCGATGCCCTCGTCCACGACGATTTGCGCCGCACGCAGCATGCGCTCTTCCTCGCCCTCGGCGTACACGACCCGCCGCGGCGATTGCTTCGCGGCCGCGAACACCGGCTTCATGATGAGCCCGGACTGATACACGAACTGGTTCAGCTGGTCGCGGTAGAGCTCCAGGTTCCCGATCGGCCGGGTCGCCACGCCGCTCGTCATCGCCGCCTGCGCGACCGCGGGCGCGATTTTGCCGATGAGGCGCGGATCGAACGGCCGCGGTATGAGGTACTCCGGGCCGAAGGAGATGTTCTGCTCGCCGTAGGCCATCTGCACGATGTCCGACTGCTCGGCCTGCGCGAGCTCCGCGATGGCGTACACCGCGGCGAGCTCCATCTCCCGGTTGATCGTGGTGGCGCCCACGTCGAGCGCCCCGCGAAAGACGAACGGGAAGCACAGCACGTTGTTGACCTGGTTCGGATAGTCCGAGCGCCCGGTGGCGATCACCGCGTCGGGCTTCGCCTGCTTCGCGAGATCGGGCCGGATCTCCGGCTCGGGATTCGCGAGCGCGAGTATGAGCGGCCGGTCCGCCATGCGCTTCACCATCTCGGGCTTCAATACGCCGCCTGCGGAAAGCCCCAAAAACACATCCGCGCCCTCGATCACGTCGGCGAGCACGCGCGCTTTCGTGTCGATGGCGTAGCGCTCTTTCTCCGGATCCATTTCCTGCACGCGGCCGCGGTACACGACGCCCACGATGTCGGTCACGACGATGTTCTTCTGCTTGATGCCCATCGCCATCAACAGATCGAGGCAGGCAAGCGCGGCAGCGCCGGCGCCCGAGACCACGAGACGGACTTCTTCGATCCGCTTGCCGACGACCTTGAGCCCGTTCATGATCGCGGCGCTCACGATGATGGCCGTGCCGTGCTGATCGTCGTGAAAGACCGGGATGTTGAGCCGCTCGCGCAGCTTGCGCTCGACGTAAAAACACTCGGGCGCCTTGATGTCCTCGAGATTGATGCCGCCGAACGTAGGCTCGAGGCTCGCGATGATGTCCACGAGCTTTTGCGGATCGCGCTCGTTCACCTCGATGTCGAAGACGTCGATGCCGGCGAACTTCTTGAAGAGTACCGCCTTGCCTTCCATGACGGGCTTGGAGGCGAGCGGCCCGATGGCGCCCAATCCGAGCACTGCCGTGCCGTTCGTGATGACGGCGACGAGATTGCCGCGCGCGGTGTACTGGTGGGCGGCCCCTGCGTCGGCGGCGATCGCTTCGCACACTGCGGCGACGCCCGGCGTGTAGGCGAGCGCGAGATCGCGCTGATTGATGAGCCCCTTGGTCGCGGCGACGGAAATCTTGCCGGGTGTCGGGGAACGATGGTATTCCAGCGCGGCTTTGCGGAGTTGTTCGTCCATGTCAGGCTAAGAATGTCGGTGTCGCACGCGGCGGGAAATGCATCGTTCGCGTAGGCAGGCGATCTGCTGTTCGATTATACCGCAACGACCCCGGCTCATCGGCCGCGGCCCGGCACGGCGTTTGCCGGCGGGCCTACCCATCATGGTTTCGCCCTTAGCGCCGCCAGCCGCAGCCGCCCTTTTCGCATCGCTGCTGACCACGCTCGCGAGCCCCATGACAGCACGCGCACAGTCCGAAGCGCTGCCGGCAGAGCGCGCCGCCACCCGCTTCCGTGTGGTGATCGAAGCGCCGCGGCCGTATGAGCGCATGCTCGAGCAGGGCCTCGATCTGGTGCGCTGGCAGCGCGACGAGCGCATGACGCCCGAGCTGCTCGAGCGTCTCGTCGTCGAAGCGCAGCGCGCGATCCAGGGAGCCATGGCAGCCGAAGGTTACTTCTCCGCGCAGGTGAAGAGCGCGATCGAGCCGGGCAAGGAGGAGGCGACGGTGCGCTTGAGCGTGAAGCTCGGTCCCCGCACGCAGATATCCGCAGTGCACGTGCGATTTCAGGGCGCGATCACCGACGGGCCGGAAAACGAGGCGCGAATGGCGGCCGTGCGCGACAGCTGGACGCTGCACACGGGCATGCCTTTTCGCGAGGCCGATTGGGAAACGGCGAAGCGCGATGCGCTCGCCAGGCTGCGCAGCGGCCGCTATGCCTCTGCGCGCATCGAGGCGAGCGAGGCGCGCATCGATCCCGGGCAGAGCGACGCCGTGCTCGACGTGCTGTTCGACAGCGGCCCCGTGTTCCATGTGGGCGACGTGCGCGTCTCGGGTCTGAAGCGTTATCCCGCCACGGTCGTTCAGAACCTCAATCCGTTGAAGGCCGGCGAGACCTACGACGAGGAGCGTCTCATCCTCTATCAGCGCCGGCTCCTGGAGACGGGTTACTTCTCCACCGTGCAGATGACTGTGGACCCGGACCCCGCGCATGCGGATGCGGCACCGCTGCTCGTGAGCGTCATCGAAGCGCCGTCGCAACGGGTCGATACCGGCGTGTCGTTCAGTACCGACGTGGGAGTGCGGCTGCAGCTCGATTACGCCAACAACGACGTGTTCGACAGCGCGCACCGCTTCCACGGCCTGCTGCAGGCCGACAGGCGTGCGCAGACCATGGACCTCAACCTCGACACGCCGCCGCATCCCGGCGGCACGTGGAACACTTACACGACGCGGCTGCGGCGCACGAGCATACAGGGCGAGCGCACGCAGGAAGCGGTCGTCGGCGCGGCGCACAACTGGGGCCTCTGGAGCACGCCGTCCCAGATCGCGCTGTCCGGCCACCTGGAGCAGAAAGACATCGCAGGGTCCGCGGGCGAAAGCGTGCACGCGGTGTTCCTCGGGTACCGCAATGCGTTCCGCCATACCGATCAGCTCGTCTCCCCGCGCAAGGGCGTGCTCGGCACGTTGCAGCTCGGTACAGCGATACCCGGTCTTTCGACGCGCAATTTCGTGCGCGGGCTCGCACGGGCAACGTTTCTGTGGCCGCTGGGCGAGAAAGCGGACCTCACGCTGCGCGGCGAGGCCGGCGTCGTGCTCGCGCAATCGCGCTTCGGCATTCCCTCCTCGTTTCTCTTCCGCACCGGCGGCGACCGCACGGTGCGCGGCTATGCGTTCGAGTCACTGGGCGTGCGCCAGGGCGATGCGATCGTCGGCGGGCGCTATCTCGTCGTCGGCAGCGCCGAATACACCCGCTGGATCAGCGCCGACTGGGGCGCGGCAGTGTTCGTCGACACGGGCGACGCCTTCGACAATCCGCGGTCGATGCGGCTCGCACTCGGCTACGGCGTCGGCGCGCGCTGGCGCTCTCCCGTGGGACCGTTCCGCGCGGACGTCGCGTACGGGGAGCTCACGAAGCGGTTGCGGCTGCACTTCTCCGTGGGATTCACCTTCTGATGATGCGGCGCGGTCTGCTCGCCGTCGTCGCGTTGCTGACGACCGTCGCCCTCCTGGTTGCCATCGCGGGCGCATGGCTGATCCACACGGAAGCGGGGCTCGCGTGGTCGCTCGCACGCGCGCGCGGCGTATCGGGCGGCGCGCTCGTCATCGACGATGTGTCGGGCACGTGGGCCGGCGGCGTGTCCGCGGCCAGAATACGGTACACATCGCCCGATCTTTCGGTGTCGGCTGAGCAGGTGCGGCTGGCACTGTCGCCCTGGTCGGTGCTGCGCTTCATGCCGCGCATCACCACGCTGGACGCGCAGCGCCTCACGATCCGCATGACAGCCGGCACCGACGCGCGCAGTGGTCCACCCGGCTCGCTTGCATTGCCGTTCGACATCGATATCGCCTCCGCGCGCGTGGGCCTG
>Ga0255338_1002261_pt1 | contig 29354 bp, 43 predicted proteins | sample MeOH1_35cm_T4_19_FD_203715 | JGI IMG/M metagenome (GOLD analysis project Ga0255338, IMG submission 203715) | Sandy soil microbial communities from University of British Columbia, Vancouver, Canada - MeOH1_35cm_T4_195 | ecosystem: Engineered > Artificial ecosystem > Sand microcosm > Unclassified ... | reverse complement strand
TCGCTGCACGATGCCATTCGCTGGAACGAGCGGCTCACCACCTGGCTGGGCCTGCGCCATACGCGCCTGAAGCGCGAAAGCATCATGACGGATGGCTCCGGGGCCACCGCCTACGACCAAAGCCTCACCACGCCCTGGGTGGCCGCCAGTTACCAGCTTGGATCGGGCCTGGCCGGATACGCGAGCTGGGGCCAGGGCGTGGAGTCGCAGGTGGTGCCCAACAACAGCTTCATCTACGCGAACCCCGGCGTGGCGCTGCCGGCGCTGAAATCCCGGCAGTGGGAGATCGGCATCAAGGGCGGACAGCAAGCCTTTGCGTGGCAGCTGGCCTGGTTCCACATCAACCGCCCGATGACCAACATCGACTTTTGCAATCGCACGTTTTCCTCCTGCACCGGGCAGTTCGACGGCGAGGCCGTGCATCGCGGCCTGGAAGCCAGCGCGCAATGGGCACAAGGCCCGTGGCGGCTGGGCGGCGGCTTGACCTTGCTCGATGCCAAGCGCCAGGGCAGCGCGCTGGAGCCGGCAAGCAATGGCAAACGTCCGCCCAATGTTCCGAACGTCGTCGCGCGCGCACAGACCGCCTGGAGATTCGCGTCGGTGCCGGGTCTGGAGCTGCAAGGCCAGGTCTCGTACGAAGGGCGCCGAGCCGTCCTGCTCGACGAATCGGTCAAGCTGCCGGCATGGACGCGCTTCGACGCCGCGCTTCGCTACGAAACCAGGCTGGGCGGCACCGCGACCACGTGGACGCTCGGCATCGACAACATCGCGGACAAGCGCTTCTGGAAAGAATCGCCCTTCCAGTTCGGCCATGTCTACCTCTACCCCGGCGCCCCCCGCACGCTGCGGCTGTCGGTCACCGCCGCGCTCTGAAACGGTCCAGAAATGACGCTATAATTCAAGGCTGTTCCTCGATAGCTCAGTCGGTAGAGCGCCGGACTGTTAATCCGTAGGTCCCTGGTTCGAGCCCAGGTCGAGGAGCCAACGATTCACGCTGTGAAAACTGGTCTTGGTGCCAGCATGTATCAGCCCGTCGGTGCGGTAGTCCACGGTGGCCACGCCCGTCTCCAGAACTACCTTTTGGATAAACGCGCCCAGGAAGGCGCGTTTTTTCTTGGTGTCCGAGACGTCGATTACTTCGCGCATCACTTCGACCGCCACGACCGGGTCGATCTTGGAAATGCGCCCGGGCGCTGGCATGGTCTCCAGGGCCGTCAGGTCGCGCTGCAGCTGTTCGATCTCAGCACCTCGCTCGCGCAGACGCTTGAGCACCTGGGCGAGATCGCCGGTGTCTTTGCCAGCAGCTTCGAGCACTTCGAGCAGCCGATCACGTCCCGCTTCCACTTGGCGCAGCTGTTTCACCAGGGCGGCGCGCGTCGTTTCCCGCTCGCGGACCCACTCGACGCTTGCGCCAATCAGGTCCTCCATCGCCTCGGCCATCGTGGCAGGCGTGATCACGTGCTCGAGGATCTCGCCCAGCAGCCATTCGTCCAGCAGATCGGCCCGCACCTTGCGGAACAGGCACCGCGGCGCGCCCTTCTTGTGCGCCATGCAGCCGTAGTAGCTGTAACGCATCCCGTTGCGGCCGGTGCCGTTCGAAATCTGCAGTTTTTCGCCGCAGATTCCACACTCGACCAGGCCCGTGAAGAGGAAGGTGCTCAGTGGCGTACCGCCGTGGCCGCCATGCGGCATGCGTTGTTCCATCATGGCCTGAACCTTTTCAAAATCGTCTTTGCTCACCAGGGCCGGATGGCTGGCCACCTGGACCCATTGGTCCCGCGGCTTGATCTTCCGCGTCTTGCGATGTGTCTTGTTGAACGTCTTCACGCCGGTGTAAACCTCGTTTTTCAGCATGTAGTTGACGGTGTTCTTGCCCCACCGTTTGCCGGCACGCAGCATGCCCAGGTGGTTCAGCTGCAGCGCGATCGCCTGCACGCCCAGGCCGCCCTGCAGGCAGAGCTCGAACGCCTTGAGCACGATGGGCGCGGTGTCCGGATCGATCTCCAGCCGGGTCTTCTGCCCGTCCTTCACCGGCCGGTACCCGAATGGCATCTGGCCGCCGGTGAAGTAGCCCGCCTCGGCCGACTTCTTCTGCGATCGCAGCGTGTCGCGGGCCACCTGGCGCGAATACATCTCGTCCATCGCGCCGTTGAACACCTTGCTGATGAAGCCGGCGTCCGTCTCGTCGTCGGTGTCGGCATTCAGGCACTCCAGCCTGGTGCCGATCTCCCTCAGCTCGGCCTCGCTCTTGAACAGCTCCATCAGGTTGCGCGCAAACCGCGACGTCGACCAGGTGATGAAGTAATCGACGTTCGCCGCTTCGCAATACGCCTTCGCCTTAAGGAACGCGGCCCGGTTGCGTGCCTCCCGCCCGCTGATCCCGTCGTCCAGGAACACCTGGACCACGGACGCCCCCAGCTGAGCCGCGCGCGCCGTGCATTGCTCGATCTGGGCCTCTATCGACACGCTCTCCTCGCGTTGCTTGCTCACTCGGGCATAGATCACCGCGCGCTTCGTCATGCTGCCCTTACTTTACGGCGTCCGGCCAGGCGCGATATATGAGAAAGACTCAGTTTTTCACCCAGTTCGGCCTGAACCATTTCGCGGATCGCCCGGTCGCCGAAGCCGCTGGCCACGAGCGACTCGATGAAGCGATTGCGCTGGTAGCGATGGAAGCTCGACAGCCTGCGCAGCTGGACCTCGATCATCGACTCGCTCTCCGAGCGCAGCTGCACAGAGCGGTCCAGGATGCGCCACATGGCCATGAAGCGGTCGTAGCCGATCTCGCGAGCAACGGCGAGCCAAACGCCCGGCAGGCCCATCGATTCGAGCTCGCGAATTTTTGCCACTTCCCAAACATTTGAGGTAGTGAGTTCATTCAGGTACCCACCCCCCCTCCGCCCGCGGCGAGGCCTGGCCCGCCGACCCCCCACCCCACGCGAATCAATCTCATTCGGTAGCGCAACACCATCCAACGTGAGCTGTGCAGCCCCACCACTGCGGCTTTCATGCATGGTTCGCCCCTCCCCTCCGCTGTGAGCGCACCTCGATCCACTGCGACTTCTGCCAGAGTACGCAGCGCCCCCTCCTACGATTTAGGCTGTTCCTGTTACACATTTGGAGATCTCGCGAGAGCACACGCTGGCGCCGTATATCTCTCTGTGCCATGGTTACGGTAGATGGTTTGTGTACCTGTGTTGTGGCTTCGGGCATGGGGATGGCCTTTCAGGTGGGGCGGGTCAGCCTGGCGGCAGGCGCTTGAGCAGGTCGGAGACCGGCGTGCGCATCTTGGCCAGCGGTGCGTTCTGATCGATCAGCTGGGCCTTCTTGCGCTGGGCGAGCTGGATGTAGATCGCTGTGCTCTTGGGATCGGCATGGCCCATCAGCTCCTGCGTCGCGGCCAATGAGACATCGTCCTCGGTGAGCTCGGTGCCAAACAGGTGGCGAAAGGCATGCGGATGCAGCTCGTCGTCCGGGATGCCCAGGCGCCGGCCGTAGCGCTGCACCATGTCGTGCACGGCCTTGCGCGTTAGTCGACGCTTCTCGCCGCGGTGCTGGTCCGGCGTCAGCTTCGTGCTGCGCACCGACACGAACAGCACCCGATCATGCTGGCCAGGCCTGGGCTCGATCTCCCGATCGACGGCCTTCAGATCCTCATGGCCAAGGTACACGCGCAGCAGCATTTCAGCCTCGCGCGGCACCGGCAGCATCCGAGCCTTGTCGCCCTTCTCGACGAAGGTCACCGTCATGCGCGCTTCCTTGCCGATCTGCGTGGTCTTCAGCGCGCTCTCGTTCAGGCCCACCAGGCCGGACACCCGCGGGCCGCAGCCAATCAGCAGCGACAGCATCGCGGCGTCCCGGATCCCGATGAAGGTGCTCATGTCGGGCGCCCACATCAGCCGTTCCGCGTTGGCCAGGCTGATCACGTTTGGCAGCGGCTTGCCGGCAGCCGGATGCGTGAGCTCCCGGGCCGGATCCGCCCGGCACATGCGACGCGCGGCCGCGAACTTGTAGAAGCCCTTTACCGCGCTGATGTAGGGCATGCGGCTGCGGGCCACCACGCCCCTTTTGTGCAGGTACAGGCCGGTGAACAGCTCGAGCTGCGTCTTGTCGGCATCGAGCAGCGCGCAGCCGTCCTCGCGCAGGTAGTCGTGCAGCCGGCGGATCGCCATGCCGTAGCTCTCCAGGGTGCGCTTCTTGCGGCCGCGGCTGGCCTCAAGCCATGTCAGCCAGGCATCAATCGCCTCGTCGTCCGTCCAGATCTTTTCAGCCACGCACACCTCCTGCCCGAGCCGCCGCGGGCACCACACACGCAGCGCAATCCGTGGATGCGTGGATCGGGGGCCGATGGGCCGCAAACCCGCGCCGTTGCTCGCTTCTGCCTAAAAAATCATCCACGGAAAACCCGTGGATGGAGCTTTCAACCCGTGGATACATTTCTGTTACATATTTTGAACCCGTGGATCGCTCGATCGCTGCCGCCGTCCCTTTCTCTCCTCTCTCTCCCTCTATAAAAAAAGAAAGAGAGAGAGTGATGGTCTGGTGTGACGAAAAATCGACCCGTGGATAAAACAGACCGACCCGTGGAAGAAAAGCCTCAACCCGTGGAACTTGAAATCTTGCGAACTGGCCGCTTCGCTTAGTCAAACCTAGCGGTGCATGGTGACAAGACCACTGATCCACGGGTCCACGAGACTCCCTGTGATACCCAGGATCAAAAAAACCTATCGCGGCGACCCCCTTCCCTCCGGGTCGGACCCTACCCCGGGCGGCGCCACCTTCGGTGAGGGGGTGGGGGGAGAGGGACGCATTGATGCCCGGGCAGCATGAATGCCAGCATGTCGCTGCGCGACGCATTACGGTGCGCGCCTGGCGGCGCGGAAGGACTTTGAGCATGGGGGGTGCGGGGGGAAGGTGGCAGGACGGCATGGCTCAGGCCTGCCGGCGCGCTGCAGGGGGCTGTAGGGCCGTGCTCGGCGGTATGGCGGGCACTTCCCACGTCCAGATCCACTTGTTGCGGCCTGGGCGGCCACTGCGGGTGTCAACGCCGCTATGAGCGAAGCCGGCGCGCTCCCAGCCGTCGAAACGGTAGGTATGCCCGTTGTGCATGTCGGCGTCCTGGTAGCTGATTGCCCAGAGGTAGCCCATCCGGGGCAGCACGAACTCTCGCCAGAGCCGCAGGGCCACGCGGCACAGGCCGGGGCGTACGGCGCACAGCCTGGCCAGCTCGATGGTGTTTTCGCGGTTCAGGTGGCCAAGACCGCCGCCGACACGCTCGCGGATCAGCGCAGCGGCCATAGCGACAGCCACGGGCTGACCCTCCTCGAACAGGGCGTAGTGGACGCCGGCCACGTTGCCGCGGTTGAGGGCGCCCATCCTGTGGCCCCAGCGCCCCAGGCATTGATTCGCTTCGCCGAGGTCTATCTGGTCGAATGTGACCAGCGGCGCGATCACGCATCCTCCCGATATCGCCGCTGGCTCGATCCGCCCTCCTCGGACGGGTCCCTCTCGATCGGCACCGACGGATGCAGCCCGAACTCCTTCAGGCGATCGACGATCAGCGCCACCATGTGCCCGACGCGCTGGCCGCGCACGGTCTTCTCGTAGTGCTTGGGCTCCTTGCTGCCCTCGCTGACCAGGTCGACCACGCCGGCGGACACCAGCTGCTGCTTGAGCACCCGGTCGCTCTTGATCGTGATCTCGTCGTAGAAGTCCCGCAGGCTGTTCGACTGGGCGATGTGCGCCATCACGTGGCCGGTGCGGACGAACAGCACGTCGGTCTCGTCGGCCTTGTCGAAGGCAAACGGGTGCCGGAAGTTGTGCGCCGCGATCTCGGACAGCAGCTTCTCGATGATCGACACCCAGGGCTGCCTGGTCGCCTTCGTCTCCTGGATGTGCGTGTTCATCTCCTTGGCCAGGTCGCGCACGAAGGCGCCAGCGTCGTCCGGCTCCTGCCCCATGAACTCCCCCAGCAGCATCCAGGTGGCCAGCACCGCGCCGTAGTTCTGCAGCATCCGCTTGGCGCCGGCGTCGGCCAGCTCGGCGGCGCAGCGCTCGCCCAGCTGCTCCACGGCCGCCGCGTGCACCTCGCGCACCCGTTGCTTGCCCTGGCCGGCCAGAAAGCGCAGCCACTCCTTCACCGGGAACGCCGGCAGCTTCTCGGAGATCTCCTCGCCCTGGCCGGCCAGCGTCAGCGTGCTGCGGATCACCTTGCCCTCCAGCGCGTCCACCGGCACGTCCTCGCCCGACAGCAGCACCGGCGCGCACAGCAGAAAGCGCCGCTTCAGGCCCATGCCGCGGCTCGTCGCCTCGTAGCCGTAGCTCTCCTGCAGGCTGGCCACCGCCTTGGCCCGCATGTCCTGCTTGAGCGTGCTGAACTCGCCCCAGCCCACCGGGTGGCTGGTGTAGCTGATCGAGCCAATGATCCGGTACTCGCTGCCCAGCGTCTGGCGACTGAACTGCGCCATCGCGATCGCGCGGCCGATCGCCTTCACCAGCGTCGTCTTGCCGGCGCCCTTCTCGGCCTGCAGCACGAAGTGCGGCCAGAAACCCAGGAACGCCTTCAGGTGCGAGCCCACGGCCCAGATCAGGGGAATGGCGGCCGCGTTCGCCTTGAACGTCGCCTGGAACGCCTGCAGCACCTCGCCGGCGTCCTGCGGCCGGCCGCTGGGGAACGTCAGGGCGTGGTACGGGCACTGCTCGCTCGGCTCGGTGAAGAAGCAGTCCGCGCCTTCGTTCACCACCGGCTTGCCGTTGCGCCAGGCCAGGCCCACGAAATTTACGGCGTCACGCTCGCCGATGCCGGCGGCGCGCTCCCACAGGCTCACCAGGCGGCTGAACTGCGTGGGCGCAAAGATGAAGCCGTTTTTCTTCCACACCTCCAGGTTGCGCAGCTGGGCGCGGTCCACCACCATGCGCTGCAGCACCGGGCCGTCCGCCGGCGTCTGCACCGTCAGGGCGAACATCGTCTGCGGCGAGTGGTCCGGCGTGCCCGTCATCGCGCTCTCGTCGCTGGCGATCTGCACCCGGCTCACCGCGGCGATGCGGAAGCCGCACACGTCGTTGTAGGTCCAGCGCGTCTCGCCGCTCTCCTCGTTCTTCACCTGCTTGTCCAGCGTGCGCGTGAAGTCCGGCTGCACCCGGTAGCGGGTGTAAGCGAACCAGTCGTGGCCGGGGAAGTAGAGCCTGGCTTTGCCCACCCGCGAGCCCTCGGCCGGCACGCCCGGGATCGCCCATTCCTCGACCTTGCGCAGCTCCACTGTCGTGCGCTCCCAGCCGTGGATCTTCAGGAAGTCGTTGATGTCTTTGATCGGCTTCTTCTTTTCGGCGTCCTCGAACCAGCCGCTCTGGTCGACCAGCTGGCAGCTGATGTCCAGGCCCGTCAGGATCTCGTGCAGAAGCCAGGCCGCCTTGGCGCCGGCGCAGTAGCCGGCGTCGGGCCCGCGCTCGAGCGGCTTGTCGTTGTCGAAGCAGGCGATCACGCTCTTGCCGCGCAGAAAGCTCCAGTCGGTGCGGCCGACATTGCCCGTGCCCCGCGTGGCCACGGCCGCGCAGCCGGGCAGCACGCAGCTCTCGATCGACAGCGCGTTGATCGAGCTCTCCACCACATACACCGTGCGGGCCGCCTCGAGGCGGCGCCAGTCGCTGCACCAGGGGAAGCCCACCTTCTCACCCTGGCTCATCGTCTTCTGGCCGCCGTTCAGGTCGGCGTCGAAGTAGCGCATGTCCACCGCCACGATCTGCGCCGAGCTGCGGTCCTTGACCAGGAAGGCCGCGGCGGGCCCCCCGTGATTGATCTGGCCGGCGTCAATGGCTGGGCTCGTATACAGGTTCAGGCCCAGCGTGCCGCGCTCGATCGCGTGGTCAATCGCCTTGCTGTTGATGCCGCGACCCTGCAGGTAGTCATAGAGCGGGTTCGCGTCCTCGCGCACCGCGGCCTTGCACTTGCTAGCGATGAACTCGGCCAGCGTTTCCTTGCGCTGCTCGGCCGGCTTGCCCCTCTCGGCGATCGGCACGTTGAACATGCCCGCCAGCTCCTTCACCGCCTTCACGAAGTCCAGGCCGCTGTGCCACATCAGCATGTCCACGGGCCCGCCGCCCTTATCGATGCTGTAGTCCATGAACTTGGACAGCCCGCTTTTCTTGTCGCGATAGACCGAGACACTGGGCGTCTTGTCCTCGTGGTGCGGGCTGTGGTAATTGCCCTTGGCACCATCGCGGCGCAACCCCAGCCGATCGGCCAGGTCGTTGCAGTCGATCTTCTCGTTCAGGATCCTGGCCACCTCGCCCAGGTCACTGCCGCCTTGTGTTCTTGTTGCCATTGCGAATTGCTATTCTTTTGATGGCTGTGCACGCCAGCCGCGTGCGGGCCGGGCCCACGCCTTAGGTGAACAAACTGCCGCTCGGCCCGGCGATCGCCGCGACCTTGCGCTCCTGCTTCTCCTGCACGGCCGTCACTGCCCGGGCGACCGCGTCCGCGTACTTCTCGTCCACGTGCTCGCCCGCGGCCGTCACCGCGAACGGGCCATCCCGCCTGGACAGCTTGAGCAGCTCCAGGATCTCGCGCCGCAGCGGCGCCGGCACCATGCGCCAGTGGTCCAGGCACATCAGCTTTTGGCCGATCACGTGCTGACAGCCGATGGCTTTGCAGGTGCGGGTGCGCGGCTTCATGAAGAACCCCTCGCCAGCACGTGAGCTACATGCCTAGCGTAGGTCGCGACCGCACGCCAGTACGCGGCCATCGGCCCCTTTCGCCGGCGCCAGGCGTTTTCAGCCTCACGATCGGCTTCCGCGCGGAGTTCGCGGAGCAGCGCCTCTAGGGGCTCACGCTGTTCGGCCGGCAGCGCTATCAGTCGCCGGGCCGCTGGTAGACGCAGGAGCGGATTGATGTATCCCATTAGAGTCCCGCCCGCTTTATGTCCGCCAGCGCGGCCGACACCGAACGCCGGTTTGTGAAGCACGCGCGGGCGCGATCGCGTTGGTCGGCCGTCACCCACGTCGCCGGGGACGCGTCCCCGCCTACGCTGTGCCAGTCGCGCTCCGTCGCGTGATTGCGTGCCTCCGTGTACTGGAAGCCGAAGCCGCGGCCGGGGATGTCCTTGATGCGGGTTTTCATGGTTTGACCACCGCCTGCGCGGCAATCGCCCGCCGCGCCTTCCGGTCCAGGTAGTCGGCATGGTGCTCGGCGCCGGGTCCCGCCCGCCACTCGGCCACCGGCATGCCCTCGCGCCGCGCCTGCTCGAGCTCGTCCAGGTACAGCCAGTGCACTGCGGCGCACTCCCAGCTACAGCAGCCCGCCGCGCCGCTGATGCCAGCGGGCGGCGTCGGCGTGCCGCAGACGCAGCAGGTCTTCTGCCGCTCCAGGCGCCGCGCCTTGCGTGCCAGGTGTTCCTGGCCGGCCGGGGATGCCAGCCAAGCCTTGCGCTTGCGCTCGCGATCCGCTTCGCGCCCCTTGCGCCGGCGCTCCCGCTCGCGATCGCCCTCGATGCGGGCGATCGGCCCGTAGTACCGGCTCACCGCGACTTCTCCACCCGATAAGGCTGGAGGATGGATAGCGCTTTCATCGTGTGGGCCTCATAGCGGCAGTTCCAGCGTGTGCTGGCAGCGATCCGCGGGTACCGGATCGCACGCGTCGACGAACTTCAGGCACTTCACTTCGCCGTCGACGCGCCGCCACTCGAGTGCTTCGCCACGAAAGCTCGCCCCCAGGATCGGGCATAGGTCTTCCGGCTGCGCGGCGTCTTGATGGATAGAGCCGTTGGCCACCTTGTCACGTGCGCAATGCCCACACCAGTCCCCGATGAAGCCGTGGCCAACATCGGAGTTGGACGGCGTCCATTGCTCGCCGGGCAGGTCCGCGTGCATTTCCAGGCCATCCTGGGTCATGGTTTGTTCGGACGTGACCTCAAGCACGGCGCGCCCCCGGAAGGCCCTTGGCCCAGGGCGTGCGGGTCATGCCTGGCAGGGCAAAGCGCGCCGGGTCCAGCACGGTCTTGCTGCGCAGGCCGGCGATGTGCAGCGGGTCGACGCCGGCCGCGCGCTGTTGTTCGATGCCGCGGGCGCGCTTGTTCTGCGCCTCGACCTCGTCCTTGCTGCCGCGCCAGCGGATCTGCGGCTCCCACGTCAGCCAGCAGAACGCGTTGTTCTTGCTGGCATGCGGGGTGAGCTGGTAGGGTGCCGGCCTGATCTCAGACATTGCCCACCTCCCCCAGCGCCTCGGCGCGTGCCGCGTTCAGCTCCGCCATCTTGGCCTGATCGCCACCTTCCTTGTCCGGGTGGTAGCGGCTGGCCAGGCGCCTGTATGCGTGCTCGATGATTTCGCGGCCGCTGTTCGGGCTGCAGTCCAGCACCGCCCACCAGTCGCGCTTCATCCCCGACGCGATCGGCGGCGGCAGCGCGATGAAGCCGGTGAACGCGCGCTCGAGGATCGCGGCGCCCCCGTGCCGCTTGATCGAGCGCATCGCCTCCAAGGTGGCGGCAACAGCCGCAAGGTTGTCGGCCACGCGGTCGTACAGGTCAATCGCCATCACCTTGCGCCCTTGCGCCGAGTCTTCCCAGTAGACGGCCGCGCCCGAATCTTGGGGTTCACGCTGGTCGCTCCGCGGCAGGCCGTCCAGGCGAAGCCGCAGGTTCGTGGAGATCACGACGTCATCGCGTCCGAGCCCCATCTTCTTGAGCTCGGCCAGAACGCGGCCGATGCCCTCGAAGATGGTCAGGTCGCGGCCTGGCACCCAGCGCTTGCTGTCGCCGTAGCCTTCGTTCCGGCTGGCCTTGCCGAACCGCGCGTGCTCGCGTAATCCCTCCTCGGTGCGCCTCCAGCCTGCGGGCCACTGAAGCGGGTACGCCGTGATGGCCGCGTTATTCACTTTGTTCGACACGAAATCTCTCCTCGGTTTGTTGAAGCCGCGGTTCCACGAGCCAGTTCCACACGCTCTCGACCGCGAAAATGAAAAACACCAGGTGCTGCAGGAAGAACAGCCAATGGCCTTGCAGGGCCATGAACGCCATCGCGGCCGGGTTGCTCACCAGCCAGGTCACAAAGCCCCAGGGCGCCCAGCGCCCGGGCTTGCGCAGCAGCCAGGCGCCGACCAGGGCGAAGCACGAGGCGCAGATCTGGAGCAGCAGCGGCGCCGTCATTCGGTCGGCTCCACCTGCACCATGTAGCCCAGCCGCCAGCCCGAGGGGAAGCCGTGGCGCCCCACGCGGCCCTTGTCGCGCTCCACCAGCCCCAGGCCCTCCATCGTCCTGAGAAGCGTGTGGGCACGCTGGACCCGGCAGCCCAGCAAACCGGCGATGCGATGCGTGTCGGCGTGGGCGTCGGCCTTCAAGTCGGCCAGCAGCTCCAGCACGCACTTGCGCTGCGCGCTCAGCTGCAGGCCGCTGCGCGCGAGCTGCAGCGCGCGCTCGGCGGCCTGGCACCTGTCTTGCCAGTAGGTCGCGTCCATCAGGCGGGCACCTCCATGACTTCCTCGTGCAGGCGCTGGAAGAGCGCGGCTGCCGCGGCGCTGATGAACCCCCGATGAACCGTCAGGTCCGGCGCGGGCTGGCCATCGCGCGCGGCAAGCTCCAGCACCATCTCCTCAATCCGCTGTTGCCGGTATCCCTCGTCGCGCAGATCCGCGATCAGCCTCGCGGTCTTCTCGTAGGGCACCCGACGCAGCCGCGCGTGCAGCTTTTGCACCTCGTGCGCGTTTCGGGCCGTGCACTGGTTTCGATTCAGCTGCAGCGCGGCACGCTCGTACCCCAGCTCCCGGGCCAGGTGGGCCTTCGTGTAGCCCCAGGAGAGGAGCGCGTCGATCAACTTCCACGTCGGCGCGGCATCGATCAGCGCGCGATCGGCCGCCGCCTGGGGAGTGACGGCAAGAATTGCCCGTTCGGCGCGCGCGCGGATGTTCTTGCGCGTGCCGCCGATGATCATCCCGATGACCGACTCGGACACTCCAGCGGCGTCGGCGACCTGCCGCCGCCCCACTCCGGCCTTAGAGAGCGCAGCAATGTGCGCCTGCGCGCGCAGCGCCGGCACGATGCCATTCCAGTCGCCGGCCTTGCGCGCAGCGGCGCGCACGCTCTCGTATTGCGTGTTTGCCCGCCGGCAGTCTGCGCACCGGCAGCCCGCGAGATAGCGAAGTCGATCACCGTGTGCGCGCTGCGCGGCCAGCTCGGCGGCCGGACGAAGGCCTCTCGCCCGCAGCTCTTGAGAGCAGCTGGGGTTCATGACAGCCTCCGCGCTGCCTGGCGCGCCTTCTTGGCCGCCTTGGCACGCTGGCGGCCGCGCTTGGTCTTCAGCTGCTGGCCGCGCTTCACCATCAGCTCACCGCGGCCGCCGACGACTGGCTGCCCTTGCTCGTCGACGATCCGCAGCGTCGCGGCTTCGTAATTGACCTCGAAGTACATTCCCGGAGGCTGGCCGCGGCCGGCGTGGTATTCACTCAAGCGCTCGCCGTCCACGCGCACCTCGAGCAGCTGCGCCGGCGCGGGCTCCGGGCACCAGCCGGCCAGGCGCGCGCCCTGGGCCCAAGCTGGCATGGCGTGCTCGCACCTACTGCAAACGCCTACCCCGACGTTCTGCACGCGCCAGCTGCAGCCGCCCTCGCAAGCACAGTCGTCCGTGCAGCCGCAGCCGATGCAGATGTGCCTGGTCAGGTCGCTCGGGTCCGGGTGCAACAGGGAACCGCGCGGCATCACGACGTCAACTCCCGCTGCAGCTCCTCCTGCAGGTGCCGCAGCTCCTCGGGCGGCAAGTCGTCGAACGGCCGCAGGTAGCTGTCGGGGATGCCGAGGAGCTTCATCACGGTGCCCGCGGCCACCGACGCATTGCGCCCGTGCACGTCCCGCGGCACCGTGCACGACTGCGGCGGCTCCACGATCCACTGCGGCTCGCCGCCCGGCGAATCCGGATGCAGGAACTTCGTTTCCACCACGTGCCCGTGGATCTGGTCGATGCCCAGGGCAATCGTCTGGGGGGTGCGGGGGACGTCGATCCATGCCCGCTGATTCGGCTTGCAATTCATGGCCGCGCCCCCCGCCACAGGTCGCTCCACGGCGCAGGCAGCTCCAGCATCGGCTGCCAGGCGATCACCCGGCACGGGTAATCCTCGGCATCGGCGTCCGAACGCACCTGGTGCGTCACGGTCCACTTCTGCGCGGCCGGCCACCAGCTGACCGTGTCCACGAACGGCTCATCGCCGTTAATGCGGAAGCGCGGATCGTCGATCACGCCCAGCACCGTCACCGGGTAATGCGGGCCATGCGGCAGGGCCTCCGGCGGCGCGCTGGCCGGGCGCCAGGTGTGCCGTTGCAGCGCCGCCAGGGCAAAGGCAGCCAGCCAGCCCGCTCGCGTCTGGCCCGCGTCATGCGTGGGCGCCAGGGCGGCGTAATAGGCCAGCAGCACATCGTTCAGCTGCGCCTGGACCGCCGACTCGCCGGCAAGGCCTGCGGACGCCTGGGGCGCCGCGCTCTCAAACAGTCGTTCCATCACCACCTCCTCGTGAATTTAAAAACTCGATCACCCCGCCCACCTGCGCCAGATGCGCCTGAAGGGCGTCCTCGCCGGCCTCCGGCAGGGGCAGCGCCAGCTCGTACATCACCAGGCCGATATCGGCCCTGTCTTCGGCCACGCCCACGCGGTAGCCGTCCTTGTTGGGGCCGCCCACCACCGCCACGCGCTTTCCATCGCGGCGCATCAGCTGCGCGGTGCTGCGGCACACGTTGGTTGCGGCCAGGCGGTAACCCACGTTCTCCCGGTAATCCGCCACCCTGGCGATCACCAGATCGGCCAGCGCGTCCTCCAGGGCCACGGGGCTGCACTCCTGCGCTGCCTGCAGCTCGTCGCGGCTCATCCAGGTGCCGCCATCGATGAGGGCATCCGTCAGCCGCGCCGCCAGGCTTCTTTGGCCCTGGCTCATATCGGGTGGTGGACGAGCGGGGCCGATGCAGTCGCGCCATCGCGGCCGGCGGGCATGCCGTCCAGCGTGCGGGCCACGGTCCACTTCATCCACTCCGGGCTGCCCGGGGGAAAGGTCACCAGCAGCACGCAGATGCACTGCTCGCCGTCGAACATCCGCGTCTCCTGCTGCAGCGCACCCGCCACGCTCTCCACCGGCCCCGTCTCCACGCGCGATGCGGTCAGCACCACGAACATCTGCCTGTTCATCTCCGAGTCCCCTTGCGTTCCATGTTGTTTTTCAGGACTGCGCTCGCGCGCAGCAGCGCCATGTCGGCGTGGTCCTCGCCGCGCCGCACCTACTTGGTGATCCAGAAGATCGCCAGCGACAGCGGAATCAGCACCATCGCGGCCAGGCCCAATGCCCCGCGCACCGTCCACCAGGTCAGGTATCGCGGCAGCATCACAGCCTCCACTCAAGCGAAAAATGCACCGCCGCGGGCTGGCCGGGCGGAGCGATGACCGAGATCCGCACGCCGAGCCGGTCCGTGAGGCCCACGCGCACGCTCGGCACGAGCACCGGAACAATCACGCGCTTGAGGTGCACCTTGCGGCAGCCGTTGACCTTGTCGCAGCGCACGGCCTGGTAGTCGCCCGCGCCGTCGGTGAGCCTGTCGTAGCCGCTCATGGCGGCCAGCGTCAGGCTGAACCGATCGGCGCTGTCCGACACGGTCCAGCCCACGTAGGCCGAGGTGCGATACAGGCTGTTGCGAAACGCGCCCACGGTCAGGCCGCCGCTCCATCGCGCATAGGCGCCGACGTTGTTGTCGTTCCAGCCGAAACTGCCGTCCGGCGCCTTGCCGTCGTCGTGGTGCACGCTGCGCAGGTGCAGGCCGATCACGGCTGGCGGAGGCAGCAGCTCGGCCCGCGCGGCCGCGGCAAATGCCAGGCTCGCCAGGACGGCGGACGAAGCGAGCCTGGCGATCACGCCGCTGGTGCATGCAACCGTTGCCATCACTGGGTGTTTGGTGGCGCTCATGACTGGGCCTCACCGGCTGCGTTGTTCGTGACAGCTTCCAGTTCCACCGCCACATGCGGTGCACCCATCCAGTTCCTGCGCAGATTGGCCGCGATGCGCTCGGCGCAGACCTTGGGGAACACCCCGGCGTACGCCGGAAAGTTGCCGGTCAGGCAGGGCGTGCCGTCAGGCAACATGCGCTCCAGATAGTCCCGCTCGCCCACGCAGGTGCCGACCATCACAACGCGGTATCTGCTACCACTGGTCATGCCGGGCTCCCGCTCGCCGGCATGGCCAGCTGCCGATCGATGCGCACGATCTCGACCGCGTACTTGTCCTGCAGCTGCGGGCGGCGCTCGAGGAATCGCTGCCAGATCACGGCCGCGGCCGCGGCCGGAGCCAAGTCCTTGATGTCAGCCGCGCCACTGGCGGCGGTGCTGTACGCGATACCGTCGAGACAATCGTTGAAGTAGGGCCCCAGCAGATACTCCGCGTCTCCCGTTTTCCGGCCGTTGCCCATACCCAAACCGTCGTGAGCGAACGTGTAGGGCTTGATCGACGCGATCAGCGCCACCTTGTCGGCCGTGGTCTCAAGCGCATCGAAGGTGTCCTTCATCGCGGCGCGCACGTCCTTTTGCCGCTTCTCGCGCACCTCCTGCGCCTGCTTCTTGAGCTTTGCCGCCTTCACATAACGCGACGCGATCTCGCCGAGCAAAGCGCGGGCCTCCACCAGCGCCTTCTGCTCTTTGTCTGTCAGTCCCAGCAGGTCGGCATCCAGCGCGCCGATGCCGCTTGCCAGCCGCTTGCAGGTGGTCGCCTTGGTGGCGAACTCGTCGGCGCTGCGCAGGAAGGCCTGCGCCAAATCCTTGGGCGTCTTCATGCGGCTCTCCACTCAAGCCAGCCGCGCTGGTGCGTCCAGTCCATCAGTGGCGCGGTGTCGCCCGGCGCGATGATTCGCAGGCGCAACCGCTCACGGTCCTTGTCCAAGGCGAACAGGCTCGCAGCCAGGTGCAGCACGTCCTCGTCTTGCACGTTGAAATCCATCACGTTGCGCCAGGCGCCAGTGGTGTTGACCTGCAGCTTGACGATGCGGTCGGTAAGCGCTGGCGGCTTGGCCGGTTTCGCGGACTTGGCCCGATTGGCGATCGCGGCGCTCATGACGTGCTCCCGGTGGCGTTGGCCGGCAGGCAGCGGCGACGGCCCTTGAACACATCGGGCTTCACTCTGGCTTCCGGCTGGGTAGGCCTGAGCCGTGCGAGGATCAGCGCGCCCCAATGGTCCCTGTCGTTGTCCACGACGGCGCCGGCGTGGTCGTAGAACTGCGCGCCTGGCTTCCAGTACGGCGTCGGGCAGGAGATCGCCTCCACCACAGCGCGCGGCACGGCAATGTGATCCACGCCGTCGTTGTGGTCCCGCGCGAAGTCAACGTCGTAGTCGCCAGCGCGGGGCACCACCGGCGTGTAACCGCAGCGATTCGGTCTCCAGAATGTGATGTGCTCATCACGGCTGCTGGTGTGCTTCAGGCTGACGATCAACCACGGCCCCGGCGTGTGCTGTGCCGCCATCACATCACCCCCTGCTGCGCCAGCTCGCGCGCCACCCGCCGCGGCACCCTGCCGCCGTCCACCATGCGGATCTCCGCCTCGTAGGCCTCGCGGCTCATCTGCGTGTAGATCCCCGTGCTGCGGATGCTCTGGTGGTTCAGCGCCAGCTTGGCCACCCGCAGGCCGTCCTTGCCCCGCGTGCGGTTGATCACGTTCATGCCCCGGGTGTGGCGCAGCCAGTGCGGGCTGATGCGCGCATCGAGATCCGCGGCCACCGCCCACTCCTTCAGCCGCGCCTCGTAGCTGCGCACCGACAGGTGCCCCGCCTTGCCCGCCACGTCGCGGCCCCAGACAAGCGGCTGCAGCTGTTCGTCGTCGTGCTCGATCGCCCGGGCCAGCTCGTCGCTGATCTTCAGCAGCGCCTGCAGGTGCTGGCGCAGCGGGTGCGTGACCAGGTACTCATTGGTGTGCTTCTTGCCCTTGCAGTGCTCGCGCAGGCTCACCAGCCAGCCGCACACCAGCGCCTGGCGCACTTGCGGCGCCGTGAGCCGGCTGAACTCCTGGATCCGCATGCCAGTCAGGATCAGCGCGGCCATCCAGTGATAGTCCCGCTGAGCCAGCAGCTCGTTCACCCGCTTGGCGGTCGCCAGCAGCTTGCGCTGCTCGGCCTCGGTCAGATAACGCCTCATTTTTTTGTGTCCTCGGTTCTTGGTGTGCGTCATCAAGGAAGGCGGTCGCCAGGCACACCACGCTGGCCACCACCAATGCACCCACCACGCCGCCGGGCGTCGTGATCGGCACCTCGTCTCGCTCCATCACTTGGACGCCCTCCTCGCGCGGCGCGGCTGCAGCTGCGACGGCATGTGCTGCACGGCCAGGCACAACAGGCGGCGGGTGATCGCGTCCTGCACGGCTTCCTCAAACGTGAGGGGGTGCCAGCGCTTCCAGCGCAGCTCGAACAGCGTCCGCATCGCTGTCTCCAGGGCCGGTGTGTGGTCCAGGGCCAGCTCGGGTTGGGCTTGGGGTGTTGCCATCGATGCGCCTCCGATCAAGGGCCGCGGCGAACTCGCGGCCGAAAAGGGAAACCATGGGGCCCCGTACCGCAGGGCAGCGGCCAGCGGGTAGCCGGTGGTGGGCGGTGAAGGTGCGCGGGTCACTCATCGACCAGGCCCTCCAGGCGCTGCAGGAAGGTCAACACGGCCGACACCAGGTCGAACACCTCCGCCCTGACGGCCGCCAGATCCTGCGAGGTGAAGCGCGCGTGGCCCAGCGCCTTACCCAGCGCTTGATAGATGTCACCCTGCTCGCTGCCCACCTTGCACAGCAGCTCCAGGATCGCCTGGTCGCTCACCGGCAGCCCGGGCGTCACGTCATAGGCCGCGCGGTTGAACATGCGGTCCAGGCTGTCCAGGATCGACATGTCACCGCTGATCTGGGTGACCCGCACCACCTCGCGCAGCGTCGGCTGGTTATGGCTCTCCTCGTCGGCTTCGCACTTGTTGTAGAGGGTGCCCACCTTGCACATCAGCTTGGCGGCCATGTCCCGCACGCCGGCGCGGTACACCACGTCGCGGAACGCCTCCTGCGGATTGGCGGCCACTGCGCGTTTGGCGGAAATGTCCGAATCGGCGTCCCGATTTCGGTTGGACCGGGGGTTTTTTGCGCCGATCATCGCTTTTGTGACTACACGCGATTTCATGACTGGCTCCGTTCCCGATCGGCCTTCAGGGAAGCCTCGAGCCGGACGATCACCTCCGCGCTGCGGGTGCGATGCGCCTTTGCCCGCACTCTGTCCAGCGCCTTCACCAGCTTGGTCGGCACGCGGGCCGTCAGCATGGTTGTCGGTTCCTTTTTCAATGTCATTGTCTTGTCGCCCCGTATCTTGGTGTATTACACGATACACGATGAATACACGGAACGCAAGATGAGCCGCCCTACACTTGCCAGCCGGAAACCCTCAGCGCCTACATGACGACTGAAATCAAAACAAAGGTTCGCGATTTGCCGCCTACCGCGGTGCGCCTGCCGCCCGAGGTGCGGCACGCCCTTGCGCGGGAGGCCGCGATCAACGGACGCACCCTGCACGGCGAAATCGTTCAGCGGCTTCGGAACTCGCTCGCCCACGAGGAGGGCGGCGCCGCCAAGTACGGTGTGGCCGAAGGGCGGCCGGCCTACGGCGCGGAGCTGTCAGACAGCGAGCGCGCCCTGCTGACGGTCTTCAAGAAGATGTCGCCCGAAAAGCAGCTGGCGCTGCTGTCGCTGTTCAAGTGAAGGCCAGGAGAGAGCCGTGTCCAAGAAACCATTGCTTTGCCTGGCCGCCCTGCTGGCCGCCGGCGCCGCACAGGCCCAGGACGCCACGGCGCTGGCAGCGTTCGAGCGCATCGCCAGGACCTGCAAGGCCGCCTTCGAAGTGCAGCCGCTTGACGACGTCATCCTTCACCCCATCACCAAGAAGTGGGTGCACCGGGTGTTTAGCCGGGCCACCGTCGCCTATGACGTGCAGCGCACCAATTCGCTCGTCACGCCCTACCAGGCCAAGATCCGGATCGAACAGGCATTCAACAGCAACCGGGCCGATGACGAGGCGAGCGCCCGGGCGCTACAAGTCGCCCTGGACGCGGGCGGCATCCAGTCCGTAGATGTGATCGAGTTCGCATTCCAGGACGGCAAATGGCAGCTGTCGGGTGGGGACACCATCGACAAAGGCCCGTTGGGAACCAAGCTGCGCCGACCGCCCGAAGCGTGGCGCCGTCTGCAAGGGCCTGTGCTGTCCTGCCTGGGCGATTAAGGTCCCATGGGCGCCGTGAAGCCCGCCCCCACCGTCGACCAGATCAGGCCCATGCAGGCGCTGGATCGGGCCGTGCCGGCGTTCACCGACCCGGCCTGGCTGTACGAGATCAAGTTCGACGGCTACCGCTGCCTGGCCGGATTGGGCGGCGGCCGCGCGGTGCAGCTGCGCACCAAGAGCGGCGCCGACTGCACGCCCTGGTATCCCGAGGTGGCCGCAGTGCTGGCGCAGGTGCCCCGCGGGCCGCACGTGGTGGACGGCGAGGCCTGCGTGCTCGATGACCTGGGCCGCGCCGACTTCAACCGAATGCAGGCCCGCGCGCGCCGGCGGCGCTGGTACAAGGGTTGCGACCCGGTCACACTGCTCGCGTTCGACCTGCTGGTGCACGACGGCCACAGCATCATGGAGCTGCCGCTGGTAGAGCGTAAGGCGCGCCTGGCCAGGCTGTTCGCTGGGGTGCCGCCCCAGTCGATCCTGGTGCTAGGCGAGCTGCCGGCCGAGGCCGCGCTGTTCCAACAGTTCGTGCTGCCGCTGGGCCTCGAGGGGTTCGTGGCCAAGCGGCGAGCCAGCACCTACCAGCCGGGCGTGCGATCGCGCGACTGGCTGAAGATCAAGCGCGCTGGGTGGCAGGAGGGCCGCGTCTGGCAAGGCTAGAAGGCTTGCCGGAGGTGCTCGGGCGACTGCAAAAATTCAGGGCGGCGCCGGCGGGTGCCGGCGGTCCTCGATGTCGAGGATCTCATTCACCTGGCCGGCGAGCTTGGCGTAACCGGCGCGGCAGGTGGCAATGTCTGCCCCGACGTCATGAGCGGTGGCAAAGCCGCCGGGCGCTGTCGCAGGTTCGCTGGCAGCGGCTCGCACTGGGTCGGCGCCGATAGCGTTGAGCACGCGCACAGTGTCAGCGTCGATGCACCGATCAGTGCTCGAGAGAGAAGCGATTTTTTCACGGGCGTTCCCCAGTTGGTTGGCGATCCTGTCGACCTTGGCCGCGAACTCGCCGGCCTTGCGATCGGCGAACTGGCGCTGCTGGCGTGCATCGGTGTCGCGGAGCTCACGCGCTGCTACCTCGGCGATCGCGTCCTGGCCAGCGTGCCAGCGGATGCCGGCGGCCGTGCCGGCGACGAAGATGAACAACACAACGACAAGTTGGGCAAGGAGGTTCATGCCACAACCTCAACGCCCACGCGCGTGCCGGCCTTGCTGATCGTGATGATGCGATTCACGTCCTTGTCCGGCCGGCGCGTGCTCACATGCACCCAGCTGCCGTACTCGTGGATCAGCTGGCCGATCCCCAGCTCGCCCACCAGCGGCGCGAGGGCCCGGGCCACCTCGTAAGGCGTGCCGAACGCCGGCGCCTTGAAGTCCGCCGCCATCGCCTTGGGATGATCGCTGCCGGGGCCGCTGCCGATGGCCGTGTTCAGGGCCGGGCAGCGGAAGCCGCTGGTGAGGATGATGGGCACCTGGTGACCGGCAATCGCGGCCAGGCGGTCGCGGATCTGCTCGAGCATGTCGCAGGTGTTGGTCGCCGCCACCAGCAGCGTCGCCGGCAAGCTGTTGTCGATTCCCAGACGTGCGGCGGTGTCGCTGGCGGTGAATTCCGCCAAGGTGAAATTCGCGGTGAGATTCACGACGGCTCCTGTTGAAACTGAGGCGGCACGCCCTGCCGCCAGTAGTGGCTGGTAACCAGCTGGGTCAGCGCGATCGCGCCGGCCAGGCCGGCGGACACGCCGTCGGGCTCGTAGTGCCACAGGATCGGCGCGAAGAAGCAGATGCAAGCCATGATGGACAGCAGCGCGAAGGCCCAGCGGATCGGCCGGCGCGTGTTGCGCTTGTGCGTGAAGGACGCCCGGCAGAAGCACGAAGCCACCAGCAGCGCCGAGGCCACCTCGAAGATGATCACCAGGTAAAGCTTCATTGGCCGGCCCCTTTGCGACCGACCAGCGCCTGCAGCGCATTGATTGCAGACGCCAGCAAGCCCTGCCAGCGGCTGCCGACCCAGCCGATCACGAATGCCACCAGCGCCAGGATCTCGATGGCCGGCACGCCAGTAAAACGCTCGATCAGAAAGCTAAGCGTGCCCGCGATGATGGTGGCCATGGCCACGTAGCGCAGCATGTACCAGGCGCCAGCCAGGCGCCCGGCCGTTGGCACCTCGCCCAGGCTGATCAGCGTGCCGACGAAAGCCGCGGCCGCGGTGGTGGCCAGCGGGCCGTACCTGCTGCCGGCGATGTTCACGCCAATGGCGACTAGCGCGGCGCCGGCGGCGCCGGTTGTTGACGTGGGTTCGGGCATGAATGCGGTCCTTTCGTCGCGTCGGTTAGAAAGCTGGCGACGGCATCACGCCACCATCCAGGAGTGCTGCGGCGTCACGCGGCCGGCGTTGCTCACAAACCGCGGCCGGCGCCCGGCTGCGGCCGCGCCCTCGACCAGCTCGCTGCACCACCAGCGCTCGGGGTTGTCCCACTCGCGGTGCAAGGCCAGGCCGAGCGCGCCCAGCCAGTCATAGGGCTTGCCGATCTGGGCGCGGGCCCAGGCAATCGCCGCGGCGTCGTCGGGCAACTCGATGGTCTTTTCGCTGAACTTGCTGACGCCGGCCAGGAAGGCGGCGCGCGGGCGCTCGATGACGCCATGCGGGGCGGCGGCCTCGATCACCGTGCCCTCGGGCGTCACGATGGCGCAGTGGCTCCACGATGACCAGGTGACGGTGCGCAGCAGCAGGCTGGCCAGATTGGTACGACGGCAGAAGATGGCTTGCATGCTGCGTGTCCTTTATGCGGCGGTGAGCGCCTGGAGCTGCGCGTCGGACAGGCGCGAGCGGAGGGTGCCGAAAAGGCGGATGTACCCGTTCAGTTGATTGCCGCCGGGCGCGACGGTGCACCCGACGTACACGGTGGCAGGAAGGCTAGAGCCACCGGCCCAAGCGGTCGGGGTGGCCGCGGACGCGCCATTGCGCGCGAGGGTGGTACCTGCCGAGCTATAGGCGAGGGCCACCTTGTTGTCCGCGTTGAACGCGTTATTGACGCTGAAGGTGGTATTGACAGCCCCGTCGCCAACGACTGCCTTCGGATAGATCTCACCAGGGTCAGAAGCCCGCAATGCCAGGCGAGCGAGGCCACCATCGACGAGGTTGATGGCGTAGGTACGCGCGGCGACGACGGTCGCGTACGCCTCATATGAGCAAAACAGCGTGCCTTCCGTGATGCTGAGTCCGGGGGCAAATGGCAGGGCGATAAAGTCACCGGCGCGGGTGACTGCGGCGCCCGAGGTCGGGATGTAGCTAGTCGCAAAGGGCATCGCTTCGAGCTGCGCAGCAGCCAATCGCAGTGTGAAATTCACCGCCGTGCCAACCGCGCCGTTGTAGCCGACGAAGTCCCATCGCGCATTGCAAGTGACGGCGTTCGCGGGTGGCGTCACGGTTTCGGCGTATCGGGCATACGCCCCCGGAGTGCGAACGGCGCCCACGGTCTGGGATAGCAATGCACCGCCCGCGTCGTACCACAGATACACCATCTGCATGTCATACCCGACGCCAGCCACAAGCGCGAGGCTAGAGCTGAAGGTCACCGGCACAGCCGCCGCCACCGCGACCCTTGCACCGGTGTAGGACAGCAGGCATCGATTCGCAACGGTGGTGACACCATTCACCCGGAACTGCGCGTAGCCGCAACCCTTCGCGTCCACGCCGGACACCCACGAATCAGGACTGAGGCCGCCAAATTGTTGCTGCACCTGCCAGCCGGTGGGAACAGCCGCGCCGGCCGCGCCGACGCCCTCCCCATTGGTGATCAGGTTCGTGCTCGTCGCCTCGACCAGCGCGCTCATCACCCCCGCCGGGCTCGGCACGATGCGCAGCACATCGGCCGGGTACGCTGTCAGCACGCCGGCCGCATTGAACGCCCAGGCGGTGCTGGCCCGCGTCACCGTCGGCCTGACGCCGCCGATGACATCGGCCAGTGAGCCGGTCCTGAAGTCCCACAGCGCGGACCAGTTCACGCGCCGGTCATGGGTGCCCCGGCGAGCAGCGCGGCGGGCCAGGCCCAATGCGTAGGAGCCCATGCTCAGCTCAGCCCCAGGCCGGCGCGCATGGCAATAACAAAGCCCGCCCACTGCGCCAGCACGGCATCGAGCGCGGCCTGGTCGACGGCGGCCTCAGCCAGCTTCTTGCAAAGCAGCCGCTCGGCGCGGATCTGCGCCATGGCGCCGCGCCAATTGGCGGCCGTGGCCAGGATGTCGTCGCCCGCGTCCTGCGCGGTCATGCCGCTGGCGGTGGCCCACGACGCCACGCCAGCCGGCACCGTGCCCTGGTAGCCGGCGGCCTGGTAGGCCAGCGCATCGGCCTCGGCGTTCTTGTATTCCTCGCCGCGGTTGCCCAGCACGGCGCCGTAGATGGCGTCGGCGTCGGCGTCGATCTGGCGCACGGCGTCGGCCTGCTGCGCGGCCAGGCTCGGCACGTCGGCTGGCTGCGGCACGTTGCCTGCGGCCAGCCAGGCCAGATAGGCGGCATAAGCGGTGTTGTCCGGGTCGGCCGGGATGCACCAGCCATCGGCGAGACGTCGAACGCTGGAGGTGTTGATGATCTGGTACATGGTCACAGCTCCGCGTCAAGCGCGAAGAATTTATTCGCGGCGATGTTGATGTGGCCGCCCTGGCCCTGTGTTGCGCCTGATACGACGGCGTCGATCCGGGTTGAAGTCTTGCTCGGGCGCGTGAGCGAGATCGCCGTAACCGCATAGCTGACGGAGCTGGCCTCGATCGAGAAATCCGCCGCCGCGCTGACGATCAGCGTCGGGGCCGCTCGCATGGGCGAATACTGCAGCGCGCCCAACCACAACGTGGCGGAATAGAACGCGCCGGAAGCCAGCGTATTGATCTGCGAGTCGCCGACCCGCTGGTAATACGGGCGGCACAAATACATCTCCAACCCGGCCGGGCGCCGCTCGAACGCCGACCTGAACGCTCCAGGCTCCAGCTGCGGCTTGGCAAGCGTGCCCACGCCGAACTCGATGCTCAGATTGGTGCCGCCATCGGCCGTGCCCGTGACGCCCGAGCCGGAGAACGCGCCGGCGCCGATCTTGCCTTGGGCCGTGCCGTTCCACGCCAGCACGTAGGTGTTGGCCGCGCCGTCATCCAGGTTGTTGCCCTCGATCACCTGGACCAGCGAGCCCGCTGTGATGGTGATCGTGGTCAGGCCGTTCACGGTGGCCCACGAATAGGTGCAGCCGGCCGCGCCGGCCTTCCAGCGGTCGTGCCCATACGCGCCGGCGGCCAGCGTGACAGGGCTGACCACCGCGCGCTGATTGACCTGGAAGGTCGGGTTCAGCAGGCGGTTGCGAGCCGCAATGACGCCGAGCAGGTTGCTGGCTTTGACGCTTGGCATGTTGGTTTCTCCTTAGATCGCCACCAGGCCGTCGGCCGGGCCGGAATAAAGCAGGCTGAGCGCGCGCCCGACCGCATCGGTGTCAAGCGAGACATCGCGCACCACGCCCTGCACCGCGTGACCATTGCTCAGGATGTTGGCCGCGTAGGCGGCGCTGGTGTTGATTGCGCTGAACACGTCGCCGCGCGCGATGGTGCCCAGCGCGGGAATGGTGCCGTTGCACGAGCCGACGATGCGGTACAGCACGCCGGGCTGGAACGTGAAATTGGTGGCCACGTCCACCACCGTCACGGGCGGCGCGCCCACGTCGACCCAGCGGCCGGTGGTGTCGCTGGCCGGATCGGTGGCGTTCACGCCGCCCAGGGTGTTGCGGTACGTCATGAAGTTGACGCCGCTGATCGCCGCCTGGCCGACGGCGTAGTTCGTGGCGGCGTTGAACAGCAGCGCGGCGGCACTCGTCGCCGCCGCCGCCGCCGCCGCGGTGGCGACGGCCGAGGCCTCCTTCGCGTTCACGTTCGCCTCGAGCGCATTGGCCTCGGTGACGAACTGCACCTCGGCGTTCACGCGGGCGAACGCCTTCACGTCGAAGTCGAACGCGGTGTCCGTGATGAGCGGCGCCGGCGGCAGAGGGGTGATGGGCATTAGATGAGTCCTTTCATATCCAGGTCGCACAGGGAGTGCTTGGGCATGTTGATGACCGGCTCGAACCTGGAGCAGATGCCCCACAACCGCGTGAACGACATGTCGTCCTTGGCGATGAACAGGCAAGGGGTGGCGCGGATTTCGGCCATGAAATCTTCGAACGCGTCGAGCTCGGTGTTCTTGAGCAGGAGCTGCCAGCGCCGCCGCTTGGAAAACGCGCCCTTGGTGAGCACCATGTCGCCCCAGCGGTTCTCCTCGTTGCGCGACCAGTCCTGGATGCCGCCGGAGGCGCCCAGCTCGATGCCCTCACCGAACTCGGTGGCCTGCCCGACCTGGATCACGCCCACGGCCAGGTCCGCGCCGCCCTCGATCCAGATGTCGATCGAGGCTATTGGCGCCGGCGGCAGGTCCATCGCCAGCACCCACTGGCGCGACTGGCGACGGCCGAACCAGAACTGCCACCACGACGGCGTGGCCGGCACCGAGCGCAACTGCGTCGTCTTGTCGTACACGGTGGTGTATGACGAGGTGACGTTCGACCAGGTTTCGACATGGATGCGCACCGACGTCGCGTCCACCAGGCCGTCCAGGTACGCCACCGAGGGGAGCTGGCCCGGGGTGATGCGGTAGTACATGCTGCCCGCCTGCGCGGTCTTGCTGCTGTTCTTGTTGTCCAGGCAGCTCCAGCGGTTCGTCGGGCCTACCTCCACCCAGTGCGTCGTGTCAAGGTAGGGCTGCACCGCCGGCGCGCCGGAGACGTACGCCAGCACGCACTCGTAGATCTTGTGCGTGGGAACGGCCACGATGACGCGATCCCCTTGCGCATACGCTGTGCTGTTGGCATGCAGGGGATAGTCGTTCTCCGGCACATCGGTAAACAGCATGTTGGGCTCGACGATCACCGGCGTGACGATGGCCAGGCCTCTCATGCGACCGCCTTCGTGCGCAGGTAGTCACCGTCCTGCATGGCTGTCTCCAGCACGTCGGAGGTGCGGCGGGCGCTGATGGCCGTGGAGTTGGCCGCGCCCTTCAGCTGCTCGATTTCCTGGCGCAGCAGGCGCATCTCGGCCAGCAGCTCCTGATTGCCGGCGCCGCTGTCCCCCCGCAGAATGTCGCGCGTCTGGCTGGCACTGAAGATGCGCGCCGGGCCGGTGACTTCCAGCTCGGGCCCGCCTCCATCGCCCACAATGCGCGCGCCGCCCAGGTGCATGCCACCTGAGGCGAATTTCGGGACGTTGCCGAAGTCCCACGTCGCCCCGCTCCCGCTGACAGGTGCGTCTGGCGCGGGCGTCGGCGCCTGCGCCGAGTTGACGCGGCCGAAGACTGCCACCGTTGCATCGGCCGCGGCCTGGGCCGCCGCCTTCGCGGAGGCCTTGGCCGCATCCAGCACGGTCTGCGTGCTGGTGTAGGCGTCGAACGCAGCGGCGAGCGATTCGACGTTGATGTCTATTGCGCCCAGCGCGTCGAGCTGGCTTTGCAGCACCCCGAGCTGCTGCTCGGCGACGGTGGCCTGGCTGTCCGCGCCCGCGGCCGTGATCGTCAGGGCGGTGCTGACCCTCGCGAAAATCGCGTCGTATTCCGACTTGCTGCGCGCGCTGGCCAGGGATGCCGAGAGGTAGTTGTCGCTCGCGCCGGTGAGCGCGCCGCGGGCCGTCGCATCGCCCGCTTGGGCGCCGGCCAGCGTGGCATTGAATTGGCGCTCGGCCTCGCGCTGCCGGTCGGACACATTGAGCGGTGACTTGTCGCCCAGCAACAATCCGTCGCGGAACTCGCGCAGCTCGCGCGCATAGGCGCGCTGGCTGGTGATGGTGTCGCGCTGCGTGTCGATTGTGTTGCGCAGCTGCTCGCCGGCCGAAACCGCCTCCTTGGTGATGCTCGCGAAGGCGGGGGCCACGCTCATCAAAGCCGCTTTCGCCCGCTGGCCGCTTTCGGTGACCACGTCTTGCCCTTCCGCCACCGCGCGGAACTGCTCGCGGGTGGTGGTCAGCAGCGTGTCGGCGCTGACGTCGATCCCGGCACCGGCCAGGGTGGCGCTGATGTTGCTCGCGATGGCGCGCCGCTTTTCCTCGTCGGAATAGAAGTTGTCGACGTAGGAAGAGACGTTGGCCGCGAACTTTTCCAGGCCGCCCGACAGCTCGACCAAGGCGGCCGCGGCGTCGAAGGAGGCGCTGCGCAGCTCCTTTACCGGCAGCGTGTCCACGATGGCGTGGAAACCGTTGACGTTGTTGACCAGCGCCTGGATCTTGGTCGAGAGCGCCGCCGTCGCTTCGGCGGACAGTGCCTCGGGGTCGACGTCGATCACCAGGTCCAGGATCCGCTTGGGCAGCAAGCCGAGCTCGCGCGCCGATTGCTTCATGGCGTCGTCGTACACGCGCCGAAACTGGGTGGTGGTCGCGTCGGTCACGGTCTCGGCGCCATCGCCGCCGCCCATCGTCGCCCCGAACGCATAGCCACTGGTGTTGCCGCTCAGATCGCGCTGGTACTGCTCCTTGACGATCCGGGGGATCAGTCCTGCAGATGCCTGGATCGCCTCAATGTAGGACTGAGCCGCGTCGGTGGCCAGCTGCTCGGGCGAGCCGTTGGTGTCTAAGCCCGTAGTTCCGAACGCGCCGATCTGCGCGCCCCACATCTCGTACAGCGATCGGGCGGGGTCGGCCCCGTTACTCCCGGGCTCATTGCTGCCCTGGCCCGACTCGCCGAACGCCGCGCCCGTGCTGAGCCTGCCGCCGGCGAACACGCCGCCCTTGCCCTGCTGCGACGTTTCGTAGGCGGCCTGGAAGCCGGTGAGCGTGGCCTGGCTGCCGAAGGACCGCAGTGCATCGTTGATGCCGGCCACCGTGCTGTTGATCACCAGCTTGGTGGCTTCTGCGGCCAGGTCGCCGCCGTCAGGGCCTTCCAGGAAGGTCGCACCCACGCCATTGGCCGCCTGCTGCGTGCCGCGCCTGGCGTTGGTCACGCTGATGCCGTCGAGGCTGTAGCCGTACTGGCCGCCGCCGCGTTGCTCGCCGCTGAAAAATCCGTCCGCGTAAGCGGCAAAGAGCGGTGCCAGGATGACCGCGAATGGCGCCGCAGCAGCCATGCCGCTGCCGGCTGCACCATTGGATGCGGCAGTGCCGGTGAGCTCCGCTACGCCAGATGCCCCGCCCGCTCCGCCGCCGACACCCATAGCACCAGACGCCGCGCCGCCCTGACCGAATAGACCGCCCGCGGCGAACTGGGAGCCGAAGCCAAGATTGTTTGCGGCCCCGTAAACCCCGCCGTTCATGTAGCCGGTGCCGCCCTGGTACAGCGTATTCATGCTGCTCAAGTTGCTAAGGCTGCCAAGGCTGCTCGTCCCGCCGCCGGCGGAGCCGCCCAGCATCCCCGTGATGCCTTGCCCCACCATCTGCACGCCAAAGCGCAGCACCGTCGTCTTGGCCGTGGCCTCCAGAGACTTGAAGAACGCTTTGCCGAAGCTCTCGCCGTGGCGAAAGCCCGCCTGCACGCTATCGAGCAGCGTGCGTTCGATGAAGTCGCCGGTCTCCTTCCAGGCCTTCGAGGTTTCCTTTGCCGCCTCGATCCCCGCTTCCTTGGCTGCGCCATCGCGCGTCGCCTGTGCCCGTTGTCGCAGCGCGTCGGCTTCGCGCCGATAGGCGTCGCCGAGCCGGCCGCTCGAATCGATTTCGTCCTCGTAGGCGGCTTGCCGCTCCTTGCTGGTGGCCAGGTCCTCCAGCTTTGCGGCATTGAGTTCCGCCACGGCAACCTTCGACAGGCCGAGCGTGGCGTTGTAGGCCTGCTGTTTTTCGAGGTCCGCCTCGGCCCTTTCGGCTTGCTTTTGCTGGGTCTCCAGCGTCTTGGCGGCTTCCTTCGCCTGCTGTTCGCTCAGCTTGATCGCGTCGGCCTTGGTGCGATTGGCCTTCTCCTGGGCCTCCATTTCGTCCAGCTGGCGCAGGTAACTCTGATCGGCGGCCGCGTTGTACTTGATATAGCCGGCGGCCAGGTCGGCCTGGTATTTGGTCCGCAGCTTCTCGGCTTCCGTGACTTTTTCGGTGGCCTCGCCCTCGAGTTGCAGCAAGGCAACGCGTTCGGTTGCCGACTTGATCATCGCTGCATACGGGTCGGACGCG
>Ga0255338_1002260_pt1 | contig 29364 bp, 26 predicted proteins | sample MeOH1_35cm_T4_19_FD_203715 | JGI IMG/M metagenome (GOLD analysis project Ga0255338, IMG submission 203715) | Sandy soil microbial communities from University of British Columbia, Vancouver, Canada - MeOH1_35cm_T4_195 | ecosystem: Engineered > Artificial ecosystem > Sand microcosm > Unclassified ... | reverse complement strand
TAAGATAATCTATCAGTTTTGAATTAATCAGCCCTCGAACTAAAAACTCGAGGGTTTTTAATGCGATCACGAAAGGGATTTGTGAAAAAAATCATATTAGGTACATGGTGTCTGGGCATAACATTTTCGAACATGCCCATGCAGCAAATTATACATGCAGAAGGGAACGTGTTTTTTCATGCGGACCCAGAAGAGAAAATAATCGAAGAAAAACTCACCAATGAGCGACTCAATTGTCTATTAGTAGAGGCAGTAAAATCTAATAATATTAAAAAAGTAAAGCGATTATTACATTGCAAACTTGAAGTACCCAATATCGATGCAATTCAGAAATTCAGTTACCATTATACACTGAGGAATACGCGTCTGCATCGGTATTATAACGAGACAGTACTTATACATGCGGTTCGTTTTGGCTATAAGGCGATAGTGAAAGAACTTATTAAAGCAGGGGCAGAATTGGATATACTCTGTGCGGGAGAATATCATTTCTATGAGCATCCATGTACAGCCTTACAGTTGGCTCTTCTAAAGCAGCATAACGATTTAGCAAAAATACTTATTTATGCGGGAGCAGATGCTCCTCTTTCTATACAGGAACTTTCTTTTAGAGAAGGAACAAAAGAATTAAAGACCCTTGAGAGAAGCTATGAGGTGTATCGGAATGAAATCAGAAACCACATAGAAAAATATATCATACCCGATATAGCGGATATTGTTTTAGCATATATTTTTAAAGGGCTCATTATTAATGTACATACAGAGCAATCTTGCTGTGCAATACAATAACAGCTGTGATTTTTTATACAAAAAATATTTTTCCTAGTATCCTACAAACCAAGCAGTTTTCTTATATCATAAAGGATATTCTTGTATGAAACAGTTCTTTTTTTCTGCCCTCTTGTTAACATGCTTGTGCGGAACGCAGTATGCTGCACATAAAGCTCAGGTCAAAGCTGAAGTATTGCATACGTTTATGCCGAAGCCGAAGTTCAATAAGCCAGTGTTTACCGATCTTTCACTTCTCAATAACGATCAAGAAAATACACAGGTTAATGGGTGCGTGAGTGACTTATGGTATTTCATGCAACAAGATTTCACTGAGCTTGCAGAGCGGTTAATTACTTCAAGAGCAGCTGATATTTATGAAAAAAATAGAGAAGGTGAAACACCACTTTGCCATGCAATCAAAAAGAAAAATGCGACACTGGTGCGTTGTTTGGTGCATGCAGGAGCGTTCGATACCAAAGAAGCACGAGATGCAGCTACTCAACAAATTGCAGCTCTTGTTGATGAAGAACAAAGATATGCTCTACAACATGTGGTAGAAAAAGCTTTTAGTGAGCATCTCCTCCAGTTACAAGAAGCAGAACGAAAAGAAAAAGCTGCGGAATTTTATGAATAAACTATTACTATGTACTCTGATTGCATCGATACCTATAACCACCTTGCCCATGTCTTTGAGCTTGCGTGCTCAGGCAGTTTCTCAAAAAACAACAACCGTACAAAATATTAATGCAGTAATTCCCGCTGTCGCACCCTATGAAATGAAAAGGGTGTCAGCAGAGCAAAAAGAGCGAGAAGAGAAATATGCTGCGTCCGAAATTCAGTTAGATGCAGAAGAACAGGAAGCACTTAATAAAAGTTTGCGCATCGCGATATTTCGTAATGACTTGGAAGCAGTAGAGTCATTCATTTCGTGTGGGGCTGATGTTAATGCGGGTGATAAAGATGGTACCACGCCATTGATGCTTGCTGTGCATGCATCTTCTGAAATGATTGAAAAGCTGGTGCGCAATGGTGCGGCAGTTGATAAAAAAGATATGCGAGGCCTTACGGCAAGTAACTATGCTGAACACTGGTTTCTTCAATCACGGTTTAATAAAAACTGGAATATCACAGCAATTCTTATCAAACTCGTGGCTCTTGGTTCCACGGTAGATACTCTTGATTCTGCACAAACTGCAGCTTATAAAAAAGCCATTGCCGCTGGTTGTAAAGCATATGATGCTCATAAAACTGAAATTGAACAGTTACGCAGTCATAATGAGTGTTTAGCACAAAAAACAATTGCACGCGAAAAGCAAACTTTTGAATTGTTTCGTCAGGTGGAAGAAATTGAGCGCGCTCATATGCAATTGCAGCATCCGAATGTACCTGAAAAATATTACGATGATCTGGAAGTAAAGCGAGCAATACGATTACAGTTTTACCTTGCCATGGATCAACATGATTCAGATCTTATGTTAGAAATAATAGAAAAACATGGGGACGATAAAGAGATTTTTAATATTCCGCCGATTTATCATACCATTTCTCATAACAATTTTACTTGTTTTAAATATCTGCTTACCCATGTGGCGGATGTGAACATGAGAGTGCAAGGACTTTCTCTTTTAGAATATGCTATTGTATATGGAAATGAAAAAATGATTACCATGCTTATTGATGCGGGCGCAGTGTTTAATACATTATCAGATGATCTTTCCAATTACTGGAGAAAATTAAGCCCTTGGCTGCAAGCAACTATCTTGTCGACTGCAGATAAGAAATCACGATCAGCAGCGATACAAGAAATACTTGCCGAGCATGTTATAAAAGATATTGCTGGGATGATCATGAAATATTAAGAGTACATAAAGCTGAGTAAATTATTTTTACTCAGCTTTTTTTGTCTTTTTTTTTACAAATGAAGCTTTACTTGCAAGCCGATAGTCTTGATGCTCTCAAGAAGCTGCGGCGTCACGCTGACTTTTGATTTGCTGGTAATCTTGAGCCATTGGCCATTATCTTTATAGCACAGCATGAGCGGGATAGTGCCAGCAACTAAATGCTGTTTTACTAAATTTAATGAAGACGGGTTCATGCCTTCGGGAACCACCAGCATAATACTGGTAATGCTGTGCCCCTCAGAAACAATTAGATCCAGCGGAATAATGTCCATCGCCTTCAATTTACAACCTTGCTCAACTTGCGTATCAGGCGTGCCTTTGACGACAAAAACAGAATATTCTTTCAACCACGATTGTACGCGCGAATAGAGTTTGGAAAATATCACCACTTCAGACTTACCCGAGTAATCTTCCAGCATCATGAATGCCATCGGGTCACCTTTTTTGGTGGTAATCACTTTCGTGGTTTTTACCATGCCGCAGGCAATAACAGTTTCTTTGCATTGTGCAGCATCTTGAAATGGAACCAAGGGCAATGCTTTTAAGTAGGGCTTATATTCATCAAGTGGCTGCCCACTCAAATAAAAACCGAGCACCTCTTTTTCTTTTTCAAGCTTCGCGCTACTGACCCATTCTTCCCGTGCTTGGTAGCGATGCAATTCTTGTACGCCATCGCTTGCAATGGGTTGCGAAAAAAGCCCCATCTGCCCAGTTTCGAGAGATTTTTTTCGTTCTGCAGAGATTTCCATTAAGCTTGGCAGTTCGTGATGCTTTTGTGCTCGATTGCCCGGGAGCGTATCAAAGGCGCCAGCACAAATTAAACTTTCTACCACCCGTTTATTGACGGTACGCAAATCGACGCGACAACAAAAATCGAGTAAATCTCTAAATGGACGCTTGGCGCGCACGTGTATAATTTCATCAAGTGCCGCGTGGCCCACGTTCTTAATGCCTTGTAATCCGAATAATATTTTTCCTTCAACCACTTTAAATTGCATGCCAGACGTGTTGATATTGGGCGGCAAAATCGCCAGACGCATATCTTTTGCTTCATCAAGATAGAATGACATTTTATCTGGATCACTCGCCTCGAGCGATATCAAGCAGGCCATAAATTCGGCCGGGTAGTGCGCTTTTAAATAGGCAGTTTGGTAGGCAATGAGTGCGTAGGCCGCAGAGTGAGATTTATTAAAACCGTAGCCTGCAAAATAGGCCATCAAGTCAAAGAGTTCACCAGCTTTTCTTTCGTTGAATTTACGTTCAATCGCTTTGCTGACAAAAATTGCCTTTTGTTCAGCCATCACTTCAGCTTTTTTCTTTCCCATCGCACGGCGTAAAATATCTGATTCACCCAGGCTGTATCCGGCAATGAGCGATGCGATTTTCATCACCTGTTCTTGGTAGACGATAACGCCATACGTTTCTTCTAAGACGGCTGCAAGCTCGGGAAAAATATAGGTAATCTTCTGCCTACCATGTCTGCGCTCGACATAATCATTGACCATGCCTGAACCAAGAGGTCCGGGGCGATAGAGTGCGTTAACGGCAATAATATCTTCAAACTTATCGGGCTGCAGCTTGCGCAAGACATCTTTTAATCCACTTGATTCTAATTGGAACACGCCCGATGTTTCGCCGCGACTTAAGAGCTCAAAGGTCTTTTTATCATCAAGCGGTAGATGCGCTAAATCGATCGCAACGCCATGATTTTCTTTGATAAATTGTAATGCACGATCGATCAATGTTAAGTTTTTGAGCCCCAAGAAGTCCATCTTCAAAAAGCCCAGACTTTCAAGCTCGGTCATCGCATATTGCGTCACGAGCTCGTTTGTTTTTGGCGGCACGTAGACCGGAAGCATATCGCGCACCGGTGCAGGCGTGATAACCAAGCCCGCCGCATGTTTTGAAGCATGACGCGTTAAACCCTCAAGGCGGAATGATAAATCAAAGAGTTTCGCAACTTGCGGATTACTATCGATCAGTTGTTGAATTTTTGGCTCCTGCTCGAGCGCTTCTTTTAACGTAATTTTAAGTTGCTCGGGGATCAGTTCGGTCAGAGCATTTGAATCTTCAAAAGGGAAGCCCAATGCACGCGCCACGTCTTTGATCACCGCTTTTGCAAGCATGGTTCCAAACGTAATAATTTGGCAGACATGGTCATGCCCATACCGCTCACGAACATATTGAATAACTTTATCACGGCCTTCGATGCAAAAATCGATATCGATATCAGGCATGGTCACCCGTTCCGGGTTCAAAAACCGTTCAAAGAGCAGATTGTATTTTATCGGGTCGATATCCGTAATTTGCAGCGCCCAGGCAACGAGTGATCCCGCAGCAGAACCACGACCGGGGCCGACAGGAATAGCATTACGCTTTGCCCATTGAATAAAATCGGAAACAACCAAGAAGTAACCGATAAAGCCCATGGTTGATATAAGATCGATCTCTAACTGCAGCCGTGCCAGATAGTTTTCTTTTTCTTGCGCAGGAATGCGCTTTTGTTCGAGAAGACTTTCATAGCCCTCAAGACATAATTTTTGAAAATAGTCCTGTTCGGTCATCCCGGCAGGAAGCGGAAATTGTGGAAAGAAAAGCTGTCCGGTGACAAAGTTAAAATTACAACGGTCTGCAATGACGCCACTGTTCCAGACCACTTCAGGATGATCTTTAAAGATCTCGAGCATCTCTTCTTGCGTGCGCATATAGACACGGCAGTCGCCAAAAGAGAAACGATCAGGATCGGTAATTTTATTGTGCGTCTGAATGGCAAGCATGACTTCATGAGCTTCATGATCATCTTTGCCAGCATAATGGCAATCGCCGGCAGCAACCACGCGCACATTTTTGCGTGCAGCCATTTCAAAAATTTTCTTATTTAAAATTGCCTGATCTTTTTGATCTTCTGGCTGCACTTCTAAATAAAAGCGCTCGGGACCAAAGACTTCAAGAAACCAGTCTACACGGCGCTCTGCCTCTTCATAATTATCTTGCATTAATAAGCTCGGGATATGCCCACCCAAACAGGCAGAAGTTACTAACAGACCTTCGGCATGTTCTTTGAGCATCTTATAATCGATGCGCGGCTTAAAATAAAAGCCATCGGTATACGCAAAATGGATCAGTTTGCAGAGATTTTTATAGCCGATATCATTTTCGACCAAAATGATGAGATGGTAATATTTGTTTTGAGCATTTTTGATATTTGCATCTTCGGTCAGGTAGGCCTCGACGCCCAAGATGGGCTTGATGCCAGCCTTTTTCGCTTGTTGGAAAAATTTAACGGCGCCAAAGATATTGCCATGGTCCGTAATAGCTAGGGCCTTGAGCTTATGTTTAACGCCAAACTGGATCAACTTGTCGATACTGATGGCACCGTCAAGAAGTGAATAGTCAGAATGGAGATGGAGATGAGTAAAATGTTGGCTCATGCTCGATATTTTTTTAAAGTTATAGTTGCTGATTGTATAAGAGCATACCAGAGAGTAGGGGTTTGTAGAATGGGAATCGTAACTTCAGCTGTTATCTTCCCCTATTGATTATAATAAAAAGCTTGTTGTTCCCGAGCGATGGCTTCAGAAGTCAGATCTTTTTCTATTTTGATTGCAGGTGCTTTCTTCGGGCGGAGTAATAATAATCTTTATGATCATCTGTGGTTCTTGTGAGTCAGGTGATGATTGCTGATGCGCCAAGCTTTGCGACCGTGTGCGCAACTGTTCCAAAATAAGCGCTGCCTCACGTACGGTGTTATCAGTGTCATTGAAGGAATGACGACGCGGATGTTGCAGGTGACGACAATATATTGAATGTGGTGTGATTGGATACAATACTGAAGCAACAGCGATGAGAGGTCCTCCGGTTGATGATACATGCGCCTGTTGCATAGCCTGGAGAGTTGAATAGGTTATACACAGTATAAGATTCAAGCAATATAGTTTCATAAATTTTTTCTTGGCCGTTTATGGGAATAGATAAAAGAGGTTGATTTTTATTACAGCATATCAGAGAGTGGGTATATGGAAAATGGGGACTTTCCCTTATTGATTGTAATAAAAAGCTTGTTGTTCTTGAGCGATGGCTTCAGAGGTCAGATCTTTTTCTATTTTGATTGCAGGTGCCTTTAAGAGTTCATCAATAGTAAAAATAATCTCATTGCCTTTTCGCATTTGCCAATCTTTTTCAAATGGTTTTAATCTTGCTTGATAAAAAACCTCTATTCTGGCATATAATTCTGGGCTTTCTTTTTTGATTTGTTCAGAGGTGATGTAATCAATAATTTTTGGATATATGACTCTGATACCTTCTGTTTTCATGAGCACTTGTAATTCAGCAATATTTTTTGAACCGAGGAGTCGTTCCGCTTCCGTCACTAAGTTTACTGCTTCTTTATAGAGATCTACGTCTACTCGCTCTTTTCGGACTGTTTCGCTTACATCTTTTGGTAAAGTGATCAAGTAAGCGAGAAAATCTTTTGTTTCTTGCGGGAGTTTTTTCGAAGCGAGCGATTTAAGATATGAAATCGTATGTCCAGAGAGATCCGATAATCGAGCTGTTCCATGTTCTTCAGGCTTAATATACAAACGACTTGATAAGGGATCTTTTGCAAATACAATCGTACCCATGGCGACGGGAGGCAGATTGTGTACATCAATGCCAGTATGAGCAAAAAGATCTAAGATATGAGGGAACCACTCTGCATAATGGCTCGACATCCGTTTATACGGTTCGGCTCCAGATTTTTCTAAAGCGGTATACAACTTTTGTACTTGAGATTCTTGACCATTAATCAAGAAAGTCCCTTCGTCAAAAAACTTGTAATGCTGGCTCTTGCTTATTACTGCTTCTAAATACAAAAACCAGAGGAGATCGCGAACATCATTCTTGGTAAGCGGCGCTTGGATATCTTGCATAATGGCATGAAGAATTCTTCTGCCATTATTGTATTGAATGGTAATAATCTCTGGATGCATGTATTTTTTTTGAAGCTGCTTCATAAAGATAGGATCAAGTGGAGCCTCTTGGACAAGGTACCGTTCATGTTTTCCTTTTTCTTTTTTTTCTTTGCGCGTTGCCAATGCTACTTTTGTTCGTTCTTCCGCGCGTGAAATTTCATGCTGGGGCTGCTGTAAGCTCAGAGGATATTCTGTAGTTTCCCGTGTTAATTCCCCAACCTGGACTGTTGGTGTTTGTAAAGTGTGAGCGATTGGCAGTTGTTGCGAAATTGTTTGATAGGGAACGTAGATATTTCTTGTTATTCGGGCAATCTCATGTTGGCGAGAAATAGTATAAGGTTGTGGTGGTATCACAACGCGAGCTGGCATTTGAATTTGGTTTGCCAGAGGTTTTGCAAGAAAATAACCGAGCACGCCGGTGACTCCCAGTGCAGTTGCTACCAATGCAGCTTGGTTCTTGCTCGCCCAGTTAGCGATCGTTGTTAAATAGGGCGTAGTAGGGGAAATAGAAGAGTTAAAGCGCGGCGAGGCAGAACTTTTAGAGAGCTGAAGACATTGTATGAGATTGATTTGATGACAGAGAATAGCTGCCAACAGTATTGTGCGTATATTCATTTTTTGATCCCCCTGAGTTATCCCTTGTCTATATATTCTAATAGAATAAGTTGCTCGTGTGCAATATTTGCCTGGTTATTTAAAAAATATCCTTTAGTATAGCAGTTATCCCAGATATTCACGTATGATATTTTTAAATTCTTGAGCTACCTGAGTTCCTGAGGAATAGGTATCTTTTTTAGCGATAATGTATTCTGTGAAATCATGTGCAAGTAGATTCGCTGCAAGATCTCGCGCGAGTATATGATATTGTATTATCGGCAACGCGCGCGGGGAGGCCAGTGATTTTGCAGTTTCTCCGAGATAATCTTGAAGTGTAAGTGCCGCTTCTGCCTCCAAAAGTGCTTGCATCATTTCTAGATTATCAAAATGTACTGCGAGTAATAATGCACTATTTTTGGTTGTTTTAGTTTGCATGTTTACGTCTATTTTTGGTTGCGCAAGCAAATAGCGCAGAATGGGAAGATAGGTGTTGTTATAGGTAGTATGATTGCCCATAACTGCATAGACTACTTGAATAAGCGGCGTCGCATGAGCTTTTTCATCTGTTGCATTTACGTTTGCGCCATTTTGTAAAGCTTCTTTAACTTCGTCTAGATTTCCATGCAGAGCTGCCTTTAATAATTTTTTATTTTGATGCTCTGCTTTGCTGTAATTGTTTTTCATCTCGCCATCCCGCGGAGCATATTTTGCTTCATGCAGGGAATATAATGAAGAAGCGCTGAGCGCAAAAAATAGTATGACTTTTGTTATAAAGTTCGACATATGCTTTTATACGATCTGTTGCTCGCGTGTTGTTACTCTTTTTGTTCTAAAGCATCGCTGCTCTTTGGGGTCTCAGGCGTGAGTGCATAGAGCTGCATCAGTTCCACACAAAGTGTAGTTTCTGCTTGTTGATTGAGCATAGAATTATGTGAAGAATTTTTCTTCATCACAGACTTTTGTTGCGCATGGCGTGCCATAAATGCAATTTCATTCACCGACTCGAGGTTGGTGAGATCAAGTGATTTTGCGCGTAGTCTTTGTAAAAAACGAGCTCGAACGGCTTCAGGAGTTAATGGTTGGGAGTTTGCAGATGGTGTCGTTTGGAAAGATGGGGTCGAAGATGGGGAAGGAGAAGATGTTTGCGGAGTAGCTGTTGACGGACTGCCGATCATCATAGCGATGCTAGTGTTGCATGAACTGCAAAGCATGAAGCTCAAAATGAGAAGTGATTTTTTCATGAGCGATTCCTTCATTTGAAAGTTTAATCATCAATACGTCATTACCACTCAAAATTCTAGTGTGCGCTTATTTTATGATTTTGCAACGATCTGTTGAATGACCGGTTCGTTTTTTTTGATCGAATCTCCCGTGATAATTGCATAATGAGTAAGCTTCTTGAGTCGCGGTATCGCTTTTGACAATGAAAGCTTCGGTATGTGTAAGGTTTGTTCAGTTGGTGTATGTGATGGCGTTGGATTTACTGTTGTTTGAATCGATTGCGTGCTTCGTGGCATGGGAGAAGAAGAGCGAGCTTTGGGCGTACGATTGCTTCGCGATGAAGGGCTTGGCGTGTGCGGCCTCGAGCTTAGCAATTCTTTCGTATAAAATATAAGGCCCGCGGGTTCTATAAGAACACCAGAAGAAACAGTATTAACTTGTACTTGCATGGCAAGCAGGGGTAGCTGCTGCAAAAACAAAAAATAGTAAAAAATGTGAAATATTTTTTTCATAAGATTCCTTTCAGAGGAATCATACTCATAAATAGGTACTTCTTTCAACTAAAAGATAACCTCAATAAAAATGTGCTCGGCAATTTATACAAGATTTTGCGCTTGTTCACGTGCTTTTTCAAGTTCAACTTTAATCGCAATGATATGGTTGCTTGCTTGTGCATCGGTCAATTTAGCGCTGAGCGTATTAATCTCTCGGAATAATTCTTGCAAAATGAAATCAAGCTTTTTACCTTTTTGTGGTTGAGCATCTTTCAGTGTTGCCAAGAAATTCTCGAGATGATTTTTAAAGCGCACAATCTCTTCATGCACATCGATTTTTTCAAATGAGCCGTACAAAGAATGTAATTGCGTGGCATTCGGTTCTACTTGTGCATGTTCAAGTGCTTTTTTAAGTTCAGAGACAAAATGTGCTTGCCGCTCTTCGTTCACTTGCAGTGCTCGTGGTTCAATCTGCTGCATGTTTTCACGAATAGCCTGCATACGTCCTTCGAGATCTTTTTGGAGCGCTGTGCCCTCCAGTTCTCGTGCAGTAACAACCACTTGCAACAACGATTCGATACTTGCAAGAATTGCCGCAGTATTTTCTTCAAGATTAATCTGTTCTGTTCCTTCAAACAAATTAGGCAGATTAACCAGATCAGAAATAGTAATGTTGCCGGGCAAGCTGAGCTTTGTTTGCACCGTTTTCAGAGCGTTAACATAACTTTCTGCAAGTTCGATAGAAGGCATCACCTTGCTTTGCAACACTTGTGGGTTTGCGATGTGGATAGTGACATAGATACTGCCACGATGCAAATGCGCCTTGCCCAGACGGATAACCTCTGGCTCAAGGTATGAAAGAACGTGAGGGAATTTGCAACTGACATCAAGAAAACGATTATTTAATGTCTTGATGGTGATTGTTGCATGTATGCCCGTGCCTGACGGTGTTGAAATAGTAAGGTTTTTTGTGGCAAATCCGGTCATACTTTGGGTCATATTGTTCTTTCATGTTTTTTTGCTGCATCCTTCGACAGGCTCAGGATGAGCGAAAGCTGGCTATTCTAAATTAGCGTACACATTCTGTACGTCTTCAAGATCTTCTATTTTATCTAAAAATTGCAAGGCTTTTTCTTCTTGCGTCTGATCAAGGTGAACCATCGTCTTCGGAACCCATTCAAGTTCCGCTTCTTTCACACTTGCACCCAGATCAAGAATCGCCTGTTTTACTTTGTCACATGCTTGTGGTTCCGTGACAACAACGAAAGTATCTTCTTCTTGGTCGATATTTTTGATGGGATAATCGAGTAAATTTTCAAGCAAGAAATCTTCATTGAGTTGCGAACCTTGTGCGCGAATGACGCCAGCACGTTCAAACATCCAGTTCACCGAACCGGTTTCGCCGATATTGCCGCCTTCACGAGAAAATACATGGCGCAATTCCGCAACGGCTTTGTTTTTGTTGTCGGTCAAAACCTCAATAATCACTGCCATGCCAGCAGGGCCGTAGCCTTCATAGGTATGGGCTTCATAGTTTTGTCCAGGAAGTTCGCCGGTACCTTTTTTGATTGCACGTTGTATATTGTCCAATGGCATATTCACGGCGCGAGCTTTATCAACCAAGGTGCGCAAGCGCGGATTGCCATTAACATCGCCACCACCAGTACGTGCAGCGACGGTAATTTCTTTAATAATTTTGGTAAAGATTTTTCCGCGTTTTGCATCGAGCGCGGCTTTTTTATGCTTAATCGTTGCCCACTTGGAATGGCCTGACATTGTCTTCCCTTAAAAATTAGCCCCAAATTGACGCATTTTCAGCTGAATCGGGGTATCCATACATGTTCTTAATAAAGGGTAGCATTTTGTGGGGGATCTGTCGACCGCGCGGTGTACGCTCTAAAAAGCCCTTGCGCATCAGAAATGGCTCATACACTTCTTCGATCGTCATGCTATCTTCACCAATAATAGAAGCTAATGTCTCCAGACCCACCGGTCCACCGCCAAACTTACTGATAATAGTTTTCAGAAGGGCATCATCGACCGCGGTCAGCCCATTGGGGCCGATTCCCAAAAATTTAAGTGCCTGGCTCGTGACTGCTTCATCAGCTACGCTTTGGTTGCCGACTTGGGCAAAGTCACGGACACGGCGTAAAATCTTTTTTGCAATGCGGGGCGTGCCGCGAGCAGCCTTTGCAATCATCAATGCGGCCGGTTCAGAAATTGTCAGTTGTAAGAACTTTGCGCTTTGGAGCACAATCTGTTGCAATTCTTCGTCCATATAAAAATCGAGCCGTTCATTGATGCCAAAGCGGCTTCTGAGTGGTGCGGAGAGCATCCCGCTTTTGGTCGTTGCGCCGACAAGGGTAAACGGGTTGATCGGCAGATTGACCGATTTTGCGCCGGCGCCTTGGCCGATAATAATATCGACTCGGAAATGTTCCATCGCGCTGTATAAAACTTCTTCTACGTTCGTGGGCATGCGATGAATTTCATCGATAAAAAAAACATCGCGCGGCTCTAAACTTGTCAGCAGGGCAACCAGGTCACCGGTACGTTCCAGCGTTGGCCCGCTACATATTTTGATGCCGACGCCCATGACGTGTGCAATAATATGGGCAAGCGTCGTTTTGCCAAGTCCTGGTGGACCAAACAAGAGGGTGTGATCAAGCGCTTCTTGGCGCATCTTTGCCGCTTGTGCATATAAATTCAGTTTTGTTTTGAGCGCTGTCTGACCAAGATATTCATCAAATGTTTTTGGATGAAACTCTTGCTGATATTCTTCGATTGCTTGTGATAATGAAAGCAGCTCAATTGGTTGTACGTGATCCATCAAATGGTCTCGGTAATTGTCTAGCAGCTTGCTAGACTTTTTCAAAAACTTTCTCAAAAAAGAGATTAATATACACTACGTAATAGTGCAAATATCAAGATAACTTCAGGAAAATAAAGATGCTTTATATACTCATGCTTTTTTTATCTGCAAGCACATTTCTCAATGCTGCGCAGCAGAGCAAATCTAAAATAAAATTTGATCTTTCAAAATTGCATAGTAATTATCGTCATTTTGCCTGTCAAAATTTAAGTCCTGAAGAATATCAAGATGTATGTCGTAAAAGTAAAATATCATTTTTAGTTGATGCACTGGCCAATGATGACGTTGCAAAAATTCAAGACTTGATTCGTGATGGAGTAGATGTCAATGCAATTGTCGATGTTGATGAAGGCCTCAGAATAGGCTGTTTTACAACAACTTCAACGGCTTTGCATGTAGTTGCGCAATGGGGATATGTTCGTGCTGCAAGAGAACTTCTAAAGTCTCACACTATTAACATTGATAGTGTTGGTGTGTTCAGAAATATAAACAGTTATCAATCCATGACGCCTCTCCTGCTTGCTATTTCTCAAGCGGAGGTAGTTGTTACCCAAGCTACGAAGAAGGACTGGTTTCATTTGGATGCAGCTGAAGAGTATGAAAAAATTGTGGACATTTTGATTCAGCATGGAGCAATCGTAACTACTGTTAAATGCGACGATACGAGTACGGAAGATGCGCTTCTGTTTGCTATCAAGCATGGTACACCGCGTATGGTAAAAATGCTTCTCGATGCTGGTGCTAACATTCATGCTACATACGATGGATACTCGGTATTGAGAAACGCTCTTGATCGCCAAAATCATGAAATTTTAAAACTGCTTTTAGACTATGGTGTTAATGTTGATGAAAAAATTGCGACCTTTACATTTGCAAGTATTCTACCAATTGACTACCTGATATTCGAGTATTATACACAAAACAAAAAAACCATGCCCAGTATGATCGAAGAGTTATTGTTTCGCGGTGCAACTATACTTGCACCTGATGTCCATTCTTTTAAAATTGCCTTGAAAGAAAGAGGAGGCTTTACTTCTCAGGAAATACAACAGACTTTTGAGAACTTAAACAAAAGAAATAAAGATTTTGCTATACAAGCAGAAAAAATAATTGCACCAGAGTTTTTGTTGTTGGACCTTGCAAAAATTGTCAGTGAATATATCGCAGCACCGATAGGAAAATCATGAATAAAATCATAACAGCGCTTAGTCTCGTTCTTATGATAGCATCAGTAGAATCAGCACAGCAACATATTTACGAGTCGAAAGGTCGTTTTGGCGTGTGGATTGCTGGCGTTGAATGTACCGTTTCCTATGATAATGATCACCTTCTTGATCCACTGATTGTTGCGCTAGAAAGTGGTACTCATCATACGCTCAAAGATCTTATTGCAGCAGGAGCAAGTTTTGAGCGATATAAAAAGTGCGCGGAGAAAGATTCAATTATAAAAAAAACACTAGATAGTAAAAACGTAGAGAAATTGAAGATAGTTCTTGATGCTGGGGTAAATCCACATGAAGAACTTGTCAGAAGTAGGACACGCATATTAGGGCTGGGTGCGTTTTTCGATAAATATATTATTCAATTTGATCCTTTAGAATATATGTTCCAGACAAGCCGCTTATCGTTTGCTGACCATGAAATTCTTTTGACTATGATAGAAGAGCTTGTCTATCGCGGCGTAAATGAAAAACTTTCAGATTTTGCGAGGAAATCTTTTGAAACCCAGATGCAGGAGGTATTTGGTTCTCAAGCTTTGGAGAGGATAGTTGCACGTGTGCAGGAAAGAAAAGAGGAAGAATCATGGGTAGTTTTGTCATAACAGCGCTTTGCTTCGTTCTTGCGACAGCATCATTAGAATCAGCACAGCAACAGACGAAATCAGAAATACGCCCGAGTGATGTGCATCCGGTGTTACATTATGGAGCCTTGCATTGTATAGTTTGTTATGGGGATTTAGATCAAGCAAGTTTACAAAACTTGCAGCAAAGTAGTAAAAATAATTATTTACGTGATGCAGTTATTACCAATGATCTACCAAGTGTGAAATATTGGCTGTGCGAAGGTGCACAAGTAAATGTCGTTTGTATGGACAACAAAACTCCATTACATGAAGCAGCATTACTTGGTTATCCTGAAATTGTACGACAACTTCTGAGCTGTGCTGATGTAGAAATGAATGCAGAAAGCCTGCACTATATGCAAGGTATCAATCGTTGCTACACTCCGCTGATGTTTGCGGTGAGTCGTGGGAAACTAAGTTCAGATTATGCTCTACAAATACAGAAACTAGATTGTAAAGTTACGGGTGCGATTTTTAAAAATGGTTTAAACTCTGGGCCATACGCCACTTATCAGCCATTTCCAATTCAAAAAGGCAGTGATGCCGACTATGAATCAATTGTTGAACAATTGTTGCAAAAAGGTGCTTTGTCACAAGATTATGATAAGAAAAATGAGTTTGCCATCGTGATTGCAGCGCAGTATGGCACATTAAAGATGGTGCAAATGCTTATTGCCGTCGGCGTTGATATGAACGCATCAATGATGGTGGAACGAATTCCAGAACAAACGACACATTGTGGCTGTTATGAATATCGCTATTTGCAGCAGTTTGAAAATGTTATAAAAATTGCGATCGATACACACAATATTAAACTTTTAAAAACTGTTTTAATAGCAGGTGCTCGGGCAGATAACCCAATTATAGAACGCATAGCTTTTCCCGGTGAGTTTGGCTTTCTCGAATATACTGAAAAGTTACAAAACCCCCTTCTGTATCTTAGTAAGAAATATGATGCACTCGATGTCTTTCTAGCATTACCAGAAGAAAAAAGAAAAGCAGTCTTTGCGATTATTGAAGAATTGCTGGTGCATGGAGCAGCACAGAGCGATTACAAACTTTTTTGCACGAAATTAAAATGGATAGGTGCAGATTACGCCCTGAAAAATGCAGAGCATAGAATAGGCAAAGAGCTGAAACGTGTTTTAGTCGAGCAAGATTATCTATTACCCGACCTCGCTCAGATATGCAAAGAATACTAACTTTTCACCATAAAACGCCACAATTTTTCCGTTGCGCGTGAGATGCCAATCCGTGGCGTTGCATCAATATCAGCAGGAGAGATCTTAATCCCTTCTTCGATATATAATTGGCCGCGTTTAGTAATATCGATATGCTCTTGTTCGCGCGTAATATGCAGCGCTTGCGTTAATTTCCCTGGCCCGCTCGTCAGTTGATGAATAGCATCTTTCTGGCGGGCTTTTTTCATCTCTTCGATGCCTTCTTCAGGAAAGAGTGCACGAATTAAAACACCCCCAGATGGCATGTGAGGATCACGTGCAACGATATTTAAACAGAAATGATTACCATAGGTAAAATAGACATAACTATGGCCCACCGGACCAAAGAGTGCTTTGGTGCGTGCGGTGCATTGCTTATTATATGCATGGCATGCCGGGTCATCAGATTGGTATGCTTCAGTTTCTATAATAATGCCAGAAAGTCTTTTGCCATGATATTCACGCACCAGCCGCTTACCAAGCAATTCTTGTGCAACAATGACGGTTGAGCGATTAAAAAACTCTTTTGAAAGAAGGCGGTTCATGTTGTTGTGCCTTTATGCCGTATAAAAACGTCGCATAGCGATACTATTAAACCACCCTAAACTTGCATAGGTAATCCATGAGTGCGTAATGCCATAACTCATGAGTGGAAGGGGGATTCCTACAATAGGCAATAATCCGGTCACCATGCCGATATTAATGATGGTAGATAAGATGATATGAATAATAAGCCCTGCTGCAAGTAACTGCGCCGGAGCAGTTTTAATGGTTGCAATAATGGCAAAGCAGCGAAGAAAAAGCATGAGGTATATGAGCAATACGCCCAGTGCACCGACAAAGCCCCATTCTTCACAAATGACAGAAAAAATAAAATCTGTTCGACTTTCGGGCAAAAATTGTAACGTATTTTGTGTCCCTTGCAAAAAACCTTTACCGAGTAAACCACCAGAACCGATCGCAATACATGATTGCTCGATTTGGTAGCGCTCTTTTTGACGATCACCTTCCCCTAAAAAAACGGCAATACGTTGTTTCTGGTAGGGCTTCAAAAATTTCCAACTTAAGGGCGCGGTGATAAGCATAAAGCCAAAAAGATAGATGAAAAACTTTTTCCCAATGCCGGCAAGCCATAATAAAATAAGTCCCGAGACGGCAACAATAATCGCAGTTCCTAAATCGGGCTGTTTTAAAATCAGTAACGTGCTCAGACCCAAAACACCAAGTATCGGCATGAAATCTTTGATCGTTGGAGTATTGGTCGTAACTCCGGCAAAATAGTAGGTAAAAAATGCGGGAAAAAAAAGCTTTGCAAGCTCAGATGGTTGAAATTTAAAAATGCCGATATTGATCCAACGCTGTGCGCCAAGGCCGATACTTCCTTTAATGAGCGTAAACATGAGAAGAAAGAGGGTAAGGAAATAGAGGAAATAGCCCCATTGTTGTAAGCGACGATAGTCGATGAATGAGGTGATCATGAAAATCGCTAATCCTGAAATGATGCCAAATAACTGTTTATGAAAAAATGGCAATAAGGGGCGATCTGGTTGGTAGGTCGCGCTGTAGACAAACAGCAAACTACTGCATGACAAAATAATGATTAAGAAGAATCCTACCCAATCAAAATAACGGAGATAGCGTTGATCGATATGCATAACTTTTTATAACAATACAGCAGGAAGTGGGTTTGTTTGAAGCGCACCAGGGATGATGCCATTCTCATCAAATATGCACAAAAAGCTTGAAGATGGGAAGTTAAGTTCTACCATTGTGGCATATATCGTTGTGTACAATTGTCTATAATATGCTGCACGTATTGTTTCGAGTTGTTGCCATACTTGTGTGTAAAGCGTTTGTGTTTCTGCAAGCATGCTGAAAAAATTGTCACTGTTGGTAAGATATTTTTTATCAAATTGTGCAAATGATTGTAATGCAAGACCGTGAATCAGATAATCGATGCCATCAGTGATAAAATTTTTATCATGAGCATATTTTTTAGTAATTTCCTGCATATCAAGAATAAACTTTTTACTATGCACCGATTCTATGAGATTGTGCACCGTTTGGAATGTTTGCTCAAGATCGATCAGTGACGTAACAATCGTCTGAGCAAGGGTGTTGCGCATTTCTGTTCGTGCAGTAGTAATATACTCTTTAACTGCGGGGGAGATGATACGGGAATTTTGTTCAATGCTATATTCTAAAGCTTTGCAGTAGGTTGCATTTATTGCTGTTTGTAGTTGCAGAGCACTGTTTGCGAGGGTGCTATCGATACTGGTAACTTCAGGATAGGGCAATGCTGTCCGCGGGTTACGCCGTGGTGTTGCACAATTTAACCAGAGCTGCCAACTTTGTCTGAAATGATCGAATACGATATCTTGCGCGGTCAATGTGGCTTCTGAACGAAGATGTGACCAATAGATGACGTTGAGTAAAATCTGCGCATCAGTAGGCTGTGCCTGCATGAGTGCCGCTCGTGCATCATGTGCTGTTAATGGTTTGAGTGATGTGGAAATGGTGGTAAGTAAACAGAGGGAAAGGAGAAATCTTTTCATGGGTTTGCTTTCAGGTAGCATTGGTTTCTTACGTCCTTTTACCCATGTAGATTTAAATTGATTTATTGCCAATCCGTTAAAGAAAATGGCCTGCCAGTCATTTCGGAAGGAAATGACTGGTCGGGGTGGCCAGACTCGAACCGACAACCCCTCGCTCCCAAAGCGAGTGCGCTACCAATTGCGCCACACCCCGAATCAATTACAGAAAGTTTACTCTATTTTATATGAAATTCAAATGAAATTTTGAAAGACTATGCCTTTAGGTAGGCTGGCCCGCCGGTCATTTCGTTAGAAATGACTGGGGTGAATGGTGGGTCTCGAACCCACGACCCTCGGAACCACAATCCGATGCTCTGCCAACTGAGCTACATTCACCAAAATATGCATCTTAGTATACGTGCTAATCGAAGAAACTTCAAATGCGAATTGAGCAAATCTCGCTCTGAGCAAATTACTCTGCCGCGATTAAGCTTTCTTTCAGGTTCAAATTTGCCGGCAACGTATGGCCGCGGTCCATGAGCTCTTGTTTCAAGAGCTCTAAAGCATCTTCAAAGGAGCCAGTTTTGTCGATAAGTCCCAGATCAAGCGCTTGGATCCCCGTAAACGTAAGACTCTCTTGAGCCTGTACTTGTTCAAGAGAGATATGCCGCTGCAGGGCTACATCAGTGCAGAACTTTTGATACGCAAAATCAAGCTCCTGCTCAAGTTGAGCAATATCTTCATCGGTCATGGGGTCGTAGGGGCTGCCCAGCTGTTTAAATTTGCCTTTTTTAAAGCGGTGAATGGTAACCGTACCCTTCATACCATTATATTTAAATTCGGTCGGGTGCAGCTTTTCTATCGTCCTGACCACGCCGATGCTCCCTATGGTTGCCATCGGATTGGCGACGATTTTGCTACTTGCACAGGCTGCTAGGTAGGCGCCCGATGCACTTGTTTCATCAATATAGCTGACAATCGGTTTCAGCATATTTACCCGCTTGAGCGTTTCGAATATTTCCCAAGAAGCAGTTGCAAGGCCGCCCCCTGAATTGATATCTAAAATAATCCCTTGCACCAAAGGATGCGAAACTAAATAATCGACCTGCTGTTTGAATTTTTTACTTCCCATAATCGCGTCTTCTAAGGCAAGATACCCAATACACGTTTGCGAGAGGTTAATCGCCGGTTGGGAGCCACGTTCTAAAAAGACGGTGCTTACACTTATTGCAGGGTATATAAGTGTCATAAAGAGAAGCGCATTATTTTTTTTCATGATGTTGCCTTTAAATGGTAAATGATACTAAATCAAATTTTCTCGCAACAGTTTTATGTTTGGTCGCAAGCAATTCTGACATGACCTCATAGGCATCGCTTAACGTCCCTATGCGGTCGATCAGCTGTACATCGAGTGCCTGAAGACCAAGAAACGGTTTACCTTCTGCCCATGTTTCTTTTTGTGCAAGATCAAGCTTGCGTTGTTCAGCAATGGTTGCGCACATATGTTGATAGCGTAATTCAAGATGCTCAGCGATCAGCTGCTGCTCATGTGAGGTGATATGATGATTACTATCTCCTAGTGGCGTCAGCTTGCCTGCATAAAAATAAGAGATTTCTCGTGCAGGATCGGGCCGCTGTTCTGCAAAGCAAAGAGCAGTGCCGATCATACCGATAGTTGCTTGTTCATTGGCGATAATAGCGTTGCTTGCTGCTGCGATTAGATACGGCTCGCGGCAACAAGATTTTTCGACAAGTGCGATGACCGGCTTTTGTGCAGCAGCTCGCTTGAGCTCTTTAAACATTGTGTGACAAATACTGAGCTCGCCCCATTCTGCATCGATTTTTACAATAATGCCTTTGATCTTTGTGTCATCAAGACATTTTTTGAGAGCTTCATGAAATGCATCGGTCGTCACGACGGTGCCTGAAAGTTGCAGATAGCCTAACTTGCTCACCGCTTCAGCCGGTGGCAGTGCGGCAGCTTTCGGTTTTTTTTGTTGTTGCCAGCAGATAAGAGCAACTGTTGCACAAGAGGCAAACAGTGCTTTGTGTGGTAACCACGATGTTGTTTGTATATTTTTGAAGCATATGAGTAGTACTAAAAAAAAGTAATTCGATACTTTCATTGCGGTTTCTTCCCCCTGTATCATCGTTTTTATCATGTTCAGTATGAGCATACTCAATCAGAAGATCGTACGTGAAGATTTCTCTTATTGATTTCAAGATTCTGCTTTTACTAAGCTCACTATAACTACGTTCATATGCTCAGGAGGAAATAATTTTATGAAGCGAATAATTGGTATATGTCTCAGCATCATCTTTCCACTGTCATGCGCACAGATCAAAAAGGCTGACACGCCGCTGTGGCAAGCAATTAAGAGTCAGGAGTATCAAGAGGTTAAGCGCTTAGTTGCGCAAGGTACGCCCTATCGCGACGTGGTAAAAACATTGGTGCAAGAGTGTAAAGCAGAAGAAGAGAAGATACTTTCTTGTCCGGTGCCAAACATGAAAATTGAAGAAATTACCCATGCGTTGCAAGCAATCACGCAAGGCGCGCAAACAGCGCATTTGTGGAAACTCATGGCAGACAATAATGTGACGGAAGTAAGAAAATTATTTTCCCAGAATAAGGTGGGTGATCTGACGATACGGTATCATGGCCACACACCATTGTTATGGGCCGCCCGTCATGGGTATCTTGATATTGCTGAGCAGTGCATCAAGCGCGGCGTTCCGGTTGATGCAGCAGATAATGAAGGTATTACGCCCTTATTGCGCGCCGTTCAGTATGGAAAGATCAAGATGGTACAATTACTGCTTGCGCAGGGCGCAGATATCAATATACAAGACCATGATGGACTCACGCCATTGATGTGGGCAATATACCATGGCTACGAAGCACTTGCGAAATGGTTCATCGATAATGGTGCAGATCTACACCTTAAAAATGTTTGTGGCATGACAGCGCTTGCTATGGCTGTTGAATTTGAAAAGTATACCATTGCGCAACTCTTGATTTCTCATGGAGCGGATCTTGCTGAGTTGACGCCAGAAATGAGAAAAGCTCTTAATCAGGGCAAGCGCCAGCGGGTTAGAAAATCAAAAGCAGGCGCGCTAGTTCCTATTGAAGAAGAGAAGATTGAAGAGGAAGAGAAAACGGCAGTTATTCAATAGGAACCTATTCAAGAAAAAAGGCACCCGGAGAGGGTGCCTTTTTTACCTACTATCAGTAAAATTATTTTGCAGCTTCTTTGGCAGCTTTTTCAGCAGCTTCGAATGCAAGTCGTTCTAAGGCTGCTTGCTCAGGGTGGGTGTAATTATACCAGCCCTTATAAGCAACGCGGCTTAAAATGCCTACCCATAATGCCAAACAGAGTCTTTGTTCTGCTACTGTTAGCTCACGCTTTGGCTTTTTATCATCTTTGTCTTCAGCGCGAAGGGCTGGAACTGCGGCAGTGAGTGCGAGAAGTAACATGAGTTTTTTCATAGATGTCCTTTGATGTTAAGAAAAATAAACAGGTTAAAGTGTACCCAGATTAGGAAAGAGGTCAACAGAGGGTTATTTTGATATTTTCAGCTGGAAATATTTATGGATATTTTTCTCGTATTTGATATACTGTAAAAACAAGCACAATAAGCTCATTTTACAGGTATGAAGCAACTATGGAAAAGAATAAATTCATCAAAGTAACCGGCGCTCGGGAGCATAATCTCAAGAATGTCTCGGTTGCTATCCCTAAAGATTCTTTAACGATTATTACCGGCCCTTCAGGTTCAGGTAAGTCCACCTTGGCATTAGATATCCTCTATGCCGAAGGTCAACGCAGGTATATCGAGTCACTTTCATCCTATGCCCGCCAGTTCTTGGGCAACCCGAAAAAGCCTGATGTTGATAAAATAGAAGGGCTTTGTCCGGCTATCGCGATTAACCAAAAAACAGTTGGTTCAAACCCGCGTTCAACCATTGGCACCATGACCGAAATTTATGACTATTTACGGGTGCTTTTTGCGCGAATTGGCCATATCAACTGTCCCATGTGTAAAGAACGGGTACAGGCAGCTTCGCCGGCCTCTATTGCCGCAAGCATTAACGGACAATTTCAGGGGCAGATGGTCATCGTGGCAGCACCCGTCGCCATTGAAAAGAAGGGGGAATTTGTCCATGAGCTTGAAGAACTTTTTGCGGCAGGCCATTATCGCTTTATGATTGACGGCAAACGCTATACCTTTAGCTCTCCCGAGATGATCAAAGATTTGAATCTGAAAAAGACCCACAAACATACTATCGACGTCTTGCTTGATTCTTTTGAAGTTGCCGATGTTGAATCTTCACGCCTTTTCGAGGCACTCGAAAAAGCGTTCGCCTTGGGCAATGGCCTGTGCAAAATTATCGTGGGCGAAACTGCTCATCTTTATAGTGCAGAGCGCATGTGTATTCCGTGTGGCACTTCGTTTACCGAAGTTGAACCACGCCTCTTTTCTTTTAACTCGCCCATTGGTGCCTGTAAACAGTGTCATGGGTTAGGCGTAACGCTCGAATCTTTATATGACGAGCATGGCTACCAGATGACGCAATCAAAATACACATCACGTGAAGTGATCTGTTCTGCCTGTTCTGGTAAGCGGTTAAACCCGGCAGCGCTTGCCGTGACTATTGGTGGCAAAACAATTTGGGAAATTAGTGAGATGTCTATCAAAGATGGTCTTGCGTTTATCACGAGTTTGCAACTGACTGCCGAAGAACAAGAAATCGCGCAGCGTCTTTTACAAGAAATTATCAATCGTTATCATTTTTTGATGAACGTTGGCCTTACCTATCTTTCATTAAATCGTACTGCACGTACCATTTCTGGTGGTGAAGGACAACGGATTCGTTTGGCAACACAACTTGGTTCTGCGTTGAGCGGCGTGCTGTATATTCTTGATGAGCCAAGTATTGGTTTGCATCAACGTGATAATGACCGTTTAATCACCACCTTAAAAACATTGCGTGATCAAGGCAACACCGTTGTAGTGGTAGAACATGATCATGATACCATGCTTGCTTCAGACTATATTATCGATATGGGTCCGGCAGCAGGGCGCTTTGGTGGTGCGGTGGTTGCAACGGGCACGCCAGAAGAATTTATCAAAAAACCGACATCGCTGACCGGAGAATATTTGAGCGGTAAACGTGCCATTACCCGCGGGCGTGAAATTCGCGTGCCAAAAGGGTACATCACATTGCATCATGCGCAGGTAAATAATCTGAAAGATGTGACCGTGCAATTTCCGCTCGGTGTGCTTGCTGGTATTTCTGGCGTTTCCGGTTCGGGGAAAAGTAGCTTGGTGATGCAGGCATTGGTGCCAGCGCTGAAAAAATCTTTCTTGCCGGCAACTGCTGGTGGATTATTGGATACAGATATTATTTCTGGTGTTGAACAAATCGAAGATCTGGTGGTGATTGACCAAAGCCCGATCGGCAGAACGTCACGTTCTAATCCGGCAACGTATCTCGGTATTTTTGATGAAATTCGTGCACTCTATGCGAGCTTGCCAGAAAGCAATGCACGTGGGTACAAAGTTGGACGCTTTAGCTTTAATATGGCAGATGGTCGTTGTAAAAAATGTGCCGGTAATGGTGACATTACCATCTCAATGCACTTCTTGCCAGATGTAACCATGGTCTGTTCTGCATGCAAAGGTTTGCGCTATAATCAGCAAACATTAGAGATTACGTACAAAGGCAAACATATTGCTGATATCTTGGCCATGACGGCGCAAGAAGCATTAGTTTTCTTCGAATCACACCATCGTCTAAAAAAACGTTTGCAGTTGATGTGTGATGTGGGACTTGATTATATTCAGTTGGGTCAAGATTCAACGACGCTTTCTGGTGGTGAAGCGCAACGCATTAAGCTCGTTGATGAGCTGGCAAAACGTGGCAATAAAACATTCTATATTTTAGATGAGCCGACAACCGGATTGCATGCTATTGATATTGAACGTTTGCTTGGCGTCTTTAACCGTTTGGTTGATAAAGGTAACTCGGTGCTCGTGATTGAACATAATATCGATGTTCTTAAGACCGTTGATTATCTGATCGATATGGGGCCAGAAGGTGGCGATGCTGGTGGGATGATTATTGCACAAGGGACGCCGGAGCAGGTTGCAAAAGTACGAGAAAGTTATACTGGATATTATTTGAAAAAAGCACTGGCTCAGTAAGAAAACAATTTTATAATTTAACCGAAAATTCAACCCGCTCGTGGTGAGTAATTTTGCGTAAGCAAAATTGTATCGAACCATGCGGGTTTTTTTATGCGCTCCTCACGGACAAGATGCCACTTGTCCGCCAACCTTTGGTTGGCACGCAGGGCCATTTTTATTGAATAACACACATATTTGATTTTACGGGAAGATCTCTGATATTTTGCGGATTAAATGCATATTCTGATACTATTTTTGCAAGCTCAGGAAGTATATGCTTTTCAACCTCTTTGCATGCAGTTTGTCTGGCGTGTTCATAGCGGAGCTTTTGTTTTTCTCCAGCTTTTATTGCGGCTCGATATTCATCGCCAAAATTATGTGCAATTGCGATATCGAGGGCTGTGGAACTTGGAAATCCATGTTCGCCCAAGATATTTTCCCCTGCGATATCGATGTCTGATTTAATGAATTGTATATCTTTGTCTGCGCCGGCAGCGATAAGCATTTGTATGATATTCGTTTCTTTTTCACGTACGGCTTGCATCAGGGCTGTGCCACGACAATCTTGTACATTCAAATCAGCGTTGGCAGCAATAAGCATTTGTATGATTTTTGGATTGATGGAACCATTCGCTTCTCGCCATATGGGTTCATATATTATATTACGGTACAGTTTCCACATGCTTCTAAGGTGATCATGTTCCTTCGTCGCACTTATCAGAGCTGTCGTGTCATACTTTTTTTGATGAACAATTCCCGGGTATTGCTGTAGCAAGCTTTGAAATTTCTTAGCTTGTGTTGCGCTGTTGTCTTTATTTCTATTCATGATAATCGCAAACATCTGATCAACAGCTTCCTGCTCTTCCTGGGAAAGCTGCATCACCTCAGGTTCTTTCATTTCTACATTCACTTGCGCTGTATGCAGCATGCTGCATGTAGAGATGCATAAAAATAAATAGCTTTTTAAACTCATAATTATTTTAACATATCGTCTATGCTTTGAGTGCCTTTTAAAGAATAAACATCCTCAGAATAGAGACTACCTTTCAAGTTCAGGATAATATACGGAACGTTGTGTTTTAATAAAGAGCACCATTTGTTTACAATACTTTTAAGATTTTCAAAAGAAATAATAAGTGAATTGGTGCCATTTCTTAACTCAACTTTTCCCTCAGAAGATTTTATTAATGTTATATCGTTAATAACCTTACTGTGGGATGAATTATCATTCTTTAATTTATTAATTACATCAATGATATTGATATCAGGTATTGTTAATAAGAATTCTGTTAATGTTTGTACTTCGGATGCGCGAGAAGATTTATCAGGTATCAGTGAATAATGTTTTTGACCATTGTTTTTGAAAATTATTGTTTCATCTTTATTGTATAACTCCGCGGTTTGTAGATCAGGCAATTTACCTACATGAATTTCACCAAGATAATACAATTCTATAACATACCATTGAGTAGTATTGAAAAACCAAGTTTCGAATCCTAGTTTTCCTATGTGTTCTATATGAGTTAGTGCAATGCTCAATTTTGTTTTTATAACCGGCAATGATGCATCATTCCAAAAAATATATATATCTTGGTTAATGTTGTTGCCTAGTAGTTCCTGTAATGCAAAAGGGATCGCATGAGTAGATTCTAAGCTTTGCTGCCGATCTACTTTTTCCCAGTTGATACGAGACCAGCAAAACGGAGCGACTGTTTCAAATATTTCCAATGTCTTGGATGATTCATCATCAGGCACTATTGCTACTTGGGATGTAAGGGTTTCGAGACATTCTTCAAGAAGAGTTTTTTCGTTCATAGTTTTTTAAATGAGAGGGGATAGGGGTTTGCTTGGCAGATTTCTTTGTGTTGGCAACAATCCAATGTGAATTTTATAAAAATATTCGAATTTAATGATGTATCCTTGAGTAATATTAAAAAACCAAGCCTCAGATCCTAAATACATGATATGTTCCAAAAGAGAGAGGGCTGTCGTTAAGTTTGTTTTGAACATGGGCAAGGAAGGATCATGCCAAAATATATAAATGTTTTCATCAATGGTTGGCTTCAATAAATTTCTCAAAATTGGCATGATATCAGTTTGCGAAGTTCTTATTTTTTTATGATTAGCCCGATGCCATTGGATATGTACCCATGAAGAAGTAGTAACTTTGCGAAATAAATCCCGTATTTTTATAAATTCTTTATCAGTCAATGGGATAACATGGGGTTTAAGTAAATCTAAGCATTCTTGTTTGAAATTATTGCCGGTTAAACTAGTACATCGATCTTCTAAAGAGTAGACACCTTTGATTGAATAATGTTCATTATGGTGTTCGAGGATGATATAAGGAATGTTCTTTGCTGTTAATTTGTCCCATACTTTGACAATATTCATAAGGTCATCAATGGAGATAATAAATTCTTCCTGATCGTCAAGAATGGTAAATGTCAGAGCTAATTTGTCACGTGATAGTTTTGTTATATCAATAACATTCATGCCAAAGCCACAGGACAGCTGATCATTACGGCATTGTAATAAGGCTTCGATAACATATTGTGTATTCTCCATTACATCAGCACTTAAAAACTCTTGAATAGCTAATGTTTTTCTTGAGCCTGGGAATGGTATTAGAGAAGATCCGCTGTAGTCATAGAGCCTCTTGCTCCAAATAATTAATTCTTGCATGATATTTTCAGATGTTGGAAATGAAAGTTACAGTATAACAATTTTATGCTCAGAGTGTGATTTTATCACAGTCTTTATGAAACAACACATCCTTTGCGTGACAAGCAGGGAGTCGGTTGGGCAGGTGTATCTTCTTGCAGAGATGCTCTCAATGGATCATCCATTTCTTTGTGACATTCTAATGAATGGGGCGCTGCTTTTTGCAACAAAAGGTTGGGCCGATCATAATGATAAAAATATGAGCCGGCAGGAGAAAAGAAGTGATGCTGGTCGTCTGATAGCTGTAAAGAATAGAGCGGCGTAGATTCTGTATCAGATATAGACAGTATGCTGCCCTGCGTTGTGTACGTAAAGGCATATTTTTCTGCTTTATACACAATCGATCCATAATGTGTATCCCATATCATAATTTTTTCGAGCGAGCTTTCGTTGAATTCTATCACCGCCAGATGACGCGAATCTGTTGTCCATGCCATGTAAAAGTTTTTACAAAATAAAAAAAATGAATAATCATGTTGCAATTTTAAAAGAGGCTTTGCTGGTTGCCATAGTTTGATAAGCGGGGCGCTGAGGTGATGATGAATCATACAAATTGCGAGTGTTGTACTATCTGGAGACCAACAGATACTCTGCAAATCATGTTTGCCATTATCATGATATGAGTTGGTTACGTAACCATTCTTTACCAAATCCCATATAGAGAGTTTAAAGCTACCGGCATAAGCGAACTGTTTTTCATCGGGGGACCACGCTGTTTTTTCAAAATTGTCGGTCAATACTGTTGTTGGTTGTTCCTGTATGCTTATTTCTTGCTTTTCGTGCAGATGTATGTGTGTCATGGACATGCTCTGTGCAGAAAAACCTATTCCACCCATGAGCATAATAAACCAGATGGTTATTTGTTTATTTTTTTGCATAACGACTACTTTCTTTTTTTGATAAAAATTCATTACTACCAGCGGTTTTTTTATACAACGGGAGTGTCTATTGTGCTGACAACTATATGTACTTGTAGTACAGTAATGCAAACATAGCAATAAGTTTTTTTCGAGATCTGGGTAACCATATGAGTTCAGGCATGACCCCCTTAATGCGTCAGTATCATGATATTAAAGCCCGCTTTCCGGAAGAGATTGTTCTCTTTCAGGTGGGTGATTTTTATGAACTTTTTTATGATGACGCACACAAGGCTGCAGCACATTTGGGCATTGTACTCACTGCCCGTGGCACCAACAATGGCCAGCCCATTCCGTTGTGCGGATTCCCGCGCCATACGCTTGATAGTTATTTAGTAAAATTAATTAATAGTGGATTTCGAGTCGTAGTCTGCGACCAAAATGGTACTGCCGAAACAACAAAATTAATTGAGCGAATTGTCAGTCAAGTATTAACGCCCGGAACACTCACCGATAGTAAACTGTTGGATGAAAAATCAGCATCATATCTCTGTACCGTCGTTGCAACCGAACATGCCTATGCATTGCTGTTTGTTGAAGCATTAACCGGCAAATCGTACGCCACTATCACAACCACTGCGCATAAAAAATTGCTCGAAGCTGAACTCAGCCGTTTTATGCCCAGTGAAATTATCATGGCGCCACAACCTGAACTTGAACAAACCATTCGTTCCATGGGATACACGATTACGACGATTCGTGCAGCATCAGAATATAAGCACGCATGTGAACAATGGTTGACGACGCTCCACCAAGAAGGCGCGCTGCAAATTATTGAACGTTCGTTTTCTCTCCACCTGTGTGCACAACTTCTGTATGCCTTTTTATCAAAAAACAATCCCGCCGTTTTACCACATATCAAACAGATCGAGCTGTATAAGCCGGAAGATTTTCTGATGCTCGATGCCGCAACACAGCGTAATTTGGAGCTCATAAAAAACCAAGACGGTTCGCGAGCACATACGCTTTTTGCCGTGCTCGACCGCGCCGTGACGCCGATGGGCTCAAGAACTATCAAGAAATGGCTTTTGCGACCACTGGCAGAAAGGGCGCAGATTGAACAACGTTTGAACTTTGTACAAACTCTTGTTGAGCAGAGCGTCGTGCGGGAACAGCTTGTTGCGCTTTT
>Ga0255338_1002259_pt1 | contig 29374 bp, 24 predicted proteins | sample MeOH1_35cm_T4_19_FD_203715 | JGI IMG/M metagenome (GOLD analysis project Ga0255338, IMG submission 203715) | Sandy soil microbial communities from University of British Columbia, Vancouver, Canada - MeOH1_35cm_T4_195 | ecosystem: Engineered > Artificial ecosystem > Sand microcosm > Unclassified ... | reverse complement strand
TCACTATCTGGGCCGGGCCTACATGTACAAGACCGAGGGCGGCACGACCGAGAACCACGGCTTCTTCCGCAGCGTGCTGGGCGCGGTCGACGTCCTCAATCTATTGCCCGACCCGGCCGACCGCTTCTTCGACCCGAGCCAGTTCCCGGACAAGGTCCGCATCGACTCCGCCGTGCGGCCGGGCGAGGGCCTGTGGGACAAGAAGATGACCGTCGAGGAGGGGGACGTGATGGCGGGCCGGACCCCGAACCGCGCCGGCGACAAGGTCGCGGACCGCGACCTGAAGGTCCACCTCGGGCGCCAGTCCCTGCAGCGCCAGGCGACGCACGCCGCCGAGGACCTCGAGGCCGCGCGCGTGCGCACGCTCTCCCGCTTCCACGGCGGCGTCGAGCAGATCACCTTGGAGACCCGCCGCGGCCGCGACGGCTGGTACCAGGAATCCAAGCGCGTCGCCGCCGACGGCCCCCAGGCCGTCAGCCGCCGCCTCGCCGACGGCGCGATCGCCTCCGACCCGCGCTCGATGGGCTCCACCGACGAGGGCCGCGGCGGGGACGTCGTGACCACGGCGACGCCCGGCCACCTGTTCGTCGACGCGGTCGAGCAGCGCGTGCGCATCCGCCCCGGCGCCGACGCCTTCGGCCGCCAGGCCGACGCGCTCAAGGGCTACGGCGAGCGCGTGGCCGAGCGGGGCCGCGCGAACGAGGCGGGTCGCGCCGCGCTCGCGGAGGACCTGGCGGAGGCCGCGGCCAAGGTCGACGGGACCTTGGCGGAGCGCGGCCAGGCCCGCTCCGACATCGAGACCCTTCGCCGGGACTGGAGCCGGCTGGCGCAGCGCATCGGCGAGCAGCTCGCGCTCGAGAAGCGGATCGCCTCGCTCCAGGCCGAGATCAAGGCCCTCGAGGGCCGCATCGCCTTCTGGGACCGCTACCTGCGCCTGCTGCAGGAGGCCCGCGACAACCCGTCCGACCCGAACGACCCCGACCACCCCCGCCCGCCCTACGGCCCGAACCCGATGTTCTGGGCCTGGATGCTGGCGCTGGCCTTCCTCGGCGCGCTCGCCTCCGCGCTGTGGCACTGGCTGCGCCGCTCCTCCCCGCCGCCCTCCGCCCCCGCCGTCTAGGTCCTTTGGCCCCGGGTGCCATGGGCCCTAGGTCCTATGAAAAAAAGACGAAAAAATCGTTCTTTTTTCGGCTGAACCTTCTTCCGGGTTTGTGCTAGACTCGGGCCATGAAGGCGTTATTCGCGCTTTTCCTTCTGGCTTCGCCCTCCTGGGCGGGCGTCGTCATGCCCGTCGAGAACGGCGTCGCTCCCGCGGGCCCGTCCGCGCCCGCCGTGCCCGTCGCCGCGCCCGGGGGCGGCGCGCTCGGCGCGCCCTCCTTGGGCCCCGGCGCGGACCTGCGCGGCGCGATCCCGCTGCTGCCGTCGCCCGTTCCCGGGCTCCTCGGCCCGGTGAGGCATTTCGTCGGCCAGGCCGACGCCGCGGCCGCCGCCGCGATCCGTCCCGACGCCGCCGCGGTCCGCCCGGCCTCCGGCCAGGCGACGGCCGCGCAGGGACGCGCCTCGGACCGGACCCCCGCTTTGCCCGCCAAGGCCTCTCCCGGCTCGCCGGCCCTCGCCGTCTCCCGCGACCGCAAGGCGGCCGCCGCGACGCTCGACAACGGCGCGGTCCTCTCCGACTCCGCCCGCGGTTCGACGCCCGCGAACCCCCTCGCCGACGCCTCTTCCCTCGAGCACGCGCGGCCGGAGAAGGCGGCGGGCCTCGGGCGCGCCTTCTTCGACCAGAGCGACGAGGACGGCCGCGGCGCCCTCGCGGACCCCTCGGCTTCCGCCGGCGCCGCTCCCTCCATCGCCGCGGCGATCCCGGAAGGGGGGCTGTTCTCCCTCGGCCGCGGCTCCCGCGGCCGCCTCTCGCCCTCGAACGCCGAGGACGCGTTCGGAGCCGGACACGGCCCGAGCCGCGACGCCGTTCCCTACTCGCCGGAGGGGGAGACCCTTCAAGACGCCGTCGCCTCCGTCCCGGGCGCCGCGGCCGCCGGCGGCGCGTCCGCCGTGATGTTCCGCTCCGCCGCGCCGAACGGCCGGCTCCCGGGCGCGCCCGCCGAGGCGCCCGCAGCCGCCGTCCCGCTGCCCGTCCTCGGCGCGCCGCGCCCGCTCGCCCTCGACCTGTCGCCCTCGGGCCTCGTGGTGCGCGTGCGCTCGGCCCTGCAAGGGGGGGCGATCGTCTCCGCGCCCTCGGCGGCCGCCGCGCCCCGCCTCGCCGCGCCCGGCCCGTCCACGGCCCTGCTCGAGCGCGGCGCGATGCTGGAGGCCTTCTCCGTCGCCCGCGCCTTCGCCGAGTCCGTCCCCGGCTCGCGGACCTTGGCCCCGCTCTCTCGCGCGGCGTCCCCGGCCGCGCCGCTCGCGCCCGCCGCGGAGCCCGCGGCCGTGCCCCTGTGGTGGGCGTGGCTCCTCCTGCCCTTGTTCGTCGCGGCCGTCCGCGGCATCCTCTAGGGCTTCCCCGTCGGAGTATTGACAGGGCCTGGGCTTACGCCTATCCTTACTAGGAAACCATGGGTTGGCTCCGTTCCGGGCTGTTCCGACGCGTCGCGCTGGTGATGGGGGCTTTGGCCCTCATCCCCGTCTCCGTGCTGTCCTGGAAGATCGTGCAGTCCAACCAGGACGCCGTGCAGGGCGCCGTCCTCGAGCTCCACGTGAAGCTCGCGGAGAAGACCGCCGAGCAGGTCGAGGGCTGGGTGGACTCCGTCGACCAGCGCGTCAAGGTCGCGATCGTCGGCCTCAAGGCGCGCATGGACTGGCCCGACAAGCAGGAGCTCACCCGTTCCCTCGTCGAGGCCGGCAGCGGCGTCGCCTCGGTGACCTTGCTGCGCGAGAACGGCGGCGCGATCCTCGAGGCCTTCAGCCCCGTCCTCACCGGCGCCCCGACGGCGCTCGACCCGAAGGCGGCGCGCGCCGCCCTGCGCCGGGCGATCTCCCGCAAGGGCGGCGCCGAGATCCTGCGCGGCCCCGGCGGTCCGATGCTCGTCCTGCACCGGCCGATACAGGGCGGCGTGTACGCCCGCGTCGTCGTGCCGCTGCGCGAGCTCGCCGAGCGCATCGCCGCCGAGCGCGTCGGCGGCACCGGCTTCGCCGTGCTCGTGGACGGCGAAGGGCGGCCCCTCTCCGCCGCCACGACCCCGCGCGGCCTCCAGCTCTCGAGCCTGCCCGACTGGACGATCACGCGCGCGGCGCTCGGCTCCGGCGGCAGCGTCGGCTCGAGCGAGTTCACCGACCCGACCGGCGTCGAGCGCGTCGGCGCCTACGCGCCCATCCCCGTGCTGGGCGGCGCCGTGCTGGTCCTGCAGAGCCGCGAGGAGGCGTATCTCGCCGCCTCCGAGGCCCGCCGCACGGCCGGCATCGCCGTGATCGTCACCGTCGTCATCTCCCTGCTCGCCTCCTTCCTCCTCGCCCGCGCCCTGACCGCCCCGCTGCTCACGCTGACGCGCGCGGCCGAGGCCGTCGCGCGGGGGGACTTCCAGACGAGCGTCGACATCAACACCGGCGACGAGCTCCAGCATCTGGCCGAGACCTTCAACACGATGACCGCGCGCCTGCGCTCCTACTCGGTCCTGCAGGTGGACCGCCTCATCGCCGAGCAGCGCAAGACCGAGGCGATCATGTTCTCGATCGCGGAAGGCATCGTCATGGCCGACCGCGAGGGGCGCGTCCAGCTCGCCAACCGTCAGGCCCGCGAGATGTTCGGCCTCGCCGCCGACGCCGACATCGAGGGCCGCCCGATCTCCGAGGCCCTGCCGGAGGGCCTGCTGCGCGACGCGCTGGTCGCGGTGTCGAAGGAGCCCGGCAAGGGCTTCAAGGAGGCCGACCTCTCCGACAAGCAGACCCGCAAGTTCCTGCGCGTGGCGTCGAGCTCCGTCGTCACGCCGGGGCGCGGGGCGGAGCTCGGCGTCGTGTTCGCCATCCGGGACGTGACGCTCGAGCGCGAGCTCGAGATGATGAAGGACGACTTCCTGAACTACATCACCCACGACCTGCGCAACCCGCTCGGCTCGGCGATGGGGTTCATCGACATCCTGCTCAAGGGCACCGCCGGCGTGCTGAACCCGGACCAGCAGACGATCGTCTCCTCGGTGCGGCGCTCGACGAGCCGCCTGATGGCGATGATCAACAACATCCTCGACATCGCGAAGATGGAGTCCGGCCGCGCGAAGCTGCAGCTGAAGACGCTCTCCCTGGCGGGCGTCGCGGGCCGCGCCATCGACATCCTGGAGCAGCTCGCGAAGGCCAAGAAGATCTCCGTCCACCTGGTCGCCATCGAGGAATTCTCCATCGAGGGCGACTCCGACATGCTCGAGCGGGTGTTCACGAACCTGCTCGGCAACGCGATCAAGTTCGCGCCCGACGGCGGCACGATCACGGTCTCGATCACCGACGAGGGCTCCGAGCTCAAGGCCTGCGTCGAGGACAACGGCGACGGCATCCCTCCGGAGCATCTGCAGCGGGTGTTCGAGAAGTTCGAGCAGGTGCCGGGCCAGCGCCGCGGCGGCACCGGCCTGGGCCTGACGATCACGAAGTACTTCGTCGAGGCCCACTTCGGCCGCATCTGGGTCGAGTCCACGCCCGGCCAGGGCGCGCGCTTCTACTTCACCATCAAGAAGGGCCTGGCGCTCCAGCCCGACGGCGGCGTGAAGCCGGCGGCCGCGCTCGTATGAGGCTGCTCGCCGCGCTCCTCGTGCTCGCCCTCTCGCTGCCCTCGCGCGCCGACGTCGACGACGGCTCGACCTACCAGAACGTGGTCGTCAAGCCCGGCGACACGATGTGGGCCATCGCGAACAAATATCTCAAAGATCCAGCCCGTTGGGACGAGATCCTCAAGCACAACAAGCTGCCGACGAAGGACCCCACGGTGGCGCTGCCGGGCATGACCTTGCGCGTGCCGGTCCGCCTCATCAAGGCGCAGCTGCGCGCCGCGCACCTCGTCTACGCGATCAACCGGGTGCTGTACCGGAGCAAGGAGACCGCGAGCTGGAAGACCGGCAAGCTCGCGATGGAGCTGTTCCAGGGCGACACCGTGCGGACCCTCGAGGAGTCGAAGGCGCGCGTGAAGCTCCTCGACCGCGAGCTGCTGAGCCTCGAGCCGAACTCCATGGCCGTCATCAAGCCGCAGGACCGGGACGGCGACCTCGAGCTGAAGACCGGCTCCGTGTTCGCGGGCCGCGCCCGCGTCGTCACGGCCTCCGCCTCCATCACGCCGCGCACGCGCGACACGCGCTACTCCGCCACCGTCGAGGCCGACCTCACGACGCGCGTCGACGTCTTCAAGGGCGCCGCCGGCGTCGACGCCCAGGGCAGCAGCGTCGAGGTCCCCGCCGGCATGAGCACCCTCGTGCGCCCGGGCCTGGCGCCCGAGGTGCCGAAGGCCATCATCAATCTTCCCGAGAAGGAGAACCGCGCGTTCGAGTACGCCTCCGCCGTCAAGGTCGGCGGGGGCGCCGCTCCCGAGCCCCGCGGCCCCGCGGGCCTCGCCCCGGTCCCCGAGGCCGACGCCGACAGCCTGCGCGGCGACCTGCAGTCCCTTCGCGTCGGTCTGCCGATCGCCGGCTACCTCGTCCAGGCCGCGACCGACAGGGACTTCAAGAACATCGTGCTCGACAAGAAGTTCGAGGCGGAAGACCGGCTGCGGCCGAACGAGGAAGGCCTCAAGCCGGGCGCCTACTGGTGGCGCATCGCGGTCATCGACCTTCTGGGCACCGAGGGGAAGTTCTCCGATCCTCGCTATTACACCGTCGGCGTCCGGCGCCCGTCGACGGGCATCACCGCCGACCTGAAGAAGGCGATCGTCATCGCGAGCCCGGCGGAGGAGGCCTACATCGACGCCGACAGCGTGCGCGTCTCCGGCGTCCTGCGCGACGACCGCCTGCGCGTCGAGGTGAACGGCAAGCCGATGCGCCTTGACCAGGACGGGAACTTCCTCCTCACCGTGCCCTTGAAGGACGGGATGAACGAGATACTCATCACGGTCTCGGACCCCAACGGTAACTCCACCCAGATCTCGCGTCGCGTGACGCGGCGCCGATAGCCTAGGGCTCGAGGCGGGCGGCGGGCACGCGGGAGTTGGCGCGCGACAGGATCGCCTTCTGCTGGTCGGCGGGCGCCAGGGCGCCGAGCAGGATGGTGCCGTCGGGGCCGACGAGCGAGGCCGCGGGCCGGCGTCCCGGACGGGCCGGGTCCTCCGCGAGCGCGACGACCGCCCAGCCCCAGCGCGCGGGGTTGCCGCGCATGAACGCGCGAGGCACCGAGACGGAGACCTCGCCGCGGTCGGACAGCCATTGCGCCTTGAACGCCGCGGTCTCCTCCGGCTCCCCGCCGCCGCGGGCGCGGTACAGGCGCGCCTCGTCGCCGACGATGGAGAGGGCGAGCTCCCAGGCGTCGCGCGCGGGGACGACGGCGCCGCGGCCCTCGAGCAGCGGCACGCGGCCCGCGCCGAGCACGCGGTTGAAGTCGGTGTAGATCTCGTAGACCGGGCGCGGGGGGGCGATGGAGGCGCGGCCGACCTTCAGGATCAGCCGCACGGCGTCGTCGTTCCACTCGGCGCGCAAAGTCAGGATGCGCCACGGGTCCGCCGCCGCGCCGCCGTCGACGATGGCCGAGGTGGCTCCGGGCGTCAGCGAGGGGAGCAGGGCGATGGCGCCGAGGGGCGCGCGGAACTCGAGCCAGGACGGACCGGACAGCGCCCGTACGCCCGTCGGACGCTCCTTCGGCCCCGCGGCCGCCGCGGCGGCGGGGGACGAGTCGTACAGCGACTCGGGCGCGGGGACCTTCAGACGCTTGTAGACGGCCAGCAGCGCGGTCCTCAGGGCCGCCGGCATGCCCTCCGCGCCGGTGCTCCGGAAGTTGCGGGCGGCCTGGGCGCGCCGCAGGAGCTCGACGGCGGCGTCGAGCGTGCGCAGGTCGGCCGAACCGGAGTTCTGGTAGCGCTCCAGGGCCTCGGCCGCGGCGCCGTAGGCGTCCCAGGCGGCGCGCGCGCCCGCGTCGGAGGGCGGGACTTTGGCGGCCTCCTCGTCCCAGGCGGGCCAGGCCGCGACGCCCGCCAGATCGGAGGGCGCTCCGGCTTTGGACAGGGCGAGGTCGCCGACGGTGGCCCAGCCCTGCGGGGGGCGGGGAAGCTCCGCGGCCGCGGCGAGGAAAACGGAGGCCGTCGACGCGCTCTCGTCGAACAAGGTCGTCGCGCTCGCCGGCACGAGGACGGCTCTTCCGCCGGAGACCCAGGCTTCCTCGGGGGCGGCGTAGGGCCCCGCCAGGATCCAGACCGCGCCGCTCTGGCCGAGGGCGGACGCCAGCCTCGGGTCCAGCGCGCCCGCGCCGGGGACGAACCCCGCCGGGGCGAGGCCCAGGCGCTTCTGCAGGCGCTCGCGCGCCTCCACGGCGCGCTCGAGCGCGTCCTGCGGCCGCGGCGCCGAGGGGTGTCCGGCGACCACGGTCAGCACGGGGTCCCCGTTGACGCGCGCGGCGAGCTCGACGCGTCCCTTCTCGACCCAAGGCAGCAAAGCCGCCTTGACCAGCGGCGTCGCCATCGTCGGGGTCACTCCGATCGTCAGCTTCAGGTCCGAGCTGGAGCGCATCAGCGCGTCGACGCCGCTCCAGTGCCGGAAGTCCTCGGGCGGGAGCCAGACGACGGCGCCCGGCAAGGTCTGGGCCGAGGCTCCCCCGGCGAGCGCGGCCAGCAGGACGAGAGCCTTCATTTGACCGTCCTGACCGAGACGCGGCGCCCCTCGGGCCCGTCCGCGGTCTCGGCGCGCTCGTCCACCTTGGGCTCTCCGTCGACGAGGAACAGGTACTTGTGGCGGCCTTCCATCACCGGGATCGACACGGTCCACACGCCGTCGCCGCCGCGGCTCATCTTAAGGAGGCCGGGCTTCCACGCGTTGAAATCGCCTACGAGCTCGACCGACCGGGCCTTCGGGGCCCGGTGGCGGAACTCGATCGAGGTCAGGGCGGGCAGGTTCCCGCCGCTCCGGTCGCGGGGGGTATAGGTCGTGCCGGTGGGCTTGAGCGGGGCGGGCTCCCAGCCCGCGAGGAAGCGGCGGTAATCGTTGATCGCCGACACCCAGGTCACCGAGGGCACGCTGACCAGCGCGAGCACCGCCGCGACCGTCCCCCAGAACGCCCATTTGTTCCGCCAGTTCATGCGGGCCGATTCTATCATTTGGTGCCTCACTTATCATTTGACGCGGTGACGTTTTTATGTAGAATCGGCCCATGGACACCAAGATCCCCGCCAAGCCGTCCCCCGTCGTGAAGCCCCTCGAGCGCGCCGAAGCCCACGAGGCCAATCCCTGGGCTCAAGCCATGGAGCAGCTCGACCGCGCCGGCAAGGCGATGAAGCTCGAGCCTTTCGCGCTCGAGCGCCTGCGCCACTGCAAGCGCATCCTGACCGTCTCCGTCCCGGTCAAGATGGACGACGGCACGGTGAAGGTGTTCGAAGGCTACCGCATCCAGCACAACATGGACCGCGGCCCGGCCAAGGGCGGCATCCGCTACCACCCGTCCGTCTCCCTCGACGAGGTCAAGGCGCTCTCCTTCTGGATGACGATGAAGTGCGCGGTCGTGAACCTCCCCTACGGCGGCGCCAAGGGCGGCGTGATCTGCGACCCCAAGAAGATGTCCCGCGGCGAGCTCGAGCGCATGACGCGCCGCTACACCGCCGAGATCTCCATCATCATCGGGCCGGACAAGGACATCCCCGCCCCCGACGTGAACACCAACGCCGAGGTCATGGCGTGGGTCATGGACACCTACTCGATGACGATCGGCTACTCCTGCCCCGGCGTCGTCACGGGCAAGCCGATCGAGATCGGCGGCTCGCTGGGACGCAACGAGGCCACCGGCCGCGGCGTGTTCTACGTCACCCGCGAGCTGGCCGCGCGCGAGGGCTTCGACCTGCGCAAGTCCACCGTCTGCGTCCAGGGCTTCGGCAACGTCGGCTCCAACGCCGCGAACATCTTCGCCGAGCACGGCACCAAGGTCGTCGGCATCTCCGACGTCGGCGGCGGCCTGTACGACCCGAAGGGCCTCGACCTCCACGACATCATGGAGTACCGCAAGACGCACGACACCATCATGGACTACCCGAAGGCCGAGAAGGTCGCCATCGACAAGTTCATCGAGCTGCCCTGCGACATCCTGATCCCGGCCGCGATGGAAGGCACGATCAACAAGGGCAACGCCGACAAGATCAAGGCCAAGTACATCGTCGAGGGCGCCAACGGCCCGACCACGAACGAGGCGGACGCGATCCTGCACAAGAAGGGCGTCGTCCTCGTCCCCGACATCCTGGCCAACGCCGGCGGCGTGACCGTCTCCTACTTCGAGTGGGTGCAGGACATGCAGGCCTACTTCTGGAGCGAGAAGGACATCAACGCGCGCCTGCAGGACATCATCGTCGGCGCCTTCACCGAGGTCTACGACCTGTCCAAGAAGGAGAAGGTGGACATGCGCATGGGCGCCTTCATGGTCGGCCTGCGCCGCCTCGGCAAAGCCGCTTCGATCCGCGGGATGTATCCGTAATATTGAAGGTCCTCGTCGCCCCTAACGCATTCAAGGGGTCTCTGTCGTGCGTGGACGCCGCTCGGGCCCTGGCCCGCGGCGTCCGCGCCGTTTTCAGGGACGCGGAGATCGTCGAGGTCCCCGTCGCCGACGGCGGCGACGGCCTCATCGACGCGCTCAAGGTCGCCATGGGCGGCGCCGTCGTCTCCGCTCCGGCGCGAGGCCCCCTCGGCGAACGCCGGCGCGCCTCCTACCTCTGGAACGCGTCCAAGAAGCTGGCCGTCGTCGAGATGGCCCGCGCCTCGGGCCTGGCCCTCGTCCCGCCCGGCAAGCGGAGGCCCATGGCGGCGACCTCGCGCGGCACCGGCGACCTGATCCGCGACGCGGTGCGGCGCGGCGCGCGCACGGTCATCGTCGGCCTGGGCGGCACCGCCTCGAGCGACGGCGGCGCGGGCATGGCCCGGGCCCTCGGCGCGCGCCTGCTCGATTGCGAAGGCCGCGAGCTGCCGGACGGCGTCGCCGACCTGGCGCGGCTGTGCTCGGTGGACGCGCGCGCCGTCCGGTCCCTGCTCTCCGGAGTCAAGGTGATCGCCCTGTCCGACGTGACGAACCCTCTCCTCGGCCCCAAGGGCTCGGCGCGCGTGTTCGGTCCCCAGAAAGGGGCGACCGCGGCCCAGGTCCGCGAGATCGACCTCGCATTGGCCGTATGGGCGCGCGCCCTCAACCGCGACCTCGGGGTCTCGGTGGCCGCCGTGCCCGGCGCCGGCGCCGCGGGCGGCCTCGGCGCCGGCCTGCTGGCCTTCGCCCGCGCGGAGATCGTGCCCGGGGCCGGCTGGATCCTCGAGAAGACGGGCGCCTTGAAAGCCCTCAAGACCGCGGACCTCGTCCTCACCGCCGAGGGCCGCCTGGACAAGACGAGCCTGTTCGGCAAGGCCCCCGTCGTATTGGCGCGCGCCGCGCGCAAGGCCGGCGTGCCCTGCGTCGCCGTCGCCGGCCAGGTCTCTCCCGCCGCCTTGCCCTTCAGGAAGACCGTCTCCTTCAAGGACGCCGGCGCCCGCTCTTTGGCCGACTCGATGGCCCGCGCCTCCCACTGGGCCGCGAAGGCCGCCGCGATGGCCGTCTCCGGCCTGGCGCTCATCCTGGTGTCAGGCCTCACGGTAGCGACGGTATCGGTCCTGGCGACCCCCGCGCGCGCGAACAAGATCCTCGCCCCCGAGTCGTTCGACGCGCAGTATTACCAGCGCAACCTCGACGACAACCTCGCCAGGAACATCGCCGGGCTGCAGGACGCCCTCATGAGCGAGGCCGTCGGCGAGTCCGAGGCGTGGAAGGCGCCCTACCTGTGGCGGCTGTGCCGGGCCAAGATCCGGCTATCGGAGAAGAAGGAGAAGCGCTCCGACAAGCTCGCCCTGTACGAGTCGGCCAAGGCCGATTGCGAGAAGTCGGTGGCGCTTTCTTCCCAGACCGCCGACGGCCACTTCTGGCTCGGCGTGTCCATCGGCCGCTGGGGGGAGACCAAAGGCCTGATGAAGGCGCTGTTCATCATCAAACCGCTCAAAAAAGAGATGGCCGAGGTGATCCGCCTCGACCCCACGCACGGCGGAGCGCACAACGTCCTGGCGGAGATCCTGTGGCAGGTGCCGGGCTTCGTCGGCGGGGACAAGAAGAAGGCCCTGGAGGAGTTCGAGACGGCCCTGCGCCTCTCGCCGCGCTACACCGCGAACCATCAGCCCCTGGCCGAGGCCTACCTCCACTTCGGGCGCAAGGACGACGCGATCCGCGTGCTCAAGTTGGTCGAGGCGACGAAGGACCCCGCCGACCCCGCCGAGTATCCGGAGAACCTCGCCGACGCGAAGAAGCTCCTCTCCAAGCTCGAAGCGGCGCGGTAGCCGCCTGCGCCGACTGTTTCCGGAAACAGTCGAGGGGGAAGGGGAGTCCACCCGGCAAAAAATGGTGCGTTGCTTTTAAGCAACGGGACCCTGGAATGGAACAATAGGAGCGGCCTGTTCCCGGGACCTTTGCTTAAAAGCAACGAACCATCGAGGAGAGGGCCCGGCGGCCGGGCGCCCCTTTACTGCGCGTTGTAGGCGAGCGGCATCGGCGCGGACTTGCCGCCGGCCCAGCGCACGCCGCGCTTGAGCTTGAGGGCCTGGCTCTTGCCGCGCAGGACGGAGACCTCGACTTCGGTCTCCGGCTTGCCGTAGAGACGGTCGACGGCCTCGGCGAAGTCCATCTTCTCGGCCGGCTTGCCGCCGATGGCGTCGAGGCGGTCGCCGACCTTCAGGCCCGCGGCCTCCGCCGAGCGGCCGGAGATCGAGTGCGTGACCTCGAAAAGGCGGCGTCCGCCGTCCTCGACGGTCTTGACCCACAGGCCGGGGCCCGCGCGCCAGTAGGACGGCGGCTCGTCGATGACGAGGGGATCGAGGAGCTTCACGCGCAGGCGCGCGTCCGCGTCGAGCACGGGCTCGAGCGCGCGGCGCTTGGCGTCGGGGAGCGGCGAGGCCGCGACGAGGGTGCCGCCGGGGGCGACGCGGGCCATGCGCTGGTCGCCGGAGACGGCGGTGGCGTGGCCCAAGGTGGTGTAGGTCCCTCCGCCGGCGAGGTCGAGGGCGTAGAAGGCGAGGCGCACCGTGCGGGTCTGGCCGTCGTCGACGGCCTCGATGACACGCGCGCGGAGCTTGGAGCCGGGAGGCACGGCGAGGAAGTCGAGCGAGGCGTCCACGGTCAGGCCGGTCGCGGCCTCGGCGACGATCTCGTCGCCCTTCTTGAGCCCGGCGGGCAGGCCCTTGGGGAAGCGCACCCACAGTCCCTGGTCGGCGCGGACGGCGACGGTGAGCGGACCGACGGCCTTGACGACGGCGCGGCCGTCGGCGACGGCCTGGTTCGACCGTTCGGCGGCCAGGGACCTCTCGTGCTCGGAGAGGTCCTTGTCGCCGCGGGCGTAGTCGCGGGCCGGCGGCACCACGGCGGTCTCGATCGGGAGGACCTCCAGGCCGCGGCGGACGACGAGCGGAAGGCGAGTGCCGGGGGTCCAGGCGCGAAGGGCGGCTGCGACCTTGGCGCGGGAGGACGCGGCGCCGTCGACGCGCAGGACCTGGTCGCCGGCCTTGAGGCCGGCCTTCTCCGCGCGCGAGCCGGGGCGCACGAAGGAGACCAGGAGGGAGCCGTCCTGGGCGACGAGGTCGGCGCCCAGGCCGAACAAGGCGGTCTCATCGAGGGAATCCGGGGACGGCGCGGGCGCCTCCGCGCGGGGGGCCGCCGCGGGCGTCTTGGCGGGGGCCGGCTTGGCGGCGGGCTTCGCGGGAGCGGCTTTGCGCGCGGGGCGCTTGGCGGCGGGGCGCGCGGTGGCGGCGTGGACGGGAAGCGAGACGGCGGCGATCAAGACGAGCGGGAGAAGTCGCATCATTTCGCCTCGGCCTCCTTCGGTTTGCGCGTCGGACGCCTCGCGGCTTTCTTCGCGGAAGGCTTGGGCGCGGGAGCGGGCGTCGCGGCCTTCGGGGCGGCGGGGGCGGCGGCCTCCATGGCGGCCTTCTCGGCGGCGCCGGCGGCTTCGAGGCGACGCGCGCGCTCGGCGCGGACCTCGTCGACGATGGAGGAGAGCGCGCCTTCGGACGGCAGGCGGCGGGAGGACTCGCTCTCGGGCGGGGCCGTCAGGGCCTTCGAGGCCGCGAGCGACAGGGCCGCCGCGCGCTTGGACTCGGCGCCGAAGCAGGCGGCGTTCAGGGCGCCGAGGCGGGCGGTCACGGGGCGCAGGATCTCGAGCCGGCGGGCCGGGGCCGTCTCGGCCTCCGCCTTGGCGAGGGACCTCCCGAGCTCGTCGCGCCAGGCGATGTCGCGGGTGAGGGCGGCGAACTCGGACTTCGCGGCGGTCGCCTCCTCGGCGACCTTGCCGCAGCGGGCTCCCGGATCGGCCTCGAGCGAGGCGAGCGCCTCGGACCAGCGCGCGCGGGCGTCGTCGAGGCGGCAGGACTTGCCCTTGGAGCGCGCCTCGGCGGAAGCCTTCATGAACCAGGCCTGATCCGCGGCCCGGCGCTTGATCGTGGCGCGCAGGGCGTGGAGCTCGGGCAGGTCCTTGTCGCAGCCGGCGGGGAGGCGCGAGGAGAGCTTGACGGCCTCGTCGACCCGGGCGGACTCGTACTTGCACAGCTGCGGGGCGCTGTCGGCCCGCGCCAGGATCAGGGCCTCGTCGCGCTTCGCCAGGAGGTCGCCGTCGGCCTTCGCGGCGTCGCGGGTCTTGCGGGCCCTTTCCGCGAGCGCCTTGTACTGCGGCTTGACCTTGGCCGGCTCGGCGACCAGGGCCTCGAGCGCGGCGTAGGCGGCTTCGGCGTCCTTCGGCCGGCAGGCGGCGCGCAGGCCCGCGGCTTCGGATTCCTTCAGCAACGCGAGCTCGAAGTCGGGGGCGAGAGGCACCTCGACCCGCTCGGTGTGGGGGAAGCCCGCGGCCGACACCAGGGAGACGACCGCGAACGGCCGGGGCTCCGAGATCTTGATGGTCCGGGCGAACGGGTAGGGACCGCCGTTCTTGCGCTTGTTGACGCGCGTCTCGACGGAGGCGAAGCCGCGCTCGGTCTCGACGACGAGGCTCTCGTCGATGTCGGCCGACTCGTTCTCCTTGAGGCCGTCGACCCAATAGGCGCCGGAGACGACCGCCTCGTCGCCGAGCTCGTGCTGGCCGAGGCGCGTCGGTTCCTGCAGGTGGAGGCCGGCGGACCTCAGCTTCGGCCCGCCCGCGGCGGCGGCGGCGCGGCTGGCGGCGGCTTCGAGGTCGGAGGGGAGGCTCGGACGGGAGGACATGGCCTTCGCGATGGCGCGAAGATCCTCGAGCTCCTTCTTCACCGCGGCCTTGCCGAGGAGGTCGGAGGCGGCGGCGCGGGCCTTGGCGGCGGCCCAGCGGCGGCGCTCGTTGGAGAGCGTCCGGCGCATCTGCGCCTTGAGCTCCTCGGACAGGGCGCCGTGCGCGCCGTCGTAGGCGATGAGGGTCTCGGGAGCGGTCGCGCCGCGGGAGGCGGCCTCGGCGGCGAACAGCGCCGCGGCGTCCTTATCGGGGCGCGGGCCGGCGAGCAGCTCGTCGAAGATCGTCTTGGCGAGGCCGGCGGGGTTCTCGAGCGCGTCGGCGTGGCGGCGCTCGATCAGATCCTTGCCCCAGGCGGTGTCGAAGAGGTTCGGGCGGCCGGCGGGGCCGGACAGCGGGGCGTTGGCCTGCTTCAGCGCCCAGCGCTCCTCGTGGCCGGCCTGCAGCACGGAGGCGAGGGCGTGGAGGGACGGGGTCACCACGCCGTCGAGCGGCAGGGCGCGGCAGGCGCCGAGGCCCAGGTCCGGGCCGGCGGGCTCGGCCTCGCGGCCGAGGGCGTCGGCGGCGGTGGCCAAGGCGAGGCAGGACGAGGCGGCCTGCGCGAGGGCGCCGAACGCCTTCCAGTGGACGGCGGCCAGACGGCGGGCGCCGGGCTTGCCGTGGAGGACGAGGACGCCCCGCGAGGCGAGGGTCTCGACGCCGGGCTCGCCGAAGGACTCGTTGAGGAGGGCGAGCGGGGCGCTCGGAGCGGACACGTCAGCTCCGAGCGCAGGGGACGCCAGAAGGACCGCGAGCAGGGTGGCTTTTTTCAAATATGGTACTTCGAGCACGTCTGGCGCAGGTGGTCGAGGGCCTTGGAGATGTCCTCCGAAGGGGCGCTCTTCTCGACCGACTCGAGCAAGGTGACGGCCTCGGCCAGGTGCGCGCGGTCGGCGGCGATCATCTTGCGCAGCTCGTCCTGCATGAGCTGGAACTCCCGGGCGAATTCCTGGTGCGCGTCCGTCGTGCGGACGCGGACGGGGACGGCCAGATTGCCGTGGCGCACGCGGGCGATGCCCGCGGAGATCACGCGCAGCGGGCCGGCGAAGCGGTGCGACCAGAACAAGGTGACCAGCCCGCCCGCGAGCAGGGAGATCGCCGAGGCGAGCAGCAGGGGAGCGCGCAGGGCGCCCTTGATCCACTCGATGGAATGGAAGATCTGGCGGGAGGCGATCGAGGATTCCTGGACGCCGCGGAAGACGGAGAAGGCGGTCAGGAGCAGGCTCGCGGAGATCAAAAGGACGACGAAGCCGACCATCTGGAGCTGGAGGGGGGCGTCGACCCAGTACTGCTGCCTCTTATAGGAAGGCTTCGCGGGGGGCGTCTTCTCGTGGGCGTGACCTTTTTGCGTCATTGAGTGGTTATAGTAACTTTAGAGTTCGATATTGTCAATCAGCCGTGTTTTCCCCAGATAGGCGGCGGCGAGCAGGCGGCCGTCCAAGGGGGAGGCGTACTGGAGCTTCAGGCCGGTGCCGGCCAGCGCGTGGCGCACGGCGGCGGCCACGGTCTCGGGACGGGAGTGCGGGCGGCGGGCCTCCTTGCGTCCGGCCTCGAGGGCGCGGCGCAAGGCCGGGGCGGCGCGTCTCTCGGCGGAGGACAGGTAGGCGTTCCGGCTCGACATCGCCAGGCCGTCGGCCTCGCGGACGATGGGGACACGGACAAGCCGGACGGCCATGTCGAGGTCGCGGATCATGGTTTCAAGGATCCGTACCTGTTGCCAGTCCTTCTCGCCGAAGTAGGCGCGGTCGGCCCGGACCTGATTGAACAGTTTCAGGACGACGGTCGCCACCCCGCGGAAGTGGCCCGGACGATACTTGCCGCAGTACAGGTCGGAGAGCCCCTCGACCTCGACATGAGTCCGAAAGCCTTTCGGATACATCTCCTTCGCGGAGGGCGCGTACACCGCGTCGGCGCCGGAGGCGGCGACGAGCTTGCGGTCGGCGGGCAAAGCGCGGGGATAGCGGCCATAGTCCTCGTTCGGGCCGAACTGGAGGGGATTGACGAAAACGGAGACGACCGTCCGGTCGTTCTCGTCGGCCGAGCGCCTCACGAGGGCCGCGTGGCCCGCGTGCAAGGCGCCCATCGTGGGGACGAACCCGACGCTGAGGCCCTTCCGGCGCCAGCCCGCGACGAGGCGCGCGAGCGCGGCCTTCGTGCGGACGACGGGGATCACAGGTTCCTCGAGAAGAACCCGACGACCCGCGTGTCGTACTCCATGCCCGCGGCCTCGCGGCACTTGGCGTGCCAGGCCTCGGGGACCATCCACAGCTGCTTCGGCTCGCGCGCGGCGTCGAAGACCTTCTTCACGTCTTCGGGGGTCATCAGCCGGTCGAACTCCCCGCCGATCACGAACAGGGGCCGCGGGGCGATCTTCGGCGCCGACTCGACGGGGTTGAACTGGTCGATCTCGGGGTTCTTCACGCGCGAGCGGAGGATGAGGAGCGTGATCGCGACCAGCGGATAGTACGGGAGCTTCATGTTGTTCCACGCCCAGCGCTTGATCACGGTGCGGTAGTCGGAGAAGGGGCTCTCGACGACGGCGCAGCGCAGGTCGGGGTGCTTGGGCAGCGAGGCGACGGTCACCGCCGCGCCCATCGACAGGCCGAACACCCCGATGGAACCCGAGAGGTCGGGCTTGGCCTTGCGCAGCCACTCGACCGCCGCGTCGAAGTCGATCGTCTCCAGGCCGCCGATGGTCGTGATCTCGCCCTCGCTCTCGCCGTGGGAGCGGAAGTCGAAGTACATGAGGTTGAAGCCGCCGTTCTCGTTGAGGAAGTAGGTCTGCTTGAGGAGCTCGCCCTTGTTGTCGCCCCAGCCGTGGCACATCACGATGGTGCGCTTGTCGCCGGTGAGCGAGGGGATGAACCAGCCCTTGAGCTCGAGGCCGTCGCGCGTCTTGAAGGCGATCTTCTCGTATCTCAGGCCGAACTGCTCGGGGAATATCCACATCGGCGACATCGCCGGCGGGTGCAGGATGATGCCCGCGCCCCACCAGCACGCGGCATAGACGGCCAGGACGATGAGCAGAGCCGCGGCCAGCCAGATCATTTTTGGGAGGTGAAGGAGTGTTCGGGGCCGGGGAAGGACCCGTCGCGGACTTCGCGGCAGTAGTCGCCGATCGCCTTGAGCGACTGCGCGCGAAGGTCGGCGTAGCGCTTGACGAACTTGGTCGGTCCCGACTCGGTCAGGCCCAGCATGTCGTCGCTGACCAGCACCTGCCCGTCGCAGTGCGGGCCGGCGCCGATGCCGATCGTCGGGATCTGCAGGCGCTTGGTGATCTCCTTGGCCAGGTCGGCCGGGACGCACTCGAGCACCACCGCGGCGCAGCCCGCGCCCTCGAGGATGCGCGCCTCGGTGAGGATCTTCTCCGCGGCCTCCGGGCTGCGGCCCTGGACCTTGTAGCCGCCGAGGCGGTTGACCGCCTGGGGCGTCAGGCCGAGGTGGCCGAACACCGGGACGTTGATCTTCAGGAACTCCTTGATCGTCGAGGCGACCTCCATGCCGCCCTCGACCTTGACGGCGTGGGCGCCGCCCTCCTTTAAGAGGCGGCCGGCGTTGCGCACGGCCTCCTTGAGGTCGATCTCGTAGGAGAGGTAGGGCATGTCGGCCACGAGGAGGGCGCGGGACAGGCCGCGCTTGACGGCCTTGGTGTGGTGGACCATCTCGTCGATGGTGACGGGCAAGGTGCTCTCATAGCCGAGCTTGGTCATGCCGACCGAGTCGCCGACGAGCACCACGTCCACGCCGGCTTCCTCGGCCAGGCGCGCGGTCGGGAAATCGTAGGCCGTGAGCATCGCGATCTTGACGCCCTTGCGCTTCATGTCGAGGAGCGTGGAGACCGTGACGGCCTTCAGGGATCCGGCGTAAGCCGCGGGCTTGGTTTTATCGGCCATTTCGCCAGAGTTTAACAATTCGGGGGTCCGGCTTCATAGCGGTGAACCGTCGCCGCCAGGCGGGGCATACGTCCCCGAGCGGGGCCGCGGCGAAGGGTCTCGCGGCCATCGCCGCGTGAGGGACGGTCAGCCAGGGCGTGCGCACGCGCTCCGAGCCGAGCGACACGAGGTCCACGTCGAGTACGCGCGCGCCCCAGCGGCGGCCGGGGCGGCGGCCCGCGAGCGCCTCGAGGCGTTTGGCCTCGATGAGCAGGCCGGTCGCCGTGCGCGTCGTCTCGAGCGCGACCGCCTGGTTGAGGTAGGGCCTGTCGCTGGGGCCCACCGGCGCGGTCTCGTACACGCGGGAGGCCTTCAGCACGCGGCAGCCGTCGAGGGCGCCCAGGCTCGCGACGGCGCGGCGCAGGGCCGCGGCGCGGTCCCCGAGGTTCGCGCCGAGGAGGATGAGCGCGCGACGGGGCTTCACTTCGTCCCGCGCCGGTGGCGCTTGTCGGCGCGGCGCAGGGCCTCGACGACCGCGGCGATCAGCGCCAGCGCGAGGAAGTTCCCGAGCCTGCCCTCGCCCGTCCCGAACCCGCCCTCGTAGACCATCGCGGTCCAGAGGAGCCAGAACACGATCCCGACGGCGGCCTGGCAGGCGACGAGCACGACGGCGAGATGGACCGGGTCGAATCGCGGCGTCTCCGGGCCCTCCTCTTCGAACAGCTCGACCCAGGATCTCCAGAGGTTCATCGCAGCCCCATCAGGTCGAGCATGTCGTACAGGCCCGGCTTCTTGCGGGCGGTCCACAGCGCCGCCTCGAGCGCGCCGAGCGCGAAGGCGTCCCGTGACTCGGCGATGTGGGAGAGCGTCAGGCGCTCGAAGGGCCCGGCCAAGGTCAGGACATGGTCGCCGACGACGCCGCCGACGCGCACGGAGGCGGTGGGCACCGGGTCGGCCGAGGCGCGGCCTTCGTTGACGGCCTGGGCGATCCTCAGGGCCGTTCCCGAAGGCGCGTCTTTCTTCCCCTTATGGTGCGTCTCGACGATCGCGGCGTCGTAGCCGGGCAGGCGTCGCGCGGCGTCCTCGGCGAGATGCAGGAGCATGGTCACGCCGCGGCTGAAGTTCGGGGCCATGAACACCGCGGTCTTGCGCGCGGCGGAGGCGACCTGGGCGCGCTGGACGACGGACAGCCCGGTGGTCCCGGTGATGAACGGGACCTTGCTCCGGCCGCACGCGGCGGCGAAGCGGACGCAGGATTCGGGGGTGGTGAAGTCGATCACCGCGCCGCAAGCGGCCGCCTCGTCCTCGAACTCGGCGGCCTGGGCGCGGCCGACGCGGGCCAGGAGATGGAAGCGAGGGTCCGTCGCGGCCAGGGCGGCGACGCGCGAGCCCGTCCGGCCCGTCGCTCCGCAGATCGCGATCTTGAGGGGGGTGGCCATGGTCCGGGGATTATAGGATAACGGGGTCGGCCAGCGGGAGGAGGACGCGCACCGTGGTGCCGATGCCGGGAGAGCTGTCGATCTCGACGCGGCCGCCGGCGTTCTCCGCGATGCGCTGGACCGTGGGCAGGCCGAGGCCCGTGCCCTTGCCCTGGGCCTTCGTCGTGAAGAAGACCTCGAAGACGCGGCTCAGGGTCTCCCGGTCCATGCCCACGCCGGTGTCGCGCACGCTGAGCATCGCGCAGGGCCTGTCCTTCCCGCCGGCGACGCTCATCGCCCCGCGCCGGGTGGCGACCGCGACCACGCCGCCGCTCGGCATCGCGTCGCGGGCGTTGATGACGAGGTTCATCAGCGCCTGCTCGATCTGCCCCGGCGCGGCGCGCACCGAGCCGAGGCCGTCCTCGAGGTTCAGGTCGAGCCGCACGGCGGAGCCGGCCGCGCTGCGCAGCATCGCCGCGCAGTCGCGCACGGCGGCGTTGAGGTCCACGGGGACCGCCTCCAGCTTCTGCCGTCGGCTGAAGGTCAGGAGCTGGCGGGTCAGGATCGACGCCTGCCGCGCGCAGTCCCGGATCTCGTCTGAGTTGCGTCTGGCGTCCGACCCGGGGGGCAGCTCGAGAGCGAGCAGCTCCGCGTGGCCGGTGATGGCTCCGACGACGTTGCCGAAGTCGTGGACGATGCCGCTGGCGAGCAGGCCCAGGGTCTCGAGCTTCTGCGTCTCCAGGGCCTGCTTCTGCAGCTGGTTCCGTTCGGTGTGGTCGAGCAAGGTCCCGATGACCGCCGGACGGCCGTCGACCGTCGTCTGCTCTCCCGCGACCTCGATGTCGACGATCGCGCCGTCCGCGCGCAGGCCGCGGAAGACGTAGCCCAAGTGCTGGATCTCGCCCGCGAGCCGGCGCCTCAGGTTCTCTCGGACCAGCTCGCGATCTTCGGGAGAAACGAGGTCGTCGACGGAGAGCCGCCCGGTGATCTCCTCGGGACTGTAGCCGAAGATGTGCGCGAAGCGCGAGTTGACATAGGCGAAGCGCCCGTCCTGGATGATATAGATGCCGGCCAGGGAGCGCTCGATGAGGGTGCGGAACTTCTCCTCGCTGGCGCGGAGGCGCTCGGTCGTGAGCCGCATCCGCTCCAGCGCGCGGCGGATGAAGACGAAGAGGAGCGTCGAGGTGGCGACGACGAAGAGCCAGCCTTTCAGCGTCTGCAGACGGGTCAAGGCCCCCACGTCGGCGGGCAGCGCGGCCACGAACCGGTCCGAGACGGCGATCCAGATACCCGCCGTCAAGGCGTAGCTGCCGGCCATGATGCCGGCGGTCCTTTCCGACGGACCGATCGCTCGGCGGAGCGTCTCGTGAAGGGGCACACGGAATATTATCATAACGACAACGCGGCCGTCGTGGCCCGGGTGGGACGCTTCCTGCTATCGTGACGCGGACCCAAGGAGGCTTCGATGAACCACGCGTACACCGTCCGGACGGACCTGCGCCCCAAGAAGCTGTCGGGGATCAGCGACGAGCAGATCGGCCAGCACTGGGCGCTCTACGAAGGCTACGTCAAGAACGTCAACCTCCTCAACGCGAAGCTCTCCGCCCTGTGCGAGAAGAAGAGCTTCGGCCCGGAGTTCGCCGAGATCAAGCGGCGCCTGGGGTTCGAGTACGACGGGATGATCCTGCACGAGCATTACTTCGGGATCCTGAAGAGCGGGCAGAAGCCGCTGGGCGACGACGCCGAGACGACGAAGCTGATGAAGAGGTCCTTCGGAGGCTTCGCCGCCTGGCTGCGGGAGTTCACCGCCGTCGGGAACATGCGCGGGCCGGGCTGGGCGATCCTCTACTACGATCCGTCGGCCCAGGCGCTGACGAACCATTGGATCGGCGACCACGAGGTCGGGCATCCGGCCGGCTTCATCCCGATACTCGTCATGGACGTCTGGGAGCACTCCTACATGGTCGACGCGGGGGCCGGCGGGCGCGCGGCGTACGTCGAGGCGTTCCTCGCCAACGTGGACTGGCCCATGGTGGAGCGCAACGTCGAGGACGCGAGCCACAGCGCGGCGGTCCGCTTCTAGTCCGCCCAACCGCATCCGGAAAGCCCTTCGGCCCACGCGGCGTTGGGTCCAATGCTCCTATCGTGGGCGGAGCGCGGCGCCGTACAATGAACGGGATGACCTCCGTGCGCCGCCTGTTCGCTTCCTCGCTCGCCGTCCTCCTCTGGCTGGAGGCCCTCGGGCCGTCCGCCTGGGCCCAGGTCGCGGCGCGCGCCGCCTCGGCGACGGCCGCTCCGGGAGCTTCCGCGGCGGCCGCCGCGGCCGTCCCGGTCCTCTCCCAGTTCTCCGCGCCGGTGCTGTCGCCTTCGGCGCTCTCGCTGGCTCCGCTCTCCGTCCCCTCCGCGCCCGCGCCGTCGGTCGTCCCCGTCGCCGCGGTCTCGCCCGCGGCCGCTCGCGCGCTCGCCGCGCCCGCGCTCCTCCCTGCGCCGGCCGCCGCTCCGCGCGAGAAGACCGTCGCCGGGCCCGGCGTCTCCGGCCGGGTGGCGGCCCTCTCCGAATCGTCGGTCCAGGCGCTCGAGAAGGTCTCCTCCGCCGCCTCCTCCCGCGCCGATGTGCGGCGCTCCGGCGAGGAGCTCGAGGGCATCCTCAGCGGCGAATCGCTGCTCCGCCCCGCGGCCGCGGAAGACGCGGTCCTCGCGCAGGAATCCCCGGCCGACGGGCCTTCCCTCCGTCCCGCCGGAGCCTCGGCGGAGCGCTCCGCCGCCGAGCCCGCCTCTCCGATGCCGGATATACCGGCCCGGGCGCGCAGCGGCTTCCGCCTCTACGCCGCCGGGATCTCCACCGTCAAGGTCGGCATCGAGGCCCTCAACCTCGTCGTGCCCACCTTGCTGCTGACCCAGTTCGGCGCGGCCAGCATCGTCGGCGCGCTGTTCCTGTCCGCGCAGCTCGCCAGCCTCGTGGCCGGCTGGCTGGCGGGTCCGCTGGTGGACCGCTTCAGCCCCGCGAAGGTCCTGGCCGCGACGGCGGTGCTCCAGATCGCGGCCATCGGCTCCATCCCTCTCGCCTTCGCCTTCGGCACGACGCTCGGCCTGCCCGTGATCTTCGCGCTGTTCACCGTCAACGGCTTCCTCGGCGGCGCCTTCGACATCGCCCGGCGCGCCGCCCTGCCCCAGATCCTCGGCCGGGACGAGCGGGTGCTCAACGCGCACAACGCGAAGATCTACATCACGCGCGAGCTCGCCGCCATGGCCGGCATATTCGGGACAGGCTTCCTGCTCGCGAAGATCGGCTACCTCGCCACGCTCGGGATCCACCCGGCCGCCTATATCATCGCCGCCTTGCTGTTCGCGCGCCTGGCGTTCCGGCGGGGAGAAGCCGCCGCGCCCGCCGCGAAAGAAAAGACTTCCGCCCCGGGAGAGAAGAAAGGCGTCCTCGCGGCGCTGAAGGGCCTCACGCGCGGGGCGCGCCTGGTCTGGTCTGACCCGGAGCTGCGGCGCGCGGCCCTGCTGAACGTGCCGGTGATCACCCTTCATAACCTGTTCCATCAGATGCTGGCGGTCGTGTACGCCGCGAAGGTGCTGGGCTCGCCCGCGTCCGCTGCGATCCTGCTCGGAGCGTGGAACCTCGGGGAGTTCGCCGCGGCCCTCCTCCTTCGCCGTCAGTCCGCGCGCCAGGGGGACGAGGCCAAGCTCGGGCCCGCCTGGCTGCGATACGCCGCGGGCGCCGTCCTCGGCTCCTGGCTGCTGTGGCTTTTCCCGACCGTCTGGGTCGCCGCCCCCGTCATCTTCCTGATGGCGATGGCCATGCTCGGCAACGAGCTCGGCCTGGCGTCCTACTTCCAGTCCGCTGCCTCCAAGGAGGACGTCGGCGCCGTCACCGGCTTCGTCTACTCCCTGGCGACCACCGTGGGCATGGTCGCTCTGCTCGCGATGGGCTGGGTCTTCGACGGCTTCGGCGGGCCCGCCGGCATCCTCGTCCTCGCGCTCGCCCTGAGCGCCGCGTCCGTCTTCTTCTGGCTGTCCTCCCGCCGGCGCTAGACCTCGATCCGGGGCAGCTTCACGATCGTCAGCCAGAACTCGTCGACCACCTTGATGATCCGCTGGAACTGCTCGAAGTCGACGGGCTTGGTGATGTAGCAGTTGGCCCCGAGGTCGTAGCACTTGAGGATGTCGGTGTCGGCCGCCGAGGTCGTGAGCACGACCACGGGGATCTTCTTGAGGACCGGGTCGGCCTTGAGCTCCTTGAGGACCTCCCGCCCGCTGACGCGCGGCAGGTTCAGGTCGAGGAGGATCAGATCCGGGATCGGGGCGTCCTCGAACGGCGGCTGGCGGCGCAGGCGCTTGAGGGCGTCGTCGCCGTCCGGCGCGACCGCCATGCTGACGATCACCTTGGAGTCCTTGAGGGCCTCCTGGGTGAGCAGCACGTCGTCCTCGTCGTCCTCCACCAATAGGACTTCCAGGGGCTTGCTCATGTTCTTCCTCCTTGTTTCGGCGGGTGCGAGGCTCCGAGCGTGAAATAGAAGGTCGCGCCCTTCCCGGGCTCCGACTCGACCCAGATGCGCCCGCCGTGGCGTTCGACGACCTTGCGCGCGATGGCCAAGCCGATGCCCGTGCCGGGATAGGCCGTGGCGGAGTGCAGGCGGCGGAACATCTTGAAGATCTCGCCGGCGTACTTCTTCTCGATGCCGATGCCGTTGTCGGCGACGGAGAAGACCCACTCGTCTCCGGCGCGCCGCGCCGCGACGCGGACCACGGGCGGCTCCGCGCGGCGGAACTTGAGCGCGTTGGAGATCAGGTTCTGGAAGAGCCTCGCCAGCTGGTCGGGGTCGCCGGTCAGGACCGGCAGGGACTCGATGACGATCCGGCCTCCGGCCTCCTTGAGCTGGGCGTCGAGGTCGGCGGCGACGGTCTTCAGCAGGTCGTTGAGGTCCGTGCGCACGGGCACCAACTCCCGGGAGCCCGCGCGCGAGTAGGTGAGCAGGTCCTGGATGAGGTGCTGCATCCGGTCCGTGCTCCCCGTGATGCGGGAGATGAAATCATCCGCCTCCGCGTCGAGCTTCCCCTTATAGCGCTTCGCGAGGAGCTGGGCGAAGCCCGTGATGCGGCGAAGCGGCGCCTGCAGGTCGTGAGAGGCGATGTAGGCGAACTCCTCGAGCTCCCGGTTCGAGCGGCTCAGGTCCTCCGCGCGCGCCGCCTCGCGCGCCAGGGCGCGCATGCCGGCCGTCAGGCGGCGGATGATGGCCATGCCGCTGAGCAGGATGACGGCCGCGAACAGGCCGTTGAGGCCGAAGAAGACGACGACCTGCCGCGCCAGCGCGCCGCGGAAATCGCTCGTGTCCATGAGGACCACGACGCGGCCGATCGGGGGGTCGGACGGCCGCGCCCCGGGAGCGGCGATCGGCTCGGTCACGGTGAGGAGGCCCCGGACCGGCGCCCCGGGGGGGGCGTAGCGCGCCCATTCGACGCCCCGCTCGTCGAGTATGCGCAGCGACGCGAGGGCGGACTGGTTCTCGTAGTACGACGCGACGCGCGCGAGCTCGGCCTTGTCCTCCAGGCTCAGGGGGACGAAGGCGGCGCGCGCGGCGGCCGAGGCGACGGCCTGTCCGCGCAGGGCGCGCGAGGCCTCGAGCAGGTCGCGCATGCGCAGCGCGGAGAGCGCGGTGGAGCCGCCGCCCAGCAGGACGGTGAGCAGGGAGAACGCGAGCATGAGGCGTCGCGCGAAGGCCTCCCAGCGCAGGGCCTCGTCGGTGGTCGTCGTGCTCATCGCGCGTCTCCCGGGATCGGGATGCCCCAGCGCCGGGCGAGGACCTTGTTGAACACGAGCCGCCCGCCCGGGACCTCGGGCGAGGATTCGTCCCGCGGGGCGCCGGCGGACGCCGCGTTCGCCAAGTCCACGGCGCGTTGGAGGACGGCCGCGTGATCGCCCTCGGCGCCGAGGAAGGCGCCGCGGGCGACGAGGTCCCCGCCGGGGGCGATGAGCGGGATGCGCTTGGCCAAAGTGCTCTTGACGAGGTATTCGAAGGCCGCGCCCTCCGTGAGGGAGGGGGACCCCAGTATCCACACCGCCTGGGAGGTGAGCAGCGCGCGGGGCAGCGCTTCGGGCAGCTCGCGCAGCTTCTCGATGCGGACGGGGATGAGCTCGACGCCGGCCTGCCGGGCTCGGGCGCGCAGGCGCCCGAAGACCTTCTCGTAGCCCGTCATGTGCACGACCGCGACGCGGCGCCATCCGGCGGAACGGGCGAAGCCGATGACCTGCCCCGCGTCGTAGGGCGTGATGCAGTCCACGGGGACGCCGTCCACCTCGTCGTTGAGCCAGCCGCAGGCTCCGCTGCCCGCGGCGGCGGCGACGACGAGGTCCGAGGCCTGGAGGGACGCGAGGAAGCGGCCTTTCTCGATGGGGTCGGCGAGGTCGACCCGGTCGAAGGCGGTCACGCGGACGTCCTTCGCGGCGCGCGCGGCCGCGGCGGCCGCCTGCTTCCTGTCGGCGACGATCAAAATGACCTTCGCCGCCGCGGCGGGGGGCGCCAGGGCCAGGAACGCCGCGACCAGCAAGCCCGGGGCTCGGGTCATCGCGGCCTCAGAAGGTGATCACGACGGCGCCTTGGATGACCCGGCCGTCGAGGATGATGGATTTCGTCGTCGTCGGGATCGCGTAGAAGAGATACAGCGCCTCGCCCTTGACCGAGACGTTGTCGTTGACGGCCATGTGCGCGCCGCCCGAGTACGAGCGCAGCACCTCGCGGCCGGAGCCGCCGCCCGCGCGGGCGCTGTGGTAGTTCTCGACATGCCCCCACCCGACGACCTTGCGTCCTCGGACGGTGAAGAGCGGATGAGAAGCGGTCATGAAGGCGCCGTGCGTGGACCAGGCCGTCGAGCGCAGGGACTGGGCCATGCCCTCGTCGCCGGTGGCGTGCAGGTGCAGGTACTCGGCCAGGAGGTCGAACTCCCCGGGCGTCCAGTGCAGGTGGGCGCCCGCCATCTGCAGGATGCGCCGATTCTGCTGATCCCACGCCCCGCGATAGTAGGAGCCGCCGACCTCGCCGTCCCCGGCGCGCGAGACCGCGAGCTGTCCGCCGAAGGCGATGTCCTTGTTGTTGTTGCCGGAGCCGAGGTTGCCGCTGAGGGCCAGGCCCCCGGGCAACGAAGGATTGCGCAGGGCCCCGGTGCTGCCTGACACGCTGCCGTAGCCGTTGACCGCGTAGGCCCGGGCATCCAGGCCCCAGCCGCTCTCCAGCTCGAAGCGCCGCGTCAGCACCGCGCCGGCGTCGGCGATGGGCAGGCCGAGTATGCCGCTGACGAAGATCGGGGCGGAGATCTCGACGCGCTGGAAAGGATAGAAACGGCGGCTGTTGTAGTAGTTGAAGGGCAGGTTCACGCGCCCCGCCTGCAGGCGCGCGTCGCCCCAGGGCAGGGCCGCGTCGAGATAGGCGTATTGGATGCGCGTCTGCCCGACGGTGTTGCCGACGTTGCGGAAGGTGAGGTCCATGAGGAAATCGATGTCCTCGCTGACCTTGGTCGTCGCGAACAGGCCGACGGCGTCGAGGCGGAAGCCGCGCGAGACGAGGTTCCCTTCCGGCGTTCCTCCGAGCACCGCCGCGGGGCCTCGGACCTGGATCTGGCTGTCCACCGGCATGATCAGGCTGCCGTAGCCGGTGAACGCGACCTTCGCCCCGGCGGGGGGAGCGAGGAGCGCGGCCGCGACCGCTGCGGCCCTCAATCTGGGGAGGAGGCGTCCCATGTTCGTTTTAGGGTAAGCTCCCGTCTCTCCGGCCGCCATGCGGCCGTTGTCAGCGTTGTCAGCGGAGGGTGTGCTAGAATCCGCGCATGGCCAAGAAGTTCTTCGTCGGCGTGGACGTCGGCGGCACCAAGATCGCGGCGGGCCTCGTGACGCCCCGGGGCGAGATCCTCGGCTGGGAGAAGGCCTCCACCCCGCGCGCGAAGAACGCCGGCGAGGTGATGAAGGTCATCGTGCGCGCCGTCCGCGACGTGATCTCCGACGCGGGCCTCAAGCCCCGCCGTCTGCGCGGCATCGGCATCGGCGTGCCCGGCCTGGTCGACGCGGCGAGCGGCAAGGTGCTCGTCGCGCCGAACCTCCCCATCGCGGGCCATCCGATCGCGGCGGAGCTGGAGCGCCGCTTCGGCGTGCCCGTGGCCCTGGGCAACGACGTGAACCTCGGCGTGCTCGGCGAGGCGTGGCGCGGCTCCGGCCGCGGCGTGGACGATTTCGTCGGCATCTTCCCGGGGACCGGCGTCGGCGGCGGCGTGGTCTCGGGCGGGCGCCTTCTGCTGGGCGCCAACGGCGCGGCGGCGGAGCTCGGCCACATCGTGCTCGATCCGAAAGGCCCGAAGTGCGGCTGCGGCGCGCGCGGCTGCCTGGAGGCCTACGCGAGCCGCACCGCGATGGAGCGCGACATCCGCGCCGGCGTCAAGGCGGGGGAGAAGACCGACATCGTCGCGCTCAACGGCGGGTCGCTCGACCAGATCAAGAGCAAGGTCCTCGCGCGCGCGCTGCGCCACCGCGACCCGCTCGTCACCCGCGTCCTGCGCGCCGCCGCCGAGCGTCTCGGCGACGGCTGCGTGAGCATCCGCCACTGCTTCGACCCCCAGCTCTTCGTCCTTGGCGGCGGCGTGATCGAGGCCTGCGGCGACTTCATCCTGCCCATCGTCAAGCGCCGCCTCGCGGCCGACCCGTTGTTCAAGAGGATCGGCGCCTGCAAGGTGACCCGCTCGCGCCTCGGCGACGACGCCGTGGTGCTCGGCGCCGTCGCGCTCGCCCGCGGACGCTGACGCTCAGGGCGCGGAGATCTCCCGGACGCTCATCTTCTTATAAAGGAGCCCGTTCGTGCCGACGTTGTCGCTGCGGAAGTACACCGCGATGTTCGGCCGGCCGGTCTCGGAGCCGGGGCGCGCGTCGCTGTTGGTCAGGCGCAGCGCGGGGTCGATCCCCGACTTGCACGGCGTCCCGCCGACCCCGAAGTTCCGGCCGTCGTCCTCGATCTCGTTGACCTTGGTCCAGGTCCCGCCGTTGGCGCCGTCCGTCAGGTCCATGTAGTTCTCGAGCTTCACGTTCCCGTTGGGAAGGTCGTACACCACCAGCTTGTAGCCGATCCAGGTCCGGTAGGGGAACGTCGACCACATCGCCTTGTTCCTGGTCGGAGAGGAGGCGGGATGCTTGGTCTCCTTCTCGAAGTCGATGTGCCCGTCGTAGCGGAAGCGGGCGCCGTTGCCGCGGCTGTCGCAGCCGTTGACCGTCTCGGAGGCGCCGTACGCGCTGTGGTTGGTGCGGGTGTGGTGGACGATGCCGCCGTAGGCGGTCCCGCTGTCGGCGACGCGGTACGCGTACACCGTCGACTCCACGTTGCGCCAGCCGGAGAGCAGCTGCGGGTCGTGGATGTACATGCGCGGGACCGAGCCGGACATCGCGAACACGCCTTTCCCGTCGGCGCTGTAGGTGGCGTTGCCCCGGCCGCGGAACCAGGCGTCGTACGGGTCGGCCTGCCCCGACGAGAAGGTGCGGGCCTTGCCGTTGTCCCAGGCCGACACCCAGTTCTTGCCGCCCGCCGCCGAGGGATAGAGCATCTTGACGCCGAAGCGGTCGGCGCCGCCGGTCTGGGTCGCGTTGGCGACGGTGACGGGGATGGAGGCGGAGGCGCGGTTGCCGGCGGCGTCGCGCGCCGTGGCGGTCAAGGTGTGGGCGCCGTTGGGCGCGGCGG
>Ga0255338_1002258_pt1 | contig 29375 bp, 35 predicted proteins | sample MeOH1_35cm_T4_19_FD_203715 | JGI IMG/M metagenome (GOLD analysis project Ga0255338, IMG submission 203715) | Sandy soil microbial communities from University of British Columbia, Vancouver, Canada - MeOH1_35cm_T4_195 | ecosystem: Engineered > Artificial ecosystem > Sand microcosm > Unclassified ... | reverse complement strand
CGTCGCGCACGGCCGACGTTTTGATGCCGGCCACGTCTGAACCTGTGCCGGGTTCGGACATGCCCAGTGCCAGCTTGGCCTTGCCAGCGATGATCTGAGGGACGATTTCCTTCTTGAGTTCAGGGGAGCCAAACTTGGCGATGTGCATGCCAGCATAGATGGCGCTGGTCGTAATGGCCTGGGCGATGCCGGTGTAGTAGTAGCCCAGAGTCTCAAGGAAAACAGCAATGTCCTTGTAGGAGCCTCCCATGCCACCCAGCTCTTCGGGATAGAAGAGACCAATGTAGCCGGCATCGGCGAGGGCGTTGTAGGCTTCCAGTGGAAACTCGCGGGCCTCGTCCATTTTGCGAACTTTTTCCCAGGGTAGGTGATGCTTCAGAAGGTTGAGTACGCCTTCGCGCATCATGCGTTGGTCTTCGGTGAGTCCTGCTGTATTGATCAGTGACATAGTGTTCTCCGGTTTCGTTGGGGTTCAGGATTTCTTTTTGAGGGCTTCGCGGCCTGCGCGAGTGAGGACCATGGTGGTCATAAGACCGGTTTGCACCACTTCGCCACGCTGGTTCATAAGCTCCATACGGCGCACCAGAATGCCTCGGTCTGGTTTTGAGGTCAGCCTGGCTTGGACCACGGTAGCGCGCAACTTGATGGTGTCGTTAAACAGGATGGGCTTGAGGTACCTCCATTCGTCGATGCCCAGCGCGGCAATCGCCGTTCCATCCAGATAACCTAGACTGGCAGTCAGGCCAGTGGCAATAGACAAGCCAAGTGCACCATGCGCAATTCGCTGCCCGATGGGCGATTTGGCGCTGTGCTCGGCGTCGGTGTGCATCGGATTCACGTCTCCTGAGACCCAGGAGAAAGTGACCACGTCCGTTTCGGTGACGGTTCGGCCACGACTTTCGTCGACCTGGCCAACCTCGAACTCTTCGATACATTTGCCGTGCACGCTGTTCTCCTTTGCGTTTTGCGCGTGGTTATCTGCGGAAGGGTTGCGGCGTGGCCAAGGACGGCCACGCGGCCTGTGGCTTCTCAGCCAGTGCTTAGCGGCCTGGCAGCGAATAGCGGACCATCTTCAAATTTCAGGACGACCATCTCCATTGGCATGCCCGGTTTGAAGTCGATGCTTGGTCTCTCGACCAGTCGACAGGCCAGACGGATGTTGGAGTCCAGATCGACGATGCCCACCGCATACGGTGCCTCGCTGGCAAAGGCGGTGGGGGCGGCATGGATGCGTGTCCATGAATACAAGGTGCCGTGTGCGCTCAGCTCGCTCCAGTCCACCCGTGGCGACCAGCAATGTGGGCACACTGGCTTGGGCGGGAAGGTTTGTTTTTGACAGTTCTGGCAGCAGGTGGTCATCCATCCGCCCTGTGCCAGACTGTTCCAGAAGGTCTGGGTGAAGGCCGAGACGCGGGGTGGATAGGAGCGTCGCCCCTGGACGTCAATGCAAGGAATAGATATCCGCGCGTTCATTGCATAGCCTCCAGGATGTGGATGAGTGCCGCGTTGTAGTTGCCCAACTCGCCGGTGGCCAAACCTAGACGAGCATTCTTCACCTGGCGCGCGCCGGCTTTTCCGCGCAGCTGCTCGGCCAGTTCGACATAGTTGTACAGAGAGGTGACGTAGGCGGGGTGCCCGCGCGAGGTCAGTCCACCCGACGTGGAAATGGGGATGCGCCCACCGAGGCGGGTTTCGCCATCGAAAGCCGCCTGGGCACCGCCACCGGTCGGACAGAGTCCAAGGGCTTCGCTGACCAATATCTCGACAATGGTGCAGGGTGCGTAGAGCTCGGCGAGGTCGATATCACCTGGGGTGATGTCCGCTTGCGCATAGGCGGTGGCCGAAGCCTGCCGGGCCGCCTCGAAGCCGATCATGTTGTTCGGCACGTCGTTGATCTGGTGCGAGCCATCGTGGAAGAAACCGCGCCCGCGTACTAGGGCATAAGGGCGCCCGAGGCTGCGAGCGACATCCTCGCTGGCCAGCACCAGGCAAGCCGCGCCGTCGCCGCGCGGCGGCACATCGTACAGACCCAGCGGCTCGACGATGGGGCGCTGTGCCACCACTTCCTCCAGCGTGACGGGCTTGCGATACTGGGCGAGCGGATTGAGTGAGGCATGATGTCTGTTCTTGACGGCAACGGCCGCGAGATGCTCACGCGTAGCCCCGTATTCATGCATATAGCGGGTTGCATCCATGGCGTACCAGGAGATCGGTGTGAAGCCCGCTGAGGTGTGGAAATCCACGTCTCCGGTGGTACGCATGCTACTCATCGCATGTTCGGCGGCAGAGACAGCACTCTCCATGTTGATGCCCAAAGCCAGCGCCACGTTCGCCCGGCCCAGCAAAATATCGTTGCAGGCTTGGTCGAAGGCTAGGGCGGCGGTCATGCCGTTGCCCATGACTTCCATAACGCTGCCGCGGCAGGAGAGTCGCAACTGCCCCATCAGGAACGTGTGGAAGTATTTCTGGCGCGTATAGGGACGCGGCAGGGTGAAGACCAGGCTCTGGATGTCCTTTTTCTCGACGCCTGCATCGCTGACCGCCTCGATTACGAGGCGCGTCATGATTTCATGTTCCAAGGTTTGAATCTCGGCGTCGTCCGAGGTCTGATGGCGGCCAATCGGAATTGCGCTGGTGCCGATGATGGCAACTCGTCTAGTCATCACGGTGTCCTTTTTCGTTGCAGGCGGGTCAGTCGCCGAAGGCGCCGTTTCGGCGCAGGGTCTGGATCCTGGTTTCGTCGAAATGCAGCACTTCGCGCAGCACCTTGTCGCCGTCCTGTCCCACGGCAGGCGCGGCGACAGGTTCTACGGCGGGTGTGCGCGCCAGTCGCAGCGGTGTCGCGATATTGGGAATCCAGCCTTTGACGGGGTGGGGGATCCGGCTGACTAGCTTGCGTGAGCGTGCCTCGTCCGATGCCAGTGCCTCGCCTAGGGTCTTGACCTGGCCATGGGGAACGGCTGCGGCACGCAGCTTGGGAGCCCAGTGGCTCCAGGGGTGCTTGGCCAAGGCTTCTTCCATGATCTTGAAGATTTCGTCCCGACGCTTGAGGCGGTTGTCACGCTTCGATAGCTCGGGGTCATTAGCGAGGTCGGGCCGGTCGAGCACCAACTCGAACAAACGCTGATAGATCTTGTCGTTGCCGCAGTTGATGTAGAAGGGCTTGTCCGCGGCCATGAAGACGCCGGACGGGCAGGTGTCCGGACTGGTATTGCCGTTGCGCTTTGGTTCATAGCCAATGGTGAGGTGCTGCATGGCGGCAAAGCCGGTCATCAGGATGGCTGTGTCAAACAGGGCAACCTCGACGAACTGGCCTTTTCCGTCCTTGGCACGGGCCAGCAATGCGAGCAGGATCGCATTCGTGGCCGACATGGCAGTGGCGATGTCCATGATGGCCGAACCGGTGCGGACTCCCTGTCGATCGGCATAGCCATTCATGGAGATGAAGCCGCTTTCAGCCTGCGCAATCGGATCGAAACCCAGGCGGTCCGCATAAGGGCCTGCACGGCCGTAGGCCGAGACCGAGCAGTAGATCAGCTTGGGATTGAGCTTGCTGCAGGTTTCGTAGTCGAGGCCGAACCGCTCCATCACGCCGGTGGAGAAGTTCTCGACCAGTACGTCTGCCTCGGCAATCAGCGCCTTGGCGACTTCGAGACCCGCCTGGCTCTTCATGTCGAGCGCCAGGCTCTTCTTGTTGCGGTTGGTCCAAAGGTAGGGTGCGCCCTGGGCTTCCAGCTCGGGGTCAACCGGAGGGTAGTGACGGAAGTCATCTCCTTTTTTGGGGGACTCGATCTTGATGACGTCTGCACCGAAGTCCGCGAGTGTCATGGTGGCCATAGGCCCAGCCACGAAGTGGGTGAAGTCCACCACCCGCATGCCCTGGAGTACGGGTTCGGCTCCGTTGCGATCGGGAATGTGAATGGGCAATGCGTTGATGCGGTTCTGGTCAAACACGGTGTACTCTTTTACAATGGTCCAACCATTATACTTTTGATCCAAAAAGATGCAAGACCGATTTTTAAGTCTTGCATTTCGCGGGGCCGCGCAGGAATACACAGAGGAATACATAGGAGACGAAATGAATGCACAGACAACTGCTGTAAGGGGCTTTTCGCAACTGATGAGGGAACGCTACAGCTGCCGTTCTTTTCTGCCGCAGTCGGTACCCAGAGCGACGCAACTGGACATCCTGGGGTTGGCCCAGCGGACGGCGTCTTGGTGCAATTCGCAACCCTGGCAGGTCTACATCACGGAGGGGGCAGCAACGGAGCGATTTCGCGTTGCCATGCTCGAGCCGGCAAAAGCCGGTGAGCCGGGGCCGGACTTTGACTGGCCTCGGGAGTATCTCGGCGTTTACAGAGACCGTCGTCTTGAGTGCGGCTTGGCGCTCTACAACAGCGTGGGCATAGAACGGGGAGATCGTGAAGCTTCAGCGCGCCAGGGGCGCGAGAATTACCGTTTGTTTGGCGCTCCGCATGTAGCCATCATTACCAGTGATGAAGCGCTGGGAACCTACGGGGCCATCGATTGCGGGGGCTATGTGGCGAACTTCCTGGCGGCGGCCGCTAATTTCGGCATTGCCACTATTTCTCAGGCAGCGCTGGCAGCTCGTCCGCAACGAGTGAGGGACTTTTTCGGCCTGCCGGATGATCGCCTAGTCGTATGCGGCATTTCCTTCGGCTATTCCGATACGGCGCATCCAGCCAATGGTTTTCGCACGACGCGCGCGGAGACTAATGTTGTCACTTCCTGGGCTTCCTGCTGAAGGGGCTCGGTCGCGGGCAGCGATGACAATGGACTAGCTTTTCTTCTTTGCTGAAGTCTTGCTCGATGGAGAGAGTGCCTCTTTGACTCGGGATAGGTAGTTGCGTTGCACGCGTTTGAGGCTGGCTTCCATTTCGGCGACGGCACCTTCGGTATCTTTTGCTTCCATGAGTTTCAGGAACCGCCGGCGCGATGGCAGTACAAAAGTGTTGTCGTACTCGCCAATCGTATGAACGAAATGGCGTAGCACGGCGAGCAAGCCATTCATGAGGATCACCATGATGGGATTCCCAGTCATGCGCGCCAAGATACTGTGGAATTCAAGATTGAGTTCGGCGCGGCTATCGAAGTCGCCCCGTGCAGTGGCGGCCTCAACCTTGTTGATGTTCTCCGCCAGCAAGACCAAGTCGGCCTTGCTGGCGCGCAGGCAGGCTTCCCGGACGATGATGGATTCCAGCCAAATCCGAGCCTCGGTCAGCTGCGCGGGCTGGATTGAGCCTACGTGGTACATGTCCATCAGCCCGGTCGTGATCGCTTCTGCACTGCCTTCGCTGATGAAGGCGCCGCCGGTCGCGCCCTTTTGCAGTCGCACGAGGCCAGCATGCTCCAGGGAGCGCAAAGCTTCGCGTAGTGTGTTGCGCGATACGCCGAACTGCTCGGACAAGGCGCGCTCTGAAGGCAGCCGGTTGCCGATTTTCAGGCGCCCCTCTGCAAGCTCGTTGCGGATTTGCGCAGCGATTTCCTCAAACGCTCGCGTCGATTTGATCGTCTGGAATTTCGGCAAAAGCCCGAGATCAGAATCGTCTGCAGCAGTAGTAGGTTTACGCGGCAAGAGAACCTCTTTTCAATATTTTTCGAATTATGACTAATGGGGCAATGATAGAACCAAACGGAAGCTATTCAGCTGCATAAAGACGTCATTTTCAATGACTTAGGCTCGTCTTCGCTCGTCACATTCTCTCGAAGCTCGCCAAGATTGTCACGTCAGTGGCACGCCTTTGGGGGCATCACAAGGGGCCGTAATCGGCCGGGAGCGGACTGTCGCCGAACCGCGTCATGCAAGGTCCGATAGCGGACCTAAAGTATCACTGTGAGCTTCCCCCGGTTTCCCGGATACATGCAGTGAAATGCTGAGTCCAACTGCCCGGTACGCTGATGCGGCCATTACTCTAATGGCCGATTGGTTAAGGAACTATCCAATCATTTCAGGACAATCTTGAGCGTACCCATGCTTGGCTGCGTAGCATGGCTGGCAGCAATTGTTCAGCCATCTCACTGGCCGTCATGCGGTCGGCTCGACTGGAGAGGCTCAGAGCACCGACGACCTGGCCACCCATGTTGTACAGCGGGACAGCAATCGACCTGACTCCTATTTCAATCTCTTCGTTGCTTAAGGCATAACCATTGTCGGCGCAGGACTTGAGCAATTTGCGCAGACGAACTGGATCCGTAAGGGTGTGTGGCGTCAACCGATGCAAAGACATGGCATTAAAGAGGGCCTCAAACTCCGCTGCTGGACGAGAACTGAGAAGTACACGGCCGGTGGCCGAGCAGTGCAGTGGAAGCCGTGACCCAACCCCCAGCCCGACGGTCAAACTTTTACGCGCCGTTGATCGCGCGGCGACCATGACTTCCGTTCCGTGCAGAACGGCCAGCGATGCGGATTCACGCGTGCGTTCGCTTAAGGAATCCAGCGTGGGTTGCAGCAGGCGCGGCAGTCGAGTTGATGCCGAGTAGGCATAAGAAAGCCTCAGTATCCCGTGGCTCAGCCAAAAGCGTTTGCCATCGGTCTTAGCGTAGCCGCCATGACACAGAGTCAGCAGGCAACGTCGAGCTGCAGCAGGGCTAATACCGACGCGGCGCGCGGCCTCGGACGAGGTCAATCGAGCGTGTGCGTCATCGAAGGCTTCAATTAACAGTAAGCCTTTGGCCAAGCCGGCGATTAGGTCCTTGTCACTGAGAGGTGAAACCAGGGAATTCGTATCCATTACATGGATTCTGCATTGATGATGATCAAAAAAATTTCACTGATTTTGCGCTATCCGCAAAATTGACTTTGTCAAACTGGGACTGAAACCACACACTTCTCCCTGTTTTCGCCATCCGTCTGGTTCATCCGGACAGTCATTACCCGAGGAGAAGATACTTGAGACATTTGACAATTTGGCTGTGTGTTGCGTTCACTTGGACTGGCCTGCACGCTGCTGACTTCCCCAGCAAGCCGATCCGGCTGATCGTGCCATTCCCCGCTGGTGGCACGGCCGACGTGCTGCCACGCATCCTGTCTGAAAAAATACGTCATCGCTTTCCAGCTGGCGTGATCGTGGAAAACAAGCCGGGTGCTGGCGGCAATATTGGTGCCGACATCGTCGCCAAGTCTGAACCAGATGGCCACACTTTGCTGGTCGCACCACCTGGCCCTATTGCCATCAATCAGAGCCTGTATCCCAAACTACCCTACGACGCCACCAAGTGGGTACCGGTGACCGTTCTGGCGGCTGTGCCCAACGTGCTGGCCGTCAGCAACCAGTTGCCAGTGAAGAACGTGCAGGAGTTCATCGCCTATCTCAAAGCCAACCCCGGCAAGGTGTCCTATGCCTCACAGGGCAACGGCTCGACCTCGCACCTGACGGCCAATCTGTTCCAGCTGCTCACCGGTACGCAGATGACCCACATCCCCTACAAGGGCACGGCACCGGCGCTGACTGACCTCGCCGGCGGCCAGGTCGACGTCTTCTTTGACAACCTTGGCGCCTCCGGCCCGCTACACAAGGCCGGCAAGATTCGCATCTTCGCTGTGGCTGACAGCAAACGGGCACCGACGATCAAGGAAGTACCCTCGTTCGCAGAGGCTGGTCTGCCGGGCATGCAGGCGGTGACATGGTTTGCAGTTGTCGCCCCGCCTGGCACCCCAGCCGCCACGGTGAAGTCACTCAACAGCGCGCTGGTCGACGCCCTCAACCAACCAGATGTTCAATCGCGCTTCGCCGAGCAAGGTGCCGAAGTCGTTGGCAACACGTCCGAACAGATGGGTCGCTTCATGCGCAGCGAAGCCACTCGCTGGGCCAAGGTCATCAAAGACGCCAACGTCACGGTCGATTAATCGACGCACAGATTCCCCAAAACAAGGAAACCACCATGAGCCAAACTCACCCAATCCAATGGGTGCGGGGTCAGCACACCCGCGTGCCCTACGCTGTCTACCAGAATCAGGACGTCTTAGAGCAGGAACAGAAACGTGTCTACGAAGGACCGACCTGGAATTACCTATGCCTGGAAGCCGAGATTCCGGAGCCGGGCAGCTACAGAACGACCTTCGTCGGTCGGGCACCCATCGTCGTGGCACGCGACACAGACGGCGAGATCTATGCCTTCGAAAATCGCTGCAGCCACCGTGGCGCGTTGATCTGTCTGGAAAAAGTCGGTACGGCCAAGGACTTCCAGTGCGTCTATCACGCTTGGACCTACGACCTCCAAGGATCGCTCAAAGGCGTGGCCTTCGAGGCTGGTCTCAATGGAGCCGGCGGCATGCCGCCCAGTTTTTGCAAGGAGGATCATTCGCCGCGCAAGCTGCGCATCGCCACCTTCTGTGGCTTGGTGTTCGGCAGCTTCAACGATGAGGTAGACAGCATTGAGGACTACCTGGGCCCCGAAATCTGCGCACGCATTGAGCGTGTTCTGCACAAGCCGGTGGAGGTCATTGGCCGCTTCACGCAGGCCCTGCCCAACAACTGGAAGCTCTACTTCGAGAACGTCAAGGATAGCTACCACGCCAGTCTCTTGCACCTGTTTTTCACCACCTTCCGCCTCAACCGCCTGTCGCAACGCGGCGCAGTGATCGTAAGCGAGTCGGGCGGCCATCACGTCAGCTACTCGATGGTGGACGCACCGCAGGCCGAAGCCGGCAAGCAGTACCAGGAGCAGGGCCTGCGCTCCGACCAGGAAGGCTACAAACTGGCCGACCCGACGCTGCTGGCGGGCTTCAAGGAATTCGAGGACGGCATCACGCTGCAGATCCTCTCGGTCTTTCCCGGCTTTGTGCTGCAGCAGATCCAGAACTGCCTGGCCATCCGCCAGGTGCTGCCGCGCGGTGTGGAGAAGACCGACCTGAACTGGACCTACCTCGGCTACGCCGACGATACGCCCGAGCAGCGCAACGTGCGCCTCAAGCAGGCCAACCTGATCGGCCCGGCCGGCTTCGTCTCAATGGAGGACGGCGCGGTCGGCGGCTTCGTGCAGCGCGGCATCGCCGCAGCCGGTGAAGACCAGGCTGTGATCGAAATGGGCGGCGACAGTACCTCGTCCAGCCCCTCACGCGTGACAGAAGCCTCGGTCCGGGGCTTCTGGAAACTCTACCGCCGTCTCATGGACATCTAGGAGCACAGATTGATGGATACCGTTTCCCTACGCGAAAAGATTGCGGCTTTTCAGGCCGCCTACATCCGCTGCATCGACAACAACGAGCTGGAAAGCTGGCCGGACTTCTTCCTGCCGCAATGCCGGTACACCGTGACCACGGCCGACAACCACCGCGACGGTCTGGCCGCCGGCCTGATCTGGGCCAGCAACCGCGCCATGCTGCAGGACCGCATCTCTGCCCTGCGCCATGCCAACATCTACGAGCGGCACAGCTACCGACACATCGTGGGCCAGTCCTTCGTCACGGCCAGCCAGGCGCAGACGACCAGCGTCGAGACACCCTTCATGGTGGCGCGCATCATGCATGACGGCGAAACCAGCCTGTACTGCACGGGTGTCTATCACGACGTGTACGACACGAGCACCGATACGTTGCGCCTGCAAAGCCGCATCGTGGTGTGTGACAGCAGCCGTATCGACACTCTGATGGCCATACCGCTGTGACCCAGACTGTCGTCCGCATCGCGTTGCCTGTTGGCGATCCAAACGGCATCGGGCCGGAGATCGCTCTTAAAACCGTCGCCGCCTATGCTGGACGGGATGACGTGCAGATCACGCTGTTCGGTCCCCAGGCAGTGCTGCAACGCGCAGCCGTCCAGCTAGGGCTCACAGCCCTGCTGGACGCTAGCGCCGTCGTTCCGACCGAGGCTGGGACCAATAGCGCCTTCGTCCCAGGGCAGGTGTGTGCCGAAGCCGGCGCCGCCATGATCGCCGCTGCCAGTGTTGCTATTACGGCCACGCGACGCGGTGAGTTCGATGCGGTGGTTGCAGCTCCGCATCACGAAACGGCGGTTCATCTGGCGGGCATTGCTTTTTCGGGCTACCCCTCGCTGGTAGCGCACGTCTGTGGGCAGCCCGAAGACAGCGTGTTCTTGCTGCTGGTCGGTGGTGGCCTGCACATTGTGCATGCGACGTTGCACGAGAGCGTGCAGCATGCACTGGACCGGCTAAGTCCAGAGCTGGTCGAACAGGCTGCGCTGGCGGGTATGCGTGCCATGCAGCGTTTAGGCGTTGCCGCACCGCACATCGGCCTGTTCGGCATCAACCCGCATGCCGGCGAGAACGGCCTGTTCGGCGATGCGGACGAGCGCATCACCCGCCCTGCCGCCGAGCGCCTGCGCGCCGCTGGTCTGCAGGTGGACGGTCCCATTGGTGCCGATGCCTTGTTGGCCGACCGTCGCCACGACCTGTATGTCGCCATGCTGCATGACCAGGGCCACATCCCAGTCAAGCTGCTGAGTCCCAAGCAGGCCAGTGCCCTGTCCATCGGTGCCGATGTGATCCTCTCCAGCGTGGGCCATGGCTGTGCCATGGACATTGCCGGACAAGGCATCGCTGACGCCACGGCCATGATCAATACCGTCGCGCGGCTCGCTGCCGTGCCGGCACCTCTCTGAATATTTCAATGACGCACCAGATCAAGATCGAAGGCAGCGAAGTTTCTTTCTCCTGTGAGCACGGCGAGACCGTACTTGATGCCGCAGCACGCAACGGCATCGAACTGCCTTACTCCTGCCGCAAGGGCGTGTGCGGCAATTGCCGCGGTTTGGTGCTCGAAGGTCAGCTAGTGCCTGGTACCGCTGGCGGTAATGCCGAGGTAGGCATCCACTCCGACAACGAACATCTTTTCTGCCACGCCCAAGCTGCTAGCGATCTGTTGATTCGCCCGCGCAGTTGGCAACGCATCGACCCTAATGCCCGAAAAACCTTGCAGGCCAAAATCTTCCGCATTACGCAGGCGGCCAGCGACGTGACCGTTTTGCAGTTGCGTTTTGCCGCCGGCCGACGAGCCAAGTTTCAGGCTGGTCAATATCTGCAGGTGATCCTGCCTGATGGCCAGCGCAGGGCCTTTTCTATGGCCAATGCACCACATGAGAGTGATGGCGTACAACTGCATATCCGTCATGTGCCGGGTGGTCACTTCAGTGCAGGCATTTTGCCTACGCTCAAAGTCGGCGATCAACTGCAACTCGAACTACCGCACGGCGACTTTTGGTTACGCGAGGATGGTGACCGTCCGTTGATCATGGTGGCAGGGGGCACTGGATTCGCCCCTATCAAATCCATCATCGATCACATGGTGCGTAGCAAGATCAGTCGGCCGCTGGCCTTGTACTGGGGTTCGCGGCAAGTGGAAGGGCTGTACGCGCCGGAGGTAATCGCCAAATGGCAACATACCCTGCCAGTGCTGCGTTACGTACCGGTGGTCAGCGATGCCCCTGCTAATACATGGCCTGGTCGAACTGGTTTGGTTCATGAGGCTGTTTTGGCCGACCATGCTGATTTGTCTGGTCACGATGTCTACGCCTGTGGCGCGCCTGCGATGGTGGCGGCGTTGAGGCACGTCTGCATCGAGCAGGGCGGACTTCCCGAGGCAAGATTCTTCAGTGACGCGTTTGTTAGTTTCGTACCATGATGTTCCGTTGGCAGCAAGGCCTGCGTCCAGGATTTGGCGCCGTGCAAGCTATCCACAGCGCGGGCACGCCAAAGTAAGCAAAGAATCACCTCAGTATTTACCCATCCCCTATTTGGGGGATATCTCTGATCTTCAGCATCTGCTGTGATCGCTGTTGATTCTTAATCGAGGTAGCTGGTTGACCTAGATGGAAGGAAGCGACATGCGACGTATTGGCACGGCGGTTGTAGTTGCAGGATTGATTGCAGGTGTTATGTGTCCATCCTGGGCATTCGATCTTTCCCCAAAAGGAACCCGCTTTGACCGGGACGCCGTCAAAGCGTGGGCACCCTCATGGTTGGATGGCATTCTTTCGAAACTCGCCGAAAAAGGCTTGCCCAAGTTCAAGCAATCGGTGCACGAGGAAATTACCCATCGGGCCTATGAATGCAACTACGAAGGGCCTGGTATTTGCGGTAATCCAGACGCCGAGTACGCATCGCCCTATGTGATCGCCGGCGTACGCTGGAACGACGATCCTCCTTTCCAACTCAACAGTGATCAAGCACAGGGCACCTCATGCAAGACGACCTACTCGGACGGCCGCCCCATGACAATCCGCTTCATCACCCAGCCCAAATGCTGGGGCGAGCTGTTTCTGTCAGCCGAAAAACAAATCAAATCGAACCCGGGCAAAACGTTCAATGTCGCCAATCAGGCGGCGCTGCCGCTGCGATCCCACTTTGGTGATCTGCAATTCATTCACTCCATGGCGTCTTCTGACGACGAAGACCCAGCTGAAACTCGATCGAAAATTCTGAGCTGGGCAGAATTCACCTGGGGCGTTGTCCGTGGCAACTACAAGCTGGACATCTGGCTGAAAGATGTCGATCTGCCGGTGATGAAACAGTATTTCAGTTCAAGCGGCTGGCGTGTGCAGGAGCTGTTCACCCTTGGCGACCCCAGCCTGCGCGCTTATCTGGAAGATATCGCTTTCGGCAGTTTGCTGCACATGGTAGAGGACAGCTTTGCGGCCGGACATGTGGATCGAATGGAGCCAGCCAATGGGACACGATGTGCAGGGAATTCTCACCGTGCGCCGGGCCCGATTAGGGAGTTCCATTCGTACACGAAACAAAGCACGTCCAAGCACGCCGATGCAGATAGCCGAGACGCATTTATCAACAATCGACTGACTCCAGACGTGGTCGATGTAGGGCGGACATTGGTGGCCTTGCGGCAAGCGAAAGCAGAGTGGCCAGAAGTTGGTTCTTACCTGAGTTGCGTTTATGACTTGGCGCCAACGGTGCGCAAGTCTAGTGCGGGTGGTTTTTAGAGCAAGTCAGGCGTCACGACAGCACGGTGCTGGGCGGTGCCTGCGGTTAATCCAATGTTCGCAGTTAAAAACCGTATGCAAGGAGATTTCAATGGCTCTGTACAAGCACGGAAATTATCTGACCCAGTCTCAAGACGCAGCATTCGATATAGCGCACACGCCTGGCACACCAGCACCTCATCCAGGCATTTATCGATGCGCCAATTGCGGTGACGAAATTGCAATCGCCGGCGGCCATATTCTGCCGCCTCAAAACCACAAGCAGCACAGTCCAAGCAACGGACCGATAGCTTGGAAATTATTGGTTTTCCCAGTTCAGAGATAAATTTCGCGATACTGGATGTCTTGATTCGGCCAGAAGTCGACATTCCTGTTTCCTCTTGAGAGTGGACATTTGATCTCTCAACTGGGAATGGACTGGACGGGAAAGGAAAGCCTACGCGTTTCTTGTTTGGCAAGATCAAGATTTCAGAGGTATCGAAGCAGCTATTGACGGTTTTGCAGCACCTGAATCAGTTCAGCGCTGGGCAAAGCTGCAACGGCCTCTTTGACCGTTCCTCTGAACTAGCTCTGTGTCTAATTCCGGCTCCAAATCGGATGGACGGCCCATTCGTCCGGTTGGTTTGGCGAATAGTCCTCCATCGCGAGAAATCAATTGAAACTGCCCTGCGCAATTACGGCAATACAGGGATTGCCCGGCTTGGCTTCGTTTGGTCAGCACAAGCGTGGGGCCGCAATTCGGGCAGTGCTGCAGGGGAATGCCTTCGTCGCTATGACCCATCACATGATCCAACTCTTTTTCGCGTCCTAGCTCGATGAGCATTTTCGCGAACCGCGAGTCAAATTGGTTGCCTGCCTCGGTTTCGATGATGCCCAAGGCTTTTTCAAGAGGCATGCCCGCACGGTAAGGCCGGTGGCTGGTCATCGCGTCGAACGCGTCGCAAACGCCTACCACCAGGGCCATCTCTGGAATCCGCGCTCCGGCGAGCCCCATGGGGTAGCCTTTGCCGTCTGGCCGCTCATGGTGAAGGCGTACGGCGTCTTGGACGAGATCCGCGAGCGGGTGTCCGGCCAGCATTCGGGCCCCCATACTCGGATGGGTTTTGATGATCTCGTATTCCTCTTCGGTCAAGCGATCGTTTTTTCGCAGCACCGCATCGGGGACCCCGATCTTGCCCAGGTCGTGCAAGAACCCGCCCAAGCTGATGCGCGCCACCTGAGCGCCGCTCATCCCTGCGCGCTTGGCCACCAAGTGGGCGTAGCGCGAAACGCGCCAAAGATGGCCTCCGGTATAGGGATCGCGCGCTTCCACGAACCAGGCCATGGTTAGGAGGCTTGCAAGCAACGAACTCGACTCCGATTCAATCGTCGATCGATTGCTCGAAGGAGTTGGACACCATCCCAAAGCGCCTGCGAGTTTGGTCAAATAAGCCATGGATTCCCTTCGAGCACATCTTGCGCGATTAAAGCATTCGCGATCATTGAATGGTTCGTGACGGGTGAGCCAGGGCTATCGGAGGGGCGAAGGGCATGTATTTCACCGCAAGCCCCTCCGTGAGTTGTCATGCGCCGCATGGGTTCAAACAATGGCGTCGACGGGATTGAAAGTCAATGAAGGTCCTCCATGCCTTTGAATCGCCCCGCTCGAATCCACGCCATCATCCGAAATGGCGTTGAACCAATTTCGCGGCGACGGCTCGGCGCTCCGGCGATGTCAAGTCGTCTTTGCTGAGGTAAACAAAGGTTTCTTGGGACCCCAGCTTAGCCCAGTTGGATGAGGGAGATTTCGTGTTCAGCGCGTTGAGGACGTGTCCGCTCATTTTGGCGATCTTGGCCAGGGCCGCGTTCGCCTGTTCAGGCTCGAGCATCGAGGCGAAGAGCACGGGAACCCTCGTTGATGCTCGTCGCAGCGACGAGAAAACCTCTTCGGCGCTCTCGGGAATCGAGGAGGACAAGGCCAAGGAGATGACGGCACCCGAAGTGTTCGCCGCTTTGGCGCCGAGGTCGCTCACGCGATCCAGCTTTTGGGTCGCGAAGCCCAACTCTTCGAGAAAAGGCTTCATGGCATCGACGATGAAGGGGTGAGGACGCGCGATTAGAACGGTTTTGGGCATGGGTTGGCTCCTAAGTTTCCGGATCCAAGCGACCGCTATGTCGCCATTGAGCGCCTGACCGCCTGGATCCGATGGTCGTGGTGATTACGCGATCTTGTAGGCGGCGAATCGCTCGTCGACTTCGGTGCCAAACGCGTGGTTCGTGTAGTTACTCAGAACTTTCACCGCGACGGCAAGAACGATGTAAAGGATGTCTTTCTCCTTGTAGCCTGCATTGAGGAACGCGGCTACCTTCTCTTGGCTCGGGCGTCCGTTGGTGCGAACCAGCTCTTGGGTCAACGCATAGAGCGCCGCGAGTTTCGCGTCGGGAATGGGTTGGCCCTGTCGGATGGCGCTCAGGACCGGGGCGGGAACCCCTGAAACCTTGTCGGCAATCATGCTGTGGGCCGCCGCACAATAGGAACAGCCGTTGGCCTGACTGACCGCAAGAAACACCACCTCTTGTTCGGCGGGCGCGAAGCCGGACTCGCCTCGGAACAGGCCGTAACCGTGCAGGTAGGTGCTCAGCACGGCTGGGGCGTTGACCATGTTGGCATACATGTTCGGGATGAAGCCCACTTGTTTTTGGGCGTTGCCCAGCATCTCCTTCTGCGGGCCTTGCGCGGTGGCGTGCTCCACTGAGGCTAGGGTCTTGATATACGACATGAAAAGCTCCTTTGATGAATGGGGTGGATGACTCGTTGATGGCTTGGTCAAGCCTTCAATCAACGCCACTTCATCGTAGGAAAACGAAGGTGAATAAAGTTGGCCATTCGTCTCATGGCGTTGCCTCTACGTCTTGGGGAGATGGCTGGATGTTTCGCCGCCGCGGGCTTCCGATTGCTCGCGCAGCCAGTCGGAAGGCGATACGCCCAACTTCCGGACAAAGGCCCGGTGCAGCGCGCTTGAGGCCCCATAGCCGACCTCAAGCGCGACGGTCTTCGCGGGCATACCTCGGGCCAGAAGGCGCTGGGCCACCATGACGCGCCAAGATGCAAGATAGTCCGCGGGCGTTTTTCCCATGATCTCTCGGAAGTGGTCCGCGAAGCGAGCGCGGGACATCCCAGCTTCATCCGCCATGGCGTGGAGGTTCCAGTCGAATGCGGGTTGACTGTGAATAGCCGTCAGAGCTTTGGCGAGCTTGGGGTCGGAGAGGCCCGCCAGAGCGCCGCCCATAGTCAGGCCTTCGTCCAGGCAGTGGCGTAGCATCCGGATCATCAAGACCTCGCAGAGCCTGTCGAGCACGGCTTGCCGGCCGCTTCGTTCATCGAAAGCCTCGCCGAACATCAAACCCAGGATTTCGTTGATGCCCGGCATCTGGTCAAGTTCGATCATGACGGTGTCGGGCAAGGAATCTGAGATGGGATTGCGGCCTCCACCGCCAAGCAAAACCGTGGCGCAGACCACGTCCGCGCCTTCGCGTTCATCAGCTTGAAGGCGATGAATCTCGGGTCGCGGCAAAAACACCAAGGTCGGCCGCTCGATGACGATGGCGGCTTTTCCCGGCTCAATCAATTGCACAGGGCCGCTTCTGACCAGATGCAGATGCCCGCGCCGCTCGTCGCGCTCGAAGTCGTGCAGGCCGCAAATGTTGCCGGTGTAGAAAACGCCCGCGCGCAGCGAGAAGTGGATCAGCAGATGATCCAGCGGGCCCTGCATCAGCGCGGCTCCTCATCGCGGGACGTTTGATTCCTTGCGGCGCTGTACGTGGCGACGCAATACGGCACCAGATAGTTCAACAGAACATGAATCCACGATACAGCAGCATCGCCGAAAATCGCCCCACCTTGATTGATCGCATTCAAGGCCGTTCCCACCACCAGCGAAATGCGAAGCGCGCTGGTGGCAATCCTTCTCGTGAGCGCGGCGCGCAACAAATCCAGCATGGTCGTCAATCGGTGGGCGTTCCGCAGCAAGGCTGGGATTGGATGGGAGGACACTTCACCGATCCATAGCTGCAAAATACACAGCAATCACCGGGCAAGGGTCTAAGCAGAGCGTGGCATGCCTCGCATTCGTGAAAGAACTGGCAGGAGTCGGAGGGCATCTCCAGTTCCACGGCATGGCCGCATTCGGGACAGGTCAGGACCGATCGCGTTTGAATGGCCTGGTCGCAAGGGTTGGGAGTCGCCATACCGTCCGTCCCCGTCATCACGAATTGATCGGAAGCTTCTTGTCTGCAGCGTGGGGGCCGAGCATGTATTCGCGCACCAGTTCGCGCGCTCGGTGCAGGCGGCTCTTGATGGCCCCGGCTTGCTCTCCGAGCCGTTCGGCGATCTCGCCGATGGTGAGCTCCTCGAAGTCCCGCAGCAGCACCACTTCGAGATAGTGGGCTGGCAACGACTCAAGGGCTGCAGCCAGATCGATGCGCAGATCATGGTCGGTCTTGCACAGAAGCTGATGCTCGACCAGATCTTCGTCGATCGGGTCGGTCTTGAACATCATGCGCTCGAGCTTTCGGCACTCGCGCTTGATGACCGTGAAGAGCCAGGACGAGAAGGCCGCCGCCGCCTTGAGCCCCTTGACCTTGCGGGAAATGATCATCAGTGACTCTTGCACGGCGTCGTCTACGTCGCTGACATGGCAGTGCTTGCGGGCATACCGGCGGGCATCGGCTTGACAGACGGTCAACAGGCGCCCAATAGCGGCGGGATCGCCCGTCTGCGCGGCAAGTATCAGGTTGTCCTTTTCGATCCCGCTGATGGCCATGGCTCAGTGCCTCTTGTCCAGTTTACGTCCCACCATCGCGCACATCGGGCAAAAGCCAAAGAGGCCGGTCATGGCGAGCATCGCGCCCATCAGGCCCAAACCGATGGCCAAGCCCGATCCGTTCCAATTCATGGCGGCGTAGCCCAGGCCTACCAAGCCCATGACGATGCGCAGGACGCGCTCCCAGGTCGGGACGTTTTTGACGTAGAACATTTTGATCTCCTTTGATCCGTTGGTTTGTGAGGACAACCCTCGGCAACTAAGAGGGGCTGTCGGCGCAAAACGGTTCGCGGGAGAGCAAATAAACATGGTCAGACCTTGGCGGCGACCATCTGGCCGTCCAGGATGAAGATGCGATCGGTCGGATTGGCTGACTTGATGTGCAGGGTACCGGCGCCTTTGAGTCCTTTGAAGGCGCCCGTGCCGGAGACAACTTCCCAGAAACCGTTGTCATTGAGTTCGGGCTTGCCGTCCTTGCCGGGCAGGAAGATGGCGCGTACGGTCCACTTGATGTAAGCGATGTTGCCTTCGCCTTTGGTGGCCACCAGGTAGCCGCTCGGATCGCCGGAGACGCCGGGGACGATGTCGTGCCGGCCATATTCGACGATCTGAGCGCCATCAAGCAGGCCCGCGCCCGCCGCGGTGCCTTCGCGGCGAACCATCAGCACGAAGTGACCCGACCCATCCTTGAAGTCGAGCTTGATTTGCTCTTTGGGGACCATGGTGGCTTGCACGTTCAACGGTTCAGCCATCGCCGCGCCGCCAAACGAGAGCATAGCGGCGACAATCGAAACGTAGGCAAAGCGGGTGAGTTGAGTGGGTTTGAAGTTCATATGCGCCCTTTCGTGAAGCGTTTACTGGTAAAACCATTAAAAGCGAGTTGTCAAATTTGTGAGCCAGATGGGGGAGTGGTCCACAAGCCAGGTTTCCAGGGGTTTGTCCGCGCCTGAAAGGATCATGACTGCAAGCGCGATCATGATCGCCCCGAGAATCACCTTCCCTGTCTTGCCCGCTTGCATCAAAGAACCACGCATCTTCAACATCGCACCGCGCGAAACGTACGCCAAAGCCACCACGGGGAGCGCGGCACCGAGTCCGAAGACCCCCATCATCATGGCGACTTGAGGCAGATGCGAGCCTTGGCTGGCTAACAGGACGGCCGCGCCTAAGGTCGGACCCACGCAAGGGCTCCACACCACGCCGAGCACCAAGCCGATCGCGAACTGGCCGCCCAGGCCATCCAGGCGAAGCTTTGATATCAGTGCATTGCCTGCGTCCCCGAAGCCCGAGGTCGCCGAGGCGAAGCGTTGCTGCAGGGTCCCCGACATCAGGACCAAACCCAGCAGGCCCAGGATGGCTGCGCCTACATTGCGGAAGATGGACGCGTCAATGTCCAGGGCCGAGCCCGCCCATGCCAGCGCGGTGCCGATGAGTGCGTAGGAAAGGGCCAGCCCGGCGGCCAGGGCCAGCGGCGCTCGCGGATGGGCGTTGGCCGCCGATCCCAGCAGGATCGGGATGATGGGTAACACACAGGGCGAGAGCGTCGAAAGCAGCCCTGCCAAAAAGCCCAATCCGTAGGAGCCGAATCCGAAGTCCATCAGTTGACGGCCTTCTTGATCAAGCCTTCAATGCCGTCGGGATTGGTGTCGCCGACCGAGCGGCCCACCTCTTTGGCACCTTTGAAGGCGACGAGCGTGCTTTGCGAGGTGACCTTGAACTTCTTGAGCGTGGGCTTGTTGGCATCGAAGTCGATCGTCAGGGTGGTGACGTCCTTGTAAGCGGGCTGTTTCATCAGGCTTTCGATGATCGGCTTTTGCTGTTTGCAGGTCGGGCACCAAGTCGCGCTGATGTCGAGCAGCACCGGCTTGCCCTCGGCGGTCAATTGATCGAACTCCTGCTGGCTATAGGGCTTGATCTCCCCAGCCATGGCAAGAGAGGCCGTGACGGCTACAACTAACAAGACAAAGGGTTTGATAAGGTTCACGAGAGGTCTCCTTGAAGGTTATTTGGATGGCTTGAATGTTTTTTGCTGAACCTGGACATACGCCACGAGCGCGGCGAGTTCCTTGGAGGCCCATGGCAGCGGCTTGGCCTCCATCGGCATCACCATGCAGGCTTGGATCATTTCGTCCAGATGGACCGCTTTGCGGCCGAGCTGATCCTTGGCCATACCCACCGTGTGCGGATAAGGCTGGGCAAAGCTGGCCTGGTAGGCGCCGTGGTTGGCGTGGCAGGTCGCGCAGGACATGCCGTTGGTGGACAGCTTGCTGTCGTTGAAAAGCTTTTCCCCCAGTTTGGCGTCGCCGGCCAAGGGCTTGTAGCCGGCCGGTCGGACGGTTTGAAAACCCGGCGAGTTGGCCTCTCCGGCCGCGAAGGCCGAAGGCGTGGCGAAAACGGCCGCGGCGATTAATGGAATGAGCAATACAGCAACAGATTTGGACACGGCGATCCTTTCGGGGTGGGTTTCCCCGGTAAGAGGCGCCGACGAGCTCAAACGGTTCGCACGTGCGCAAATATTTTCTATTAGTCGTCGACCGGCTCGATTCCTTACATAAAAGAGTGAATATTTTTCGCGGATCCAATTTTTTTGAGTCGATGCGAACCCAAACGGACGATTGGAGCCTCTTTGTGGTCGAGGACGCGCGTTGTGCCCTCGTTTAACCCACCTAGGAGCCACCCCATGAAGACATCCCTGAAACTCGCATCTCTGGCAGCCCTGACGGCCGCCACCCTCGCTCTGCCGGCGGCCGCCCAAGGCATGTCGGACCAGGTCAAATGCCAGCCTAAAGCTGGTGCCGCCAAGTGCGGTGCCAAGTGCGCAAGCAAATGCGGCGCCAAGTCGAGCGCCAAAGCCAAGTGCGGGGCGAGGAAATGCGCTCCGAAGTGCGCGCCCAAATGCGCACCCAAGAACTGATGGCGCACTCCGGCCGCCTCCCTCAATTGTCCCGGAACAGCTTATCGAAGGCGGCTGGCGCGCGCTTGCTTGAGACCTACGCGGATCTCGCTCGGCGTGGCGAACATTTGTTTTCCGAGTTGCTTGCCGGGGAAACTCCAACGCAATGGAGCCATTACCCTGAGGACGACGCGATTGACCATGGCAGCGGATTCCAATGGTTCTATCACTCCCACTCGCCCGAAGATAGACCGGACTCCTCCGAGCACGGGCACATTCATTTGTTCGCACACCGAAAGCTATGGTTTCGTCGGCTTCGATCTGCCCGAGAGTTGGAGTTCGCTGCGCTGGCCGAAAATTCTCATGAATCGGCGAGCACCCGCCATCTTCTTTGCATCAGTTTCGATGCCAAGGGCATTCCGACCAGCTTGTTTACGGTCAACAGTTGGGTGACGGGGGATTTGATGTTGTCGGCCCCAACGACAGTCGCCATCCTGGATCGGATCACTCTTGAGACAGGCCACAAGGAAGTCGATACAGTGGTTGAATGCATCGTGAAACTTTACCGCGCTGAGATTCAGGACCTGCTCCACGCACGTGACGCGCGGTTGATGGGACGCAGTAAGCCAAGTGTGCTTCTCGATGAGAGCCTGGAGGTCCTCTCTGAACTATTCATCCAACTAGACAGTAAGCTAAACGGCCTCGCTGTGTGATTCCCACTCTTCATCCGTCAGCACGCCATGCCAGGACGTGAAGGCGATGCCGTTCAGCGCGGCCGGCATTGGGCCGTCTGGTGCGACGCATGCCGACGCTGACCGGTTGGTCCAGGCTTCCAGCGGCGTTGGTGAGCTGGGCCGCTGGATCTGGACGCGGTGGTCATTGTCGTCACGTCGCGGGTGATCGCGGGCTGGTTCCGTCACAGGGTCTTGTGGCATGGTATCTCTGCCGGTCAGGGGGGGTATGCAGACTCATGGCCCGAATCCGGGCTCGACGTATATCTAGAACGCGCGCGCGTTTTTTTTAATGGTCCGTCAAAATCAGGGTGCCAGCGCTCACCAGCCTGAAAAAGTTGTTACGCGACAACCACTTAGGCTATTTCCCCTCGGGTATGAAGTCGGGTATGTTTTCCCCGTGCCTGATAGCGCTCCCAGCGGCTCAGGGTGTAGTTTTGCCTAGATGGTGGGTTTTGCGTTCCAACGTCTGAGCGCCGCGCTCAGAGCTTGAATCCGCCGGGGAACACCCACAGCAGCGTCCCCGTCATCACAAGGTAGCGCCCGAACTTGCCGATCGCCATGTAGAGCAGGCAGGGCCAGAAGGGCAGCTTGAGCCAGCCGGCGACGGCGCACAAGGGGTCGCCAATGATGGGTAGCCAGCTCAGCAGGCAGGCTTGGGGGCCGATGCGTTCCAGCCAGTCCAGCGCCCGCAGGTGGGTGGCCGAGTGGCGGTACTTGTCCACCAGGCGGTGCGAGCCCCAGCCCATGGCCCAGCTCACCGCGCCGCCCAATGTGTTGCCGGCGGTCGCCACCAGGATCGCCGGCCAGAACAGTTCCGGATTGAGCTTGAGCAGGCCGAACAGCGCCGGCTCCGAGCCCATGGGCAGCAGCGTGGCGGAGACAAACGCGATGACGAACAAGGTGCTCAACCCGTAGTTGGGCAGGGCCAGCAGCGCGAGCAGGTGATTGATCCAGAGGTCCATAACGCAGCTCAGTATAGGCAGGGTGTCACACGGTGTGGTGCCGCATTTCAATTGCTGAAATTTTGAGCAGCTAGAATACGCACCCCGGCTGCTGCCGCATATTTCGGCAGCGTTTTTATTTCTGCCCCACCTCCAACCTCACTGCATGAACATCGGTCCCTTCGAATTGCCGAACGCCCTGTTCGCGGCCCCGATGGCTGGGGTGACGGACCGGCCGTTTCGTCAGCTGTGCAAGGCGCTGGGCGCGGGCTACGCCGTGAGCGAGATGGTGACCTCGCGGCGCGATTTGTGGAACAGCCTCAAGACCTCGCGCCGCGCCAACCATGAGGGTGAGACCGGCCCGATCGCGGTGCAGATCGCCGGCACCGACGCCGCCATGATGGCCGAGGCCGCTGCCTACAACATCGACCGCGGCGCACAGATCATCGACATCAACATGGGCTGCCCGGCCAAGAAGGTCTGCAACAAGTGGGCCGGCTCGGCCCTGATGCAGGACGAGACGCTGGCACTGCAGATCGTGGAGGCGGTGGTAGCCGCCTGTGCCCCGCACAACGTGCCGGTGACGCTGAAGATGCGCACCGGCTGGTGCCAGGCGCACAAGAACGCGCTGGTGTTGGCACGCGCGGCCGAGAGCGCCGGTGTGCAGATGATCACGGTGCATGGCCGCACGCGCGAGCAGGGCTATGGCGGTGCCGCCGAGTACGACACCATTGCCGCCGTCAAGGCCGCCGTGCGCGTGCCAGTGGTGGCCAATGGCGATATCACCTCGCCGGAAAAAGCGCGCGAGGTATTGCGCCTGACCGGTGCCGATGCGCTGATGATCGGGCGCGCCGCCCAGGGCCGGCCGTGGATCTTCCGCGAGATCGGCCACTTCCTGGCCACCGGTACGCATCTGGCGCCGCCGCTGGTGGCGGAAGTCAAGCGCCTGCTACTGGCGCATCTGCAGGACCATTACGCGCTGTACGGCGAGCACACCGGCGTGCGCAGTGCGCGCAAGCACATCGGCTGGTACGTCAAGACGCTGCCCGGCGGCGAGGCTTTCCGCAGCCGCATGAATGCGCTGGAGGACAGCCGGGCGCAGGTGCAGGCGGTGGCGGATTATTTTGATGAACTGGGTGTCCACATGGACCGCATGCCTGCGGCCGTGGCGGATGCCTGCGAGGACCGGGACGAAGAACAGATGGAGTTGGCTGCGTGAGCTGCCGGGCCGCCCCCAGGGCGGAGATCGGAGCGTGCAGCGTGGAGGTGATCGGATGAGCAAAAAATATATCGAAGAATGCGTGCGCACAAGCCTGGAAGGCTATTTCAAGGACCTGCGCGGCACCGAGCCGGACGGCATGTACGAGATGATGGTTCGCATCGTTGAGCGGCCGCTGCTGGAAGTCGTGATGCAGCAGGCCGAGCACAACCAGTCGCGCGCCGCGCTCTGGCTGGGGCTGAATCGCAACACCTTGCGCAAGAAACTGGTCGAACACAAATTAATCAAGTAAGCACTGAACCATGAACGCACTCATTTCCGTATCCGACAAGACCGGCATCGTCGACTTTGCTAAGGCGCTGCATGCGCTGGGCATCAAGCTCATTTCTACGGGTGGCACGGCCAAGCTGCTGGCTGAACAAGGCCTGCCGGTGACCGAGGTGGCCGAAGTCACGGCCTTCCCCGAAATGCTGGACGGCCGCGTCAAGACCCTGCACCCCAAGGTGCACGGCGGCCTGCTGGCGCGTCGCGATGTGCCCGAGCACATGGCAGCCCTGAAGCAGCATGGCATCGACACCATCGACCTGCTGGTGGTCAACCTCTATCCGTTTGAAGCCACGGTGGCCAAGCCCGGCTGCACGCTGGAAGACGCGATCGAGAACATCGACATCGGCGGCCCGGCCATGGTGCGCAGCGCGGCCAAGAACTGGCAGGATGTCGGCGTGCTGACCGACGCCTCGCAGTACCCGGCCGTGCTGGCCGAACTGAAAGCCGCTGGCAAGTTGTCGGACAAGCTGCGTTTTGCGCTGTCGGTAGCCGCGTTCAACCGCATCGCCAACTACGACGCGGCCATCAGCAACTACCTGTCCGCCATCGACTTCGAGGCGACCGCCCAAGCCGGCGCACCGGTGAGCCTGCCGTTCTCGGCCCAGGCCAACAGCAACCTGGTCAAGCTGCAGGATCTGCGCTACGGCGAGAACCCGCACCAGCAGGCCGCCTTCTACCGCGACCTCTATCCGGCACCCGGCTCGCTGGTGACGGCCAGGCAGTTGCAGGGCAAGGAGCTCTCCTACAACAACATCGCCGATGGCGATGCCGCCTGGGAGTGCGTCAAGAGCTTCGACGTGCCGGCCTGCGTCATCGTCAAGCACGCCAACCCCTGTGGCGTGGCGGTGGGCAAGGACGCGCTGGAGGCCTACAGCAAGGCCTTCCAGACCGACCCGACGTCCGCGTTCGGCGGCATCATCGCCTTCAACCGCCCGGTCGATGCCGCGGCCGCCCAGGCGGTGAGCAAGCAGTTCGTCGAGGTGCTGATGGCGCCGGCCTACACGCCGGAAGCGCTGGAGATCTTCAAGGCCAAGGCCAATGTGCGCGTGCTCGAGATTTCGCTCGACGGCGTCAAGCGCGACGGCAAGACGCCGTGGGAGCGCGGCCTCAACTCGCACGACGTCAAGCGCGTCGGCTCCGGCCTGCTGATCCAGACCGCCGACAACTACGAGTTGCAGCGCAGCGAGCTCAAGGTCGTGACCAAGCTGGCGCCGACGCCGCAGCAGCTCGACGACCTGCTGTTCGCCTGGAAGGTGGCCAAGTTCGTCAAGAGCAATGCCATTGTCTTCTGCAAGGACGGCATGACCATGGGCGTCGGTGCTGGCCAGATGAGCCGCCTCGATTCGGCGCGCATCGCCAGCATCAAGGCCCAGCACGCCAACCTGTCGCTGCAGGGCACGGCGGTGGCGAGCGACGCATTCTTCCCGTTCCGCGACGGCTTGGACGTGGTGGTGGACGCCGGGGCGACCTGCGTCATCCACCCCGGCGGCTCGATGCGCGACCAGGAAGTGATCGACGCCGCCAACGAGCGCGGCGTGGCCATGGTGTTCAGCGGCGTGCGCCACTTCCGCCACTGAGCTTTACACGCCAAATCGGCCTCCCGCCCTTGTGAAATGGGCGATAGCAGCTATTGATTCAGTAGCAAAGACGGGTGGTCAGCCCTTGTGCTGACTCTCCCGGCCGGCTGGCGCAGGCCGCTTGTCGATGAAGGCCTGCACGCCGTCGAGTGCGCAGTCGTCCATCATGTTGCAGGCCATGGTCTGGCTGGCAGCCTGGTAGGCGGCCTCGATGCCGCACTCCAGCTGCCGGTAGAACAGCTCCTTGCCCATGGCCAGCGCCACGCGCGGCTTGCTGACGATGCTGGCCACCAGCCGCTCCACTTCGGCGTCGAGCTGGTCGGGCGCCGCCACCCGGTTCACCAGCCCTTTCTCGCGCGCCTGCTCGGCGCTGATGAACTCGCCCGTGACCAGCATCTCGAACGCTGCCTTGCGGCCCAGGTTGCGCGACAGCGCCACGCTGGGCGTGGCACAGAACAGTCCCAGGTTGACGCCGCTGACGGCAAAGCGCGCATCGCTGGCGGCCACCGCCAGGTCGCACATGGCGACCAGCTGGCAGCCGGCCGCGGTGGCGATGCCGTGTACGCGGGCGATCACCGGCACGCGCAAGCGCTGCAGGGCCAGCATCACCTGGCTGCATTGGTTGAACAGGGTCTGGTAATAGGCCGGCAAGGGCGCGGCGCGCATTTCCTTCAGGTCATGGCCGGCGCAAAAGGCCCGGCCCGCCGCGGCGATGACCAGTACGCGCGCACTGTCGTCGCGGGTGATGGCTTCAATGGCCTGCTGCAGGGCGGCCAGCATGTCCTCGGACAAGGCGTTGAAAGCCTGCGGCCGGTTCAGCGTCAGGGTGACGACGCCACGCGCATCGCGGGTGGAGAGGATCAGCGGTTCGGTAGGGGACATGGCAGCGGCACTCCTGGGCACGGGTGAATGCCAGGATTGTGCCGGCACATCGCGTGTCGTGGGATGCCGCTACTGGCCTTGCACCGGTGAGGTGGCGGACGGGGCTGGAAAATCAGAATGAAATCGGCTTTCGGCCCTTGCCACTCATGCGCAATAAGCTACTGTTTTTGTAGCAATCCGAATGCTTCGCGTGCCGCTGCCACCGTCTGCGCAATGTCGTCCGCGCTGTGCGCCGCGCTGACGAAGCCGGCCTCGTACAGCGCCGGGGCGATGTAGACGCCGCGGTCGAGCAGGCCGTGGAACAGGGTGTTGAACTTGGCGCCTTCGGTCTTCATGACCTGGCCATAGTTCTGCGGCAGCGCCGGCAGCAGGAAGAAACCGAACATGCCGCCTTCGCAGTCGGCGCTGAAGGCCACGCCTTCGGCAGCGGCCGCCGCCTTGAGGCCATCCACCAGCGAACGGGTCTTGCCGGCCAGCGCGTCGAAGAAGCCGGGTTTGCGGATCTCGCGCAGCGTGGCCAGGCCGCAGGCGGTGGCCACCGGGTTGCCCGACAGCGTGCCGGCCTGGTAGACCGGACCGAGCGGCGCCATCTGCTCCATGAGGGCGCGCGGGCCGCCGAAGGCCGCCAGCGGCATGCCGCCGCCGATGACCTTGCCCAGCACCGTGATGTCCGGCTTGAAACCCGGGATGGCTTTGGCGTAAACGCTTTGCGCGCTGCCCAGCGCGACGCGGAAACCGGTCATCACCTCGTCGAACACCAGCAGTGCGCCGTGCTGGCTGCACAGCTCGCGGCAGCGCTGCATGAAGGGCACCGAGGCGCGCACGAAGTTCATGTTGCCGGCGATCGGCTCGATCATCAGGCAGGCCACGTCCTTGCCGTGCAGGGCAAAGGCTTCTTCCAGCTGCTGCACGTTGTTGTACTCCAGCACCAGGGTGTGCTGCACCACCTCGGCCGGCACGCCGGCGCTGGTCGGGTTGCCGAAGGTGGCCAGGCCCGAGCCGGCTTTCACCAGCAGCGCGTCGGCATGGCCGTGGTAGCAGCCCTCGAACTTGATGATCTTGCTGCGCCCGGTGGCGCCGCGCGCCAGGCGGATGGCGCTCATGCCGGCTTCGGTGCCGGAGCTGACCAGGCGCACCATCTCCATCGACGGCACTTCTTTGAGGATCTCCTCAGCCAGCTCGATCTCGCGCTCCGTCGGGGCGCCGAAGGAGAAGCCCTCCAGTACGGCCTTTTGCACCGCTTCGACCACGGCCGGGTGGCCATGGCCCAGGATCATCGGGCCCCAGGAGCCGATGTAGTCGATGTAGCGCCGGTCGTTGGCGTCCCAGAAATAGGCGCCTTGCGCGCGCTTGACGAAGCGCGGCGTGCCGCCGACGGCGCGGAAGGCGCGCACGGGCGAATTCACGCCGCCGGGAATGACGCGCTTGGCGCGTTCGAACAGGGAGTCGTTGAGGTCAGTGCTGTGTGTCATGCGGGGGAAATTCAAAACTGGAGACGGAACCCGACGACGCGTCGTCAGCTTCATCCGTATCGGTGTCATCTGGCTGGGCCCAGAACAGACGGTCGGGCACCACGTTCCCCATGCCCGGACGGAAGCCGCTGTCCAGGCAGTGGTCGAGGTAGCCCAGGGCTTCGGTGAAGGCTTCGCCCAGGTCGCAGCCGCTGGCAATCAGGGCCGCCAGGGCGGCCGACAGGGTATCGCCGGCGCCGGAGAACACGGCTTCGAAACGCTCGAACTTGACGTTGCCGAGCACGGTTTGCGGCGAGGCCAGCACGTTGTCGATGAACTGGTCGGGTGCCGGGATGCCGGTGACCAGGGTGTAGGAGACGCCGAATTCAGCGGCGGCACGGGCGATGTCGCGTGCGCTGGGGGCGCGGTCGGCGCTCCAATCCGGCAGCAGCCAGCGCGACAGGGTGCTGTGGTTGCCCACCAGCACGGCGGTCTGTGGCAGCACCAGTTCCTGGAAGGCATCCAGGTACAGATCGATCTGGACTTCGCTCCACCACGACAGGTTGGGCATGTAGGCGATCAGCGGAATGTCCGGGTAGTCCGAGGCGGCCTCGGCGATCGCCGTCAGGTTTTCCGGTGTGCCGGCGAAGCCGACCTTGATGACCTGCACCGTCACGTCTTCCAGCAGGGTACGGGCCTGCTCGGCCACCACTTCTTCGTCGAAGGCGAAGTGCTCGAAGATCTCGGCCGTGTCGCGCGCATAGGTGCCGGTGACCACCGGCAGGGCGTGCGCACCCACCGAGGCGATGGCCGTCACGTCACCGGACAGGCCGCCGGCACCGCAGGGGTCGTTGGCATTGAAAACCAGCACGCACGCAGGGCGGGTTTCCTCGTGTTCGGTGTCGGTTGGGGGTGGGGTTTGCATGGGCTGGCCTGCAGTTGTCATCAGGCAGAATATCGCATTTCGTGGCGCACAGGCCTCAATCGGCTGTATCGCCTCTATACAATGTTTGCATTCTATTCGAAGGCTCCGTAAGCTGTGAGTGAAACCAATACGTGGATGTGTCTGATTTGTGGCTGGATCTATGACGAGGCGACCGGCAGCCCGGAGCACGGCATCCCCCCCGGCACGAAATGGGCCGATGTGCCCATGAACTGGACATGTCCTGAATGCGGGGCCCGCAAAGAAGACTTTGAGATGGTCCAGATCTGAAATATCTGTATCAAGATGTTTGCCGCAGAACCCGCCCATCACTGATCAGGAGCACCGTTCCGTGAGTAACCAAGAACCGGCCCTCAAGGTCCTCGTGATCGATGACAGCAACACCATCCGGCGCAGTGCCGAGATCTTTCTGAAGCAGGGCGGGCACGACGTTTTGCTGGCCGAAGACGGTTTCGATGCCTTGGCCAAGGTGAACGACTACGAGCCGCATCTGATCTTCTGCGACATCCTGATGCCCCGGCTCGATGGCTATCAGACCTGTGCCATCATCAAACGCAACCCGAAGTTCGCCGCTGTGCCGGTGGTGATGCTGTCGTCCAAGGATGGCGTCTTCGACAAGGCGCGCGGCCGCATGGTGGGTGCGCAGGACTATCTGACCAAACCGTTCACCAAAGATCAGTTATTGCAGGCTG
>Ga0255338_1002257_pt1 | contig 29400 bp, 22 predicted proteins | sample MeOH1_35cm_T4_19_FD_203715 | JGI IMG/M metagenome (GOLD analysis project Ga0255338, IMG submission 203715) | Sandy soil microbial communities from University of British Columbia, Vancouver, Canada - MeOH1_35cm_T4_195 | ecosystem: Engineered > Artificial ecosystem > Sand microcosm > Unclassified ... | reverse complement strand
CCGGTGGCCCCTAACGGATGCCCCATGGCAATGGCGCCGCCGTTTACGTTGATCTTCGCGTTGTCGATGTCGAAGGCTTGCATGAAGCGCAGCACCACCGCGGCGAAAGCCTCGTTGATCTCGATGAGATCGATGTCGGAGAGCTTCATGCCGGCTTTCTTTAATACCTTCTCCGTCACCGCCAGCGGACCGGTGAGCATGATGCCGGGTTCAGAACCGATATTGGCAAAGGCCTTGATACGCGCCCGCGGCTTCAAGCCCGCACGGGCGCCCGCCTCCTTGCTGCCGATCAGCACGGCGGCCGCTCCATCGACGATGCCGGAGGAGTTGCCGGCGTGATGCACGTGGGTGATCGCTTCGACCTCCGGATATCTCTGCACCGCGACCGCATCGAACCCGCCCATCTCACCCATCTGCACGAAGGATGGCTGCAAAGACGCCAGCGACTGCATCGTCGTTGTCGGGCGCATGTGCTCGTCTTTGTCGAGGATGGTGAGACCGTTGACGTCTTTTACCGTCAGCACGGAATTCTTGAAGCGTCCCTCTTCCCAGGCTTTGGCCGCGCGCTTCTGGCTCTCGACGGCGAAAGCGTCGACGTCGTCGCGTGAGAAGCCGTATTTGGTGGCGATCAGGTCGGCGGAAATCCCTTGCGGCATGAAGTAGTGCGAAACCGCGATGGTCGGGTCGACCGGCCAGGCACCGCCAGAGGCGCCGATACCGACGCGGCTCATGGATTCGACGCCGCCGCCGATGGTCATGTCGTGCTGGCCCGACATCACCTCCGCCGCGGCGAAGTTCACCGCGTCGAGGCCGGAGGCGCAAAAACGATTGATCTGCACGCCCGGCACATGATTGCCGAGGCCGGCCACCAGCGCCGAAGCGCGCGCGATATCGCCGCCCGCCTCACCGACCGGATCGACGCAACCGAGCACCACGTCATCGACCAGCTTGGTGTCCAGATTGTTGCGATCGCGGACCGCGGCGAGCGTCTGCGCGGCGAGGTTCAGCGCGGTCACCTCGTGCAGCGAACCGTCGGCCTTGCCGCGGCCGCGCGGCGAGCGGACGTGGTCGAAGATGAATGCGTCGGACATGGAGCTTCCCTTTCTTACCCTCTCCCCTTGTGGGAGAGGGTGGCGACTTGCGAGCGAAGCGAGCAAGGCGCCGGGTGAGGGGTCAGTTCATGATGCAAGGCCGGACCCCTCACCCGCCCTCGCTCGGCTTCGCCTCCGCTCGGGCACCCTCTCCCACAAGGGGAGAGGGAAAGAGCGCTCGCGGCGAGCCGCCTACCACACAATGACGACAAGAAGTCTACAAGCTTCTCGCGATCAGCAACTTCATGATCTCGTTCGTCCCCGCATAGATACGCAACACACGCGCGTCGCGGTAGAGGCGCGAGATCGGATATTCGTCCATGTAGCCGTAGCCGCCAAAGAGCTGCAGGCAGCGGTCGATCACCCGCGCCTGGACGTCGGTGAGTCGGTATTTGGCCATGGAGGCGGTCACGGTGTCGAGCTCGCCCTTCACATGCAGCCCTATACAGTAATCGAGGAAGACCTTGGCCATGGTGGTGTCGGTCTTGCACTCGGCCAGCTCGAACTGCGTGTTCTGGAACTCGATGATCTTCTTGCCGAAGGCGGAACGCTGCTTGACGTAATCGACCGTAAGCGCGAGCGCCCGCTCCATCATGGCCACCGCGTGCAGCGCGACGATCAACCGCTCCTGCGGCAGTTCCTTCATGAGCTGGTAGAAGCCCTGCCCCTCCTCGGTACCCAACAAATTCTCGGCCGGTAGGCGTACGTCCTCGAAGAACAGTTCCGAGGTGTCGGCCGAATCCATGCCGAGCTTCTTGAGCTTGCGGCCACGGCGGAAGCCGGGGGCATCGTCGGTTTCGACCACCAGCAGCGACACACCTTTGGCGCCGGCTTTGGCGTCGGTCTTGGCGACGACCACGATCAGGTTGGCGTGCTGGCCGTTGGTGATGAAAGTCTTGGAACCGTTGAGCACATAGCCGTTGCCCGACTTCTCGGCCTTGGTGCGCACGCCTTGCAGGTCGGAGCCGGTGCCGGGCTCGGTCATAGCGATAGCGCCGACCATCTCGCCGGTGGCGAGCTTCGGCAGCCAGCGCTTCTTCTGCTCCTCGGTGCCGTAATGCAAAATGTAAGGCGCCACGATGCCGGAATGCAGCGGCGCGCCGAAGGTGTCGAAGCCGGCGAGCGAATATTCGCGATTGATGACGGCCTCATGCGCGAAGGTGCCACCCGCGCCGCCATATTCCTCCGGCATCGAAGCGCAGAGCAGACCGGCCGCGCCGGCCTTGGTCCACACCTCGCGCTCGTAGATGCCTTTCTCGTGCCAGCGATCGATGTGCGGGGCGAACTCGTCGGCGATGAAGCGCCGCGCCTGCTCCTCGAGCAGAACGAGGTCTTCGGTCATCCAATCGGGACGGGGGAGATTGAGCGCTTCCATTTTCCCGGCTTCTTATGGGGATCGTTTGGGCGATTCAGATGGGCCCACAATAGAGGCGCGCACGCTCCCTGTCATTCCCGGCAAGGCGATATCGCCGGCGGCGGAATCTATAAATGTATCGATAGAATCTATAGCGGTATCAATGAAATCCAGACTTTCGGGCTCGCCCTACACCACAAATAACCGGTCAACGAGCGAGCCCGAGCTGTCGGGAATTTTACTTCGCCTTGGCAGGGTCCTTCACCGCCTCGACCTTGTCGAACTCGACGTTCTGATACGCGCCGCCGACTTTCTCGACGCGGCGAATGTAGACGTTCTGCACGATGTCGCGGGTGTTGGGATCGATCGAGATCGGTCCGCGCGGGCTTTCCCATTGCATGCCCTTGGCGGCGGCGATCAGGCTATCGCCGTCCGCCTTGCCGCCGGTCTTCTTCAACGCCTCGTAGATCAAGTGCATGCCGTCCCAGCCGCCGATCGAAAACACATCGGGGTTGCGCTTGTAGTCGTCGTTGTAGGCCTTCACGAAGGCTTTGTTCTTCGCCGAGTCGTGCGTCCAGCCGTAATGGAACACGGTGATGATACCGAGGCCGGCATCGCCCATATTCTTGAGCGCGACGTCGTCCATGGTGATCTCGCCCTGACCGAGGATCTTCACCTTGCGCGGATCGAGACCGCGTTCGCCGAGCGCCTTGGCGAAGGCCGCCGGTTGCGCACCACCGGGAATGAACACGAAGATGGCTTCCGGATTCAGGTCCTTGGCGCGCTGCACGAAGGCGGAGAAATCCGGATTGGCAACCGGCATGCGCACCGAGCCGACGACCTCGCCGCCCGCACCCTTGAACCCGGCGACGAACGAGGTCTCCGCATCGATGCCCGGACCATAGTCGGACACCATGGTGTAGACCTTGCGCACGCCGCTCTTATGGGCCCACGCACCGAAGGTCTGCTCGAGCTGCGGAATGGTCAACGAGGTTCGCGCCATGTATGGCGACTTCGTCGTGATGACCGACGTCGCCGCGTTCATAACCACCATGAACTTCTTCGCCTCGGCGGAAACATCGCCGGCCGCCATGGCGTTGGGCGTCAGCACGAAGCCGCCGAGGATATCGACCTTGTCGCGCACCACGAGTTCCTGCGCGAGCCGCTTGGCGACATCGGGCGCAACGCCACCGGTGTCCTTGCGGATGAATTCGATCTTCTTGCCGGCAACCGTATCGCCGTTCTGCTTCACGTAGAGCTTGATGGCGTTGTCCATCTGTTGCGCGGCGTCGGCGAACTGCCCCGAATAGGGCATGATCAAACCGATCTTGACGGTCTGCTGCGCCTTCGCCGAGGATGCAGCGAGCAAAGCCGCGGCGAGAATCAGAAACGATTTTCGTACGAACGTTCCCATGATTTCCTCCCTTAGAGCCGTTTCGTTGCCGACGGCATGCCCAACAGGTTAGCGGCAATCCTGCGCAGCGTCACGGAGAAGTCTTAAGTGCTGAAGTTCTCGGTCTTCGATCATCTCGACAGCAACGGCGCGGCGTTGGGCAGCTTCCTCGAACAGCGGCTGCGGCTCCTCGAGCTCATCGAGCAGAGCGGCTTCCACGGCTTTCAACTCGCCGAGCACCACTCGACGCCGCTCGGCATGGCGTCGTCGCCGAGCGTATTTCTGGCCGCCGCCGTCCAGCGCACCAGCAGAATCAAGCTCGGGCCGCTGGTTTACGTGCTGCCGCTCTATCACCCGCTGCGGCTCTACGAAGAGATCTGCATGCTCGATCACATGAGCGGCGGCCGGCTGAGCGTCGGCGTGGGCCGTGGCGGAGCGCTGCACGAGCACCAACGCTATGGGATCGCGCCCACCGACGCGCCGGCGATGTATCATGAGGCTTTCGCGGTGCTGATGAAGGCCTTTCAGAGTGACGTGCTCGACTTCGACGGCAAGTTCTACAGCTACAAAGACTTCGTCATTCAGGCGAAGCCGCTGCAACAGCCGCACCCGCCGATCTGGTACGGCGCGCCGAACGCGGACGCGATCGGCTGGGCGGCGCCGAACAACATCAACGTCGTATCGCTCGGACCCGCGGCACGGGCCCGCACGATCTCGGATCGCTATCGAGAGGAGTGGCTGAAGCTCGGGCGCGAGCCGGCCTCATTGCCCGGCATCGGCATCACGCGGCACGTCGTCGTGGCGGACACGGACGCGGAGGCCAAGCGCATCGCCAACGCCGCCTATCCGCGCTGGCGCGCGGCGATGGAATACATCTGGCAGCGCTCGGGCGCCGCCTTCACTCTGAAAGAGGTTTATCCGCTGGACTACGTCGCGCTTGAAGACATCGGCCACGGCATTGCCGGCTCGCCCACCACCGTGCGCGACTACGTCGCGCGTTTGGAGACGGAGACCGGCGTCAACACCGTGCTGTGCCAGATGGTGTTCGGCGACATGCGCTTCGAAGAGGCCGCACATTCGATCGAGCTGTTCGGCCGCGAGGTGATACCAGCGTTCGCGTGACCGGCGGCGCAACGCCGATTGGAACATGTAGATTGGCTGTCGCCCGCGTGCTACCACCGATGGACGCGAAGCCGGGTTTCACATCATGCATGCATCAATCGGCGCCGAGCCTGAGTCGGCCTATGCTTGGCTGCGCCTTGCCGCCGCCGTCGCGGTGTCCACCATCGGCAGCGTCGGTATGTGGTCCGTCATCGTGGCGCTGCCGGCGATTCAGGTCGATTTCGGCGTCGCGCGTGCCGACGCGACCCTGCCCTACACGCTCGGCATGATCGGTTTCGCCGTCGGCGGCGTCCTGACGGGACGCCTCGCCGATCGTTTCGGCATTGCTCTGCCGATCGTGCTCGGCACCTTCGCGCTCGGCCTCGGCTACATCGGCATCGGCTTCGCGCCAACCCTGTGGCTGGTGGCGCTGTCGCAAGGCGTGCTGATCGGCATCGGCTGCTCGACGAGCTTCGGCCCGTTGATGGCCGACATCTCGCACTGGTTCACGCGACGGCGCGGCATCGCGGTCGGAATCGCCGCCTCAGGCAACTACCTCGCCGGCACCGTGTGGCCGCCGGTCGTGCAGCATTTCATCGCCGGTTACGGCTGGCGCGCGACCCATATCGGCATCGGCATTTTCTGTGTCATCACGATGCTGCCGCTGGTGCTGCTGATGCGCCGCCGCGTCGAAACCCACGCCAGCACCGCAGCGGAGAGCGCGGCCCTCACGCGCCGTCAGGCGGAGATGCCTTTCTCGCCGCGCACTTTACAGATTCTTTTGTGCATTGCCGGCGTCGCCTGTTGCGTGGCGATGTCGATGCCGCAGGTGCACATCGTCGCCTATTGCGGCGATCTCGGCTATGGCGTGGCGCGCGGCGCCGAGATGCTGTCGCTGATGCTCGGCTTCGGTATCGTCAGCCGCATCGCCTCCGGCTTCATCGCCGACCGCATCGGCGGCGTGCGCACATTGCTCTTGGGCTCCGTGCTGCAGGGCGTCGCGCTGTTCCTGTATCTGTTCTTCGACGGGCTCTTCTCGCTCTACGTGATCTCGGCGTTGTTCGGCCTGTTCCAGGGCGGCATCGTGCCGAGCTACGCCATTATCGTGCGTGAATACTTCCCCGCGCGCGAGGCCGGCACGCGGCTCGGCCTGGTGTTGATGGCAACGCTCTTAGGCATGGCGCTCGGCGGCTGGATGTCGGGGGTGATCTTCGACCTCACCGGTTCCTACCAGGCCGCCTTCGTCAACGGGCTGGCATGGAATTTCCTCAACGTTGCGATCATGCTTTGGCTGCTGCGGCGATCTTCCGCACGACCGCCAATGTTTGCGAGAGCCTGATACCGCCGCCGCCGCGCAAACCTCCCCTAAGCTGCGCGTCTGGGTAGGGAGCGGGGGCTCACCTTATGGAGTTTTCGATCGGCCGGCCGGACGTTGTCCGTGCGGTCAATCAGCGCTGGCTGCTCAACTTCTGGAAAGATCATCTCGGCGGGCACCGGGTCCCGCAGTGGCAGAGCGTGGCCGTCGAAAAGCTGTCGGTCTTGTCGGCGAACCTGAGCTTGGTCACGGTGAGCGGCGATGGCGACCAGACGCGCTTCATGGTGCGGTTCAATGGGGCACTGGTTGGCCAGGCCTATGGCTCTGCCGATCAGCGCGGAAAGTATGTCGATGAGATTTTACCGCCCGCACTCCGTGCGGACGGGCTTGTCCCTTTCATGCAGACGGTGCGCGACGGTTGCCCCATCTACACGATCCAGGACGTCAACGATCGCGACGGGCGTCTCGTGCATTACGAACGGCTGTTGCTGCCCTTCGCCGGCGACGGCCATAAGGTCGACCGCATCCTCGCCTCGGCCGAGTTCGTTTCGCTGGACGGCGCCTTCGACGGCAATGACCTGATGCGCATCCAGACCAGCTCGCCCGCGCTGCGGCTCGCGGCGAAAATCGAGATCAAGCCGCGCTAAAGCATCACGCCGCCAGCGTAAGGTCCCGACATGAGCGCGGCCTCACGACGCCGCCGGTGGCGGCGCGACGATGCGGCGATAAAGATGCCATGTGGTGTGGCCGAGCACCGGCAGCGTGACCAAGAGCCCAATAAAGAACGGCAAGGCCGAGACGATCAGCAGCACGACGATCACCAAAGCCCAGCCGATCATCGGCCCCGGGCTTGTCACCACCGCTCGCACGCTGGTGATCATGGCCGTCACGAAATCGACGTCGCGGTCGAGCAACAGCGGAAACGACACCACGGTGAGCGAGAACAGGATCAGCGAGAGCACCGCGCCTTCGACATTGCCAACGAGGAGAAAGGCCAAGCCCTCGTTGGTGGTGAGAACCGTGGCGATGAACTGCTGAATGTTGGCGAACGACGCGTGCAGGCCGAGGAACAGCGCCATCAGGAAGCGCACTTGGTACATCCACATGATGAAGATGAAGAGCGTCACGAAGGCCATCCAACCGAGCTCACTACGCGCGCGGACCGCGCGCCAGATCTCGGCGACCGACGGCACCTCCCCCGCTTCGCGGCGGCGGCTGACCTCGTAGAGCGCGATGGCGGCAAACGGCCCGACCAGCGCGAAGCCCGCGGCGAGCGGATAGGCGAGGTAAGTCATGCCGAGCGCCATCACCGAAAGCACGATGGCGACGCCGCCCACCGCGTAGAGGCCGCCGATAGCAAGACCATAGAGCGGCAGCGCCTGGAAATCGCGCAGGCCCTTGCCGAGCGCATCGATGACGTCGGCGGCCGTGATCGGGCGCACGACGGGATCGGTTTTTCCCGATACGGAAGACATCGTTTTCACCCCCATATTGCTTTTTGCTTATTGAGGCGGGCATTTTGAGCCGGCGCTTTGACAGCCGTCAAAACGCGTGGAGCCCATGGTCGTCCGACCGACATCGCCAATCAGCCGGGCCTGAAGCCGGGCGGCAATGGGCGACGCGGGGCGGGACGCATCGGTGGCGGCGGACGGCGCGGAGGACGGAGCGCCGGCGGAACGACGCGCACCGGCGGCGCCGCCGCGATACAGGCGGTGCGCGCATCATTCGGCATGGTGCCGGGCGCGCAGCGGATGCAGACCGCCAAATTGCGCGGGTTGTTGATGTAGCGCGGGCCGACCGCGGCGCAGTTTTTGCGAGTGATGCGGCCCGGCGCGACCCCGGCAGGCGGCACCAGCGGCTGCATCAGCGGCCGCACGCATTTGCCATTCTCAATGCGCAGGCCGGGCGAACAGAGGCAAGCCTGTTTCTGGGCGTTGAGCTTGGCGCCTTCAGCACACACGCAGGAGAAGGTCGCTTCATCCAAATGCGCGCCAGCCGGGCAACTGCAGGTTGGCGAATAGGGGCCGAGCTTGTCGTATTTGACGATGCCGTTGGTGGCACACACGCACTTGTCGCCTTCCAACCGCTGATTCTCGCCGCAACCGCAATGTCCTGGCTCGACATACGCGTTCTGCCCCTGCACGACTTTATGCGCCGGAATCCAGATCTGCGTTGTCGGACAGAGGATGCAGGCATTCGGATTGTTGGGATCCTGGTAGCCCATATTGCCGCAATCGAGCGGGCGGCAACTCGTGGAAGCGGGATCGGACGTCGTACCTGGCGGACACTTTTCGCAGTAGCCGGTCACCGCGCCGCCGACCAGTCGCGTGTTCGCCGGACAATTGACGCAGGTGTTGTTGCTATCGAGCCGCTGGCCGGTACCGCACCTGTCGACGCAGGTCTTGAGTTCGCTATCCGCGGTCTGACCGAGCGGACAGGCCTTGCAGGTGCCGTCCGACGGCAAATAGATTTGCCCCGACGGGCACGGCGTGCACTGGCCGTTCTGCAGCTGCTGGTTCGCCGGACAACGGCACTGGTCCAGCGCCGGCGTCGCGCCTTTCACCAGAACGTTCGGCGCCTGACACACGCAACTCAACAGGCGCTGACCGCCGTAATTCACATCGGCCCATGGCGCCGGGCAGCGGCACACGCCGGGCGCGATGGCGACCGAGTGGGCGGGGCAGGATTCGCAGCCCCAGTTCTTCCGCGGATCGCCGCTGCACTGATCGCCCATCGAGCAAAACTGTCCGGGCAGACAACCGATCGGCGGTGGCGTGGCGCTGCCGTCGGCGCAATCGGAGAAGGAGCAGATGATCGCCTTGCCGATGTCTTCAAGCCAATTGATGAAACCTTCCGCCGCATCGGCGAAGAAATCGGCGCATTCGCTGACAGTGGACATGTACGCGTCGGCGATCTTCTTGGCTTCGCCCGGCGCGGTGACAATCGTGCAGCCGCAGGACAGATATTGATTGAGCACGGCGAGCGCGGGAATAGCGGCAATGGCCTGATCGAGCAGCATGCCGCCATCGGCGACCTTCTTCAGCAGATCCTCGGCGCCATCGCCGAAGACGCTGGCCAGACCGGAATCGACAATGGCTCCCGCCAGAATTTTGCCGATGACGCCGTTGATCATCTGCTGGCAGTAATTGGCGTCCTGCGGAATCTGATTGGCCGCCGCCAGCGCCGCCAGCGTTGCCACCGTCAGTGCCATGATGGCGTCGCCGCCGGCCACCTGACCGCTGCATGCGGAGATTTTGGCCGCCAGCGCGGCCGCCTTCGCGGCGTCCTCGACCGGAACCGCCGCCTTGAGACATGCCTCGATGCCGGCATGCGCGGGCGCCTGCGGCGCCGCGATCAGCCAGACCCCGAACAGCGCGGCGAACAGATAACGCAGGATGCCGCGACGCGCCGTCATTTCGGACACTCGCCAATGCGCCGCGATTCGATGGTGAGCACGGAGACGCGCTCGCGGCCCGGCGTCGAGACAGTCGTGGTGATGGTGGAGGTGAAATGCTGCGCGCTGTCGAAGACGTAGCGGCCCCTCTGCTCGGCCGCGAGCGGACCGTCACAGGCGATGCGCCAGTTGGCGCCATCCGGGTTGGATTGCCAATCGGCAAGCTTGCAGGTCAAGCCATTGCGGCTGTTGGCGACGGGAACGGCCTCACGCGTGCCGAACGTTCTGGCCTGCTCGGCGGTAATGCAGCGCTGCTTGGCCGGGTCGGTCCTGCCGACACCGTCGCGCTCGTGCTTGGTGATCACTTCCCACAGGCCGGGCTGCGGCTTATCGACCGCTTCAGCCGGCAACACCAAATGCGCATTGCTGAGAACGAACCCAACAACAAAGCAACCGGTCTGCCACCGCATTGCATCCGCCCCTGAAACGCAGTCGCGCCGGGCACCATTCGATGTGCCAAACACTTCTGATTTTGCAGGCTAGGAGCGCCGCCGCGGCGCGGCCTTGATCTGGCGCAAACACGACGACAGCTATGATCGGCGGCGCGCCGACCATGCATTCAACACAACACCATCGTAGTGACGCCAGAACAACGACTCTGCGGCGCGCTCAGAACGCCTCGACCGGCAATTCCATGATGCTCGCCGCGCCAGTTTCGATGCGCGAAAGCCGTGTCGCGGTTTCCGGCAGCATGCGCTCCATGAAGAAGCGCGCCGTAACGAGCTTGGCCTTATAACGCTCCGCGTCGCCATCCCCGGACGCAAGCCTTACCTGCGCGGCTTCGGCGATGCGGCACCACATGTAGCCGAGCGCCACCAGGCCGAAGAGATGCATGTAGTCGTAGGAGCCGGCGCCGGCATTGTCGGGCTTGGCCATGGCGTTGTTCATGAACCACATGGTCGCTTGCTGGAGCTGCGCGAGCGACTGGCCGAGCGGCTTCAAGTACACGTTCATTGCGTCGTTGCCGGCGCGCTCCTTCAGATACCCCTGCACTTCATTGAAGAAGGCCATGACGGCGCGTCCGCCGTTGCGCGCTAGCTTGCGGCCGACGAGGTCGAGCGCCTGGATGCCGTTCGCGCCCTCGTAGATCATGGCGATGCGGGCGTCGCGCACGAACTGCTCCATGCCGTGCTCGGCGATATAGCCGTGGCCGCCGAAGACCTGCTGCGCCAGCACCGTGTTGGCGAAGCCCATATCGGTCAGCACGCCCTTCACCACCGGCGTGAGCAGGCCCATGTAGTCATCGGCGGCTTCGCGCTGCTTATTGTCGGGCGAGCGGTGCGCGATGTCACCGTTGAGTCCGGTCCAGATCACCAGCGCGCGCGCTGCCTCGTTGAAGGCGCGCATGGTCATCAGCACGCGCCGGATATCCGGATGCACGATGATCGGATCGGCCGGCTTGTCGGGCGCCTTCACGCCTGAGAGGCCACGACCTTGCAGGCGCTCCTTCGCATAAATGACCGCATTCTGATAAGCGACCTCCGACAAGGCCAGGCCCTGAAGACCAACGCCGAGGCGCGCCTCGTTCATCATCGTGAACATGGCGTTGAGCCCACGGTTTTCCTCGCCGATCACCCAGCCGCGGGCGCCGTCATAGTTCATGACGCACGTCGAATTGCCGTGGATGCCCATTTTCTCTTCGATCGAACCGCAGGAGACGCCGTTGCTGGCGCCAAGCGAGCCGTCGGCATTCGGCAGAACCTTCGGGACGACGAACAGCGAGATGCCCTTCACGCCCTCGGGCGCGCCTTCGATGCGCGCGAGCACCAGATGGATGATGTTCTCCGTGAGATCCTGCTCGCCGCCGGAAATGAATATCTTGGTGCCGGTGATCTTGTAGGAGCCGTCGCCCTGCTTCACCGCCTTGGTGCGCAAGAGACCGAGATCAGTACCGCAGTGCGGCTCGGTCAGATTCATCGTCCCGGCCCATTTGCCGGAGATGAGGTTCGGCAGATAGGCCGCCTTCAGCTCGTCGCTGCCGTGCTGCAACAGCGCCGCGACCGAGCCCTGCACCAGACCCGGATACATCGAGAAGGCGAGGTTGGCGGAGGCGAAATATTCGTTGACGATCACCGACAACAGGCTCGGCAGGCCCTGCCCGCCGAATTCGGCCGGCGCCGACATCCCGATCCAGCCGCCTTCGGTCAGTTGGCGGTAGGCATCCTTGAAGCCGGTCGGCGTGGTGACGCGGCCATCGGGATGGCGCTTGCAGCCTTCCTTGTCGCCAACGCGATTGAGCGGGGTGAGCACCTCTTCGGTGAACTTGCCGGCTTCGCGCAGCACGGCCTCGACCACGTCGGGCGTGGCGTCGGCAAAGCCTGGCAAATTGTTGTAGCGGTCGAGGTGAAAGACGTCGTTCAGGAGAAACAGGGTGTCATCGACGGGCGCTTTATAAGTCGGCATGTTTCCTCATCCCCGCCGGCACGTGTTCGAAGGCCGGCCTTAAGCCGTTAACAAGACGTTAACGCGCCAACAAGGCGCTGATTATTGGACGGTTGCGACCGATTTGCGACCGGCCGCGGCTCCGTCCCGTGCGCGGCAAACCCCCGGCAGTGCACACAATCATGACCGGACCGGACTTACGGCGGCGTTAAGCGCTTGACCGGCTGCGCCGAAACGAAAATCCCAGCCCAAATCCGGTACTTCGATCAGACATTAACGGCCTGTTTACCGCAAACGTTAAAAAGTCGGCGGGTGGACGAATGAACCGAGCCCGTATCCACCCGCCGTTAACGAGCACCGGTTCCACGAGGGTCGATCTCCGGCTCCGCGCCTCCACCTAACTGGGTGTGAGAATGAAGCTTGGCGTGCCGTGGAGTGTCAAAGGCATCCGACCGGAAGCGCGCGAAACGGCGCGGGAAGCCGCGCGCCGGTCCGGCATGTCTTTGGGCGACTGGCTCAACTCGGTGATTCTCCAGCAGGCTGCCGCGGGCGGCACGCAGCCCGACACGGACGACGATGAGGATTTCTACGGCGAAGACCTCACGAGCGTGCATCAGCGGCTCGACGATCTCACCCGCAAAATCGACCATTTCGCGCGCACCGGCCCGCAGGCCTACGCGCCCAAGCATGCCCGCGACGAGAACGAACAGCTTGCCAACCTAATCGCGCGTCTCGACCGCCGCATCGATCAGTTCGTCTCGACCGCGCGGGCGATGCCGCAGATGGCGCCGCCTGTGGCGCCGGCGATGTCGCCTTATGCGCCGCAGCCGATGCCGGCGGTGCAGATGCCGCCGTCGCTCGACCGCGCGGTCGCCGAGATCAGCGCCCGTCAACGTGCGCTCAACGGCGCGCCGGCCCAGGCGCAACAGGCGATGCACCAGCCTGTGCCGCAACCGGCGCCGCCGCCGATGATGTTGCAGCCGGTGCCGACGCAGGATCTGTCAGGGCTGGAGGATCAGCTCCGCCGCATCACCGACCAGATCGAGACGCTGCGCAAGCCGGGCGTCGAAGAGGCGATCAATGCGCTACGCGGCGAACTCGGCGAAATCGGCCGCGCCCTCAACGACGCGATGCCTCGCCGGGCCATCGACACCATCGAGAAGCAGATCCAGGGACTGACCCAACGCCTCGCCGAAGGCCGGCAGGCGGGCGTCGACAGCGGTGCCATTGCCGGCGTTGAGCATGGCCTCGCCGAGGTCCGCGACGCGCTGCGCGGCCTGACCCCGGCCGAAAGCCTGGTCGGCTTCAACGAGGCGGTGCACGGCCTCGCCCACAAGATCGATCTCATCGTCGCGCAGAAAGACCCGGCGACGCTGGGTCAGCTCGAGCACGCGATCACGACGTTGCGCGACATGGCCCAGCACGTCGCCTCCAACGAAACGGTAGGCGAACTGGCAGCGCAGGTTCACATGCTGAGCCAGCGCGTCGAGCAGCTTACCGCCTCGGGTGCCGGCGGCGACGCGCTCAACCACCTTGAACACCGAATCGACGCGCTCGGCCGCGCGCTCGCCGAACGCGCGCAGAACGGCGGCGCGGTGCCGCCACGGCTGGAAGCGCTGGTTCAGTCGCTGACCGACAAGATCGAGCAGCTCCAGCAGCGGCGTGGCGACAACGTTGCGGCGGACCATCTGGAAGACCGCATCGTGCAGTTGGTCGAACGGCTGGACGCGTCCGATTCGCGGCTCGGACATCTTGAAACGATCGAGCGCGGGCTCGCCGACTTGCTCGTGCATATCGAAGACATCCGCTCGAACAAACAGTCCGACGTCCTGCGGGCGGAAAGCTCGCCCGTCGTCGATGCGCTCAAGCAGGATCTCGCCCGCACCCAGAACGTGCTGGAGGCGGTGAACGGCACGCTCGGCCATGTGGTCGACCGGCTGGCGATGATCGAGATGGACATCCGCGGTGAAAAGCGCAGCGGACCGGCCTTCGCCAGCGACACCCTCGAGCTGACCCAGCCTGTCGGTAAAGTGGCGGTGCGGATGGTGGAAGACGCGCCGCCGACCGCGCCGCGCATACCGCATGCGCCGCAACTGGAAATGCAGCCGCCGCCAGTGCAGGTCGCGCGCCCGCAACAAGCACCGCAGCCGGTCGCACCGCAACAGGCGCCGCGGCGCATGCCGCCGATCGCGCACGCACCGATCGATCCGGACCTGCCGCCCGATCAGCCGCTCGAGCCGGGCTCCGGCCCGCCGCGTCTGCGCCCCGGCGCGCGTATCGCCGCATCTGAAGCCGCGCTTGGCCCGGCACGCCCCGCGGCCTCCGCGCCCGCCGGCAGCAAATCGAGCTTCATCGCCGCAGCACGGCGTGCCGCCCAGGCCGCGGTGGAAGAAGCGGCATCGCATCTACCCCGCTCCGCGCCGGCTGAGCCGCAAGACGACGAGAACCCGTCTGGCCGTGGCAAGCTGATGAAGCGCATGAAGTCGCTGTTCGTCGCCGCGAGCATCGTCGCGGGCGTGGTCGGCACCGTGCAGATCCTCGGCAACATGGTTTTTCGTCCGGCGGCGACCGTGTCGAAGGACATCAAGAAGTCAGACGCCGACGCCACGAAGAACGAGCAACTCACGACGACCGAAGAGGACAGCGCCGCGCCTGACGCGCCGGCCGCCAATCCGCCCGCCACACCCAAGCAATTCGACCGTGTTCCACCGCCAACGGCGCCTGCTGCCCCAGGCGCGCCGTCGCTGGGCTCGACGCCGTTCAACATGAACCAGAACATGCCGTCGCTGCTCGCGCCGCCGACCCTCAATCCGCCCGCGAGCAACGACGTCACCGGCTCGATCACGAGGCCGTCGCGGAACCAAGCCGCGCCGCGCCCGCCGGAGACCGGACAAGCGGTCTACAACGACCGGCTGCCGATCGCGATCGGCAGCCCGAAGCTGCGTAACGCCGCCGCCGCCGGCGACGCCGCCGCCGCCTACGAAATCGCCACGCGCTTTGCGGAGGGCCGCGGCGTGCCGGCCAACCTCGACGACGCTGCCCGCTGGTACGAGCGCGCCGCTTCCAGGGGCTTGGCACCGGCGCAATTCCGCTATGCCAGCCTGCTGGAGAAGGGCCAAGGCGTGCGCAAGGACCTCAGCCAAGCACGCAAGCTCTATCTGGCCGCCGCCGCCAAAGGTAACGCCAAGGCCATGCATAACCTCGCGGTGCTCTACGCCGAGGGCATCGACGGGCGCCCCGACTACGCCACCGCCGCGCAGTGGTTCACCAAGGCCGCGCAGCACGGCGTCCCGGACAGCCAATACAACCTCGGCGTCCTCGCGGCCCGCGGGCTCGGCATGCAGAAGAATCTCGTCGATTCCTACAAGTGGTTCTCGTTGGCTGCCGCCCAAGGCGACAAGGAAGCCGGCCGCAAGCGCGACGAGGTTGCCGGCCAGCTCGATGGCCGGGCTCTCGCCGCCGCACAGCAGGCGATCTCGAGCTTTGTCCCCGAGAAGCAGCCGCAGGATGCCATCGCGGTCCCGGCGCCACAGGGCGGCTGGGACAATGGCTCGGGCACACCGGCGCAGGGCAAGCTCCGTTCGGCAAATCCGCTGTCGCTCGGGGCGCTCAACGCCGGAAAACGGTGAACAAACGCGATCGATCGTTTGAATTCGTGATCGCGTAAGCATTCCTCGCTAAGATCATTTCAGGTATCGAGCCAGACTCGCGCTAGATCGAAACGCGGCGGTGATGACCGCCCCCGATCGACCGCGCGGCTCGAACCTTTTGTCACCACATCCGGGTGGCCTCGAACGCCGGACGCGACGCTTGCAAATTTACCTTCCGATCGCCGACATGCCCGTGAACATCTTCCTCGTCCTGGGGATGGGCATCGCGGTGGGCTTCATCTCCGGCATGTTCGGCATCGGCGGCGGCTTCCTAATGACGCCGCTGCTGATCTTCATCGGCATCTCGCCCGCCGTCGCCGTCGCCAGCGTGGCAAGCCACATCTCGGCCTCGTCATTTACCGGCGCCATCACCTATTGGCGCAAGCGCGCGCTCGACGTCGCGCTGGCGATGATGCTCCTGAGCGCCGGCATACTCGGCACGTTCACGGGCGTCTGGCTTTTCACGTTGTTGCGCGCGCTCGACCAGCTCGATCTGGTGATCGGGCTCTCTTATGTGACACTCCTCACATCGGTCGGCGGCATGATGATCTGGGAGAGCGTGCGCGCCGAACTGCGCGCCCGCAAAGGCATGCCGGCGACCTTGCGCCGGCCCGGCAGCCATAGCTGGGTGCACGGCCTGCCGCTGAAGATGCGATTCAAGCGGTCCAAGATCTACGTTTCGGCGATCCCCGTCTGGGGCATCGGTTTCTCGATCGGCTTCATCGGCGCCATCCTCGGCATCGGCGGCGGCTTCCTCCTGGTGCCGATGCTGATCTACTTCCTGCGCGTACCGACCGCGACCGTGATCGGCACGTCCATGGTGCTCACGCTGATCACCATGGCCTCGGCGACAGTGATGCACGCCGTCACCAACCATCTGGTCGATGCCCTCTTGGCGCTGATCCTAATGGTGGGCGGGGTGATCGGGGCACAATTCGGTGCCCGCACCGGCCAGCGCATGCGCGGCGAGCGTCTGCGGCTGCTGCTCGGGCTTCTGGTGTTCGCGGTGGGCTTGCGTTTCGCGTTTGAATTGGGCGTGAAGCCGGACGACCTTTACTCGATACGCCAGGTGAGGTCCGAATGATGCGGCGGCTGGCGTTCCTTCTTCCGCTGCTGATGGCCGGCGCCGAACCCGCCGCCGCCGAAAAGCTGGTGGTGTCGCTCTCCAATCACCGTGTGGCCGTGACATCAAGCTTTACCGGCGAGGAGCTTGTGCTGTTCGGCACCATCGAGCCGGACCGACCGCGCGCGGCCTTGCGCCCGGCTTACGATCTTGTGGTCACAGTGACGGGGCCCAAGCAGACCACGCGCACGCGCCGGAAAGAGCGAGTGCTCGGCATCTGGGTCAACATGCAGTCGCGCGAGTTCGTCAATGTGCCGGCTTATCTCGCCATTCTCAGCAACCGGCCCGTCGACGCCATCTCCAACCCGGAAAACTTGCGCCGCCTGCAGGTGGGGCTCGACAATTTCCAGTTGCCGCAACGAATCGGGCCGGATACCGCCGACACGGTGCCGAACGATCCGTTCCGCAGCGCATTCATCCAGCTGCAAACCCAATACGGACTCTACCGGCAGTCGCCGACGGCCGTGACCTTCCTGACGCCGACCGTCTTCCGCGCGTCGATCCCGCTGCCATCCAACGCGCCGACCGGCAGCTATCCGATCGACGTGAAGCTGTTCGCCAACGGCGAGATGGTCGCGCGCACAACCTCGGCGCTGGAGGTGATCAAGGCAGGCTTCGAGCAATTCGTCGCCGAAGCCGCACGCGACCATGGGCTATTATACGGCCTCGCCACATCGATGATGGCGCTGCTTACCGGCTGGTTCGCCAGCGTTGTGTTCAGAAGGGATTAGCCCGGCAAGCAGCGCTTCGCTGCAAACGCGTAAAGCCGGTCTTCGCCCAGCATATGCGCCGTGAACTTCAGCGTGCCGAACAGATCGGCAAAGGCCGCGTCGCGCACGTTCAAACCGCCGGTAAAGACGCCGAAGGCCGGCATGACCAAGCGCGTGCTGTCGGCCGCGAAACAAGCACGGCTGACGACGCGGCCGCGGTGCGCGATGCGCGCCATCGGGTGCAGATGGCCGCAGATGTCGCCATCGGCACCCGTCGGCAGATGGCGGAAGGTCAGCGGACCGAGCGTCAGCGTTTCATGGAAAGAGCCGCCGATGTTTGCAGCCGGCTCCGGATCGTGGTTGCCGGTGATCCATATCCACTCGCGCCCGCGCTGAAGCGCCGCAAGCGATGCACGATCGTCGTCGCTCAGCCGCGCCGGCCCGTCGCCGTCATGGAAGTTGTCGCCGAGCGCGATGACACAGCGCGGCGCGTAATGCGCGACCAGTCGCGTCAGCCGCGCCAGTGTCGCAGCGGTGTCGTAGGGGGGCAGCAGCATGCCGCGACGCGCGAAGCTCGAGCCTTTCTCGAAATGAAGGTCGGAGACGACGAGCAGCCCCTGCTCCGGCCAATACAGCACGCCGGCGGGATCGGCGTGCAGGCACACGTCCGCGACGACGATGTCGTGGCGGACCTGTCGCACCAGCGGAACTTGGGCGCCCAGAGCGCTCACTGCATCGCTTCCTTGATCAATTCGTCGGCGGCTTCGGCCAGGATCGTGTCCGAGGCCTCGCCATAAACCGTTTCGCGGCCGATCTCCAGCAGCACGGGAACCGAGAGCGGCGAGACGTGGTCCAGCGCTTTATGAACGATTCGGCCCTGGATGCGCGAGAGCATATCGCCGAGGCGCTTGATGTCGAGCAGGCCGCTCGCGGCATCCGCGCGTGCGGCGCGCAGCAGAATGTGGTCGGGCTGATGCTTGCGCAGCACGTCGTAGACCAGGTCCGTGGAGATGGTCATCTGGCGGCGCGACTTCTCCTCGCCCGGATAGCGGCGCTCGATCAAGCCCGAGATGATGGCGCAGGAACGGAAGGTTCGCTTCATCAGCGCGGATTCGGCGAGCCATTCCTCGAGATCGTCGCCGAGCATGTCCTCGGCGAACAACTGCGCGAGTGAAAGATCGCCGCGCTGGATGCGCAGGCCGAGATCGCCCAGCCCCCAAACAGCCAGCGCGTATTCATTGGCGACGAAACCGAGCGGCTTCATGCGCGCACGCTCCAGGCGGCGTGTAAGCAGCATGCCGAGCGTCTGGTGCGCGAGGCGGCCTTCGAACGGATAGCAGATGAGATAATATTTTGCGGCGCGCGGGAAGGTCTCGACCAGGAGATCGCCGGCCTTGGGCAGCATCGAACGCCATTGCTGGATCTCCAGCCACTCGCGCACCTGCGCGGGCAATGCGCGCCAGGCTTGGGGCGAGGCGAGGATCGCGCGCACGCGCGCGGCCAAGTAAGTCGAGAGCGGAAACTTGCCGCCTTCATAGGCCGGCACTTTCGGATCGGTGGCGGTCGAGCGCGAAACGTAAACCTCGTCCTCGACCAGCGTCTCGTATTTCAGGATCTCGCCGGCGAACACGAAGGTGTCGCCCGGCGTCAGCGTCTCGATGAAATACTCCTCGACCTCGCCCAACAGCCGTCCGCCGCGCGCGACAACGGCGCCCGATGAGCGGGAACGCACCAGTCGCACCTTGATCATGTCGGCCTCGACGATGGTGCCCACATTCATGCGATAGCGCTGCGCTACACGCGGATGGGTAATGCGCCACTTGCCGTCTTTACCCTGTCTTATCTTGGCGAAGCGCTCGTAGGCCTTGAGCGCGTAGCCGCCGGTGGCGACGAAATCGATCGCGGCGTCGAAGTCGGCGCGCGCGAGCGTGGCGTAAGGCGCGGCAGCGCGCACCTCGGCGAACAGCTCATCGGCGAGGAACGGCGCGCCGCAGGCCCGGCCGAGAACGTGCTGCGCCAGCACGTCCAGCGCGCCCAGCCGTGCCGGCGGCGTGTCTTGTGCGTTCTCCGCTACGGCATCGATGGCGGCGCGGCATTCCAGCACTTCGAAGCGGTTCGCCGGCACCAGCACCGCCTGTGAGGGTTCATCGAGGCGGTGGTTTGAGCGGCCGACCCGCTGCAACAGGCGCGAGGAGCCCTTCGGCGCGCCGACATTGATGACGAGGTCGACGTCGCCCCAGTCGACGCCGAGATCGAGCGACGACGTGCACACCACCGCGCGCAATTTCCCGGCCGTCATCGCGTCCTCGACGCGGCGGCGCTGCGCGACGTCGAGCGAGCCGTGATGCAAGGCGATCGGGAGATTGTCGTCGTTGACGGCCCACAGCTCCTGAAACAGAAATTCGGCCTGGCTGCGCGTGTTGACGAAGACGAGCGTGGTCTTGTGCGTCTTGATCAGTTCGTAAATCTCGCCGAGCGCGTGCCGCGCCGAATGGCCGGCCCAGGGCAGATGCTCGTCGGTGTCAAGCATGGTCACCTGCGGCTGCGCGCCGGCCTGGCCGATGACGATGTCGGCGAGCGCCTCGCCTTCGAGCGGCTGCGGCACCAGAAAGCGGCGCAGATCATCCGGCTCGGCGACGGTGGCGGAGAGGCCGACGGTCACAAGCTCAGGCGCCAGCGCAAACAGCCGCGCCAACCCGAGCGACAGCAGGTCACCACGCTTGGACAGCACCAGTGAGTGCAGTTCGTCTAGCACCACACGCTTGAGCGTGCCGAACAGATACGGCGCGTCGGCGGTGGCGAGCAGCAGCGCGAGCTGCTCGGGCGTGGTGAGCAGGAGGTCGGGCGGATCGCGGCGCTGCCTTTGCCGTTTGGACGCGGGCGTGTCGCCGGTGCGCGTCTCCAGCCGCACCGGCAGGCCCATTTCCTTCACCGGGATTTCCAGGTTGCGGGCGATGTCGACGGCGAGCGCCTTCAAGGGCGAGATGTAGAGCGTGTGCAAGCCTTGCGCGCGCCGCACCTCACGGCCGGTCGAGACGAGCCGCGCCGGACGGGCGTTGCGCTCGTGAAGTTCCACCAGGCTCGGCAGGAATCCCGCCAGCGTCTTGCCGCCGCCGGTGGGCGCGATCAGCAGCACCGAACGCCCACCCTTGGCCTTTTCCAGCAGTTCGAGCTGATGCGCGCGCGGCGCCCAGCCGCGGCCGGCGAACCAGTGCGCAAACACGTCCGGCAGCAGCGGGGCTTCCATGCGTTCGAGCAGCGACATCCTAGTGTCCCGATTCCGAAGTTCGCCATACCCTGCAGCGCATTCTGGAGCGAACTTCGGAATCAAAGGGACACTAGCAAACATATGATTCTAGTGCGCCTTTTGAACCCGAAGTTCGCGATTGAGCTTGCCGCGCGGTGCGCGCGAACTTCGGGTTCGGCGCACTAGCCCTGTTTCCGCTTTCCTCGCGGCCAAATCGCGGCAGGCGGTCTCGCAGGTCGCCGCGGCATGCCTATTTATAGCGCATGCGCGCCGAAGATATCCTGGTCCCAACTCCCGCTGGCGTCTGCTGCAAACGCGGCGGCTTCCATATCGACCCGGTCCGGCCGGTGCAGAAAGCGCTCATTACCCATGGCCATTCCGACCACGCCCGCGCCGGGCACGGCGCGGTACTGGCGACGCAGGAAACACTCGCCATCATGCGGCTGCGCTATGGCGACAATTTCGCCGGCACCAGCCAAGCGATCCGCTACGGCGAAGAGATCAAGCTCGACGGCGTCACGGTCAGCTTCCATCCGGCCGGCCACGTGCTCGGCTCGGCGCAGATCAAGGTCGCGTGCGATGGCTTCAGCATTGTCGCCTCGGGCGACTACAAGGACGTGCCCGACCCGACCTGCACGCCGTTCGAGCTCGTGCCGTGCGATGTGTTCATCACCGAAGCGACCTTCGGCCTGCCGGTGTTCCGCCATCACGACGCCAAGGGCGAGATCGACAAGCTCTTGCGGTCGGTTGCGCTGTTTCCCGAGCGCGCACATCTCGTCGGCGCCTACTCACTCGGCAAGGCGCAGCGCGTGATCGCGATGCTGCGCGAGGCGGGTCACGACAAACCGATCTACCTGCATGGCGCGATGGAGAAGATCACGCGCTACTATGAAAGCCGCGGCATCGATCTCGGCCAGGTGGAGTTGGTGCGTGGCGCCAAGAAATCGGAGCTTGCGGGGCACATCACCATCTGCCCACCGACCGCCATGGGCGACCTCTGGTCGCGGCGCTTTCCCGATCCGGTCTTTGCCTTCGCCTCCGGCTGGATGCGCGTGCGCGCCCGCGCGCGCCAGCGCGGCGTGACACTGCCGCTGGTCATCTCCGATCATGCGGATTGGGACGGGCTGACCTCGACGATCGCCGCCACCGGCGCCTCGGAAGTATGGGTCACGCACGGCCAAGAAGACGCGCTTGTGCATTGGTGCACCTCCAAAGGACTGAAGGCGCGGCCGCTTGATATCGTCGGCTACGGCGACGAGGAAGAAGCCGACGTGACACCGACCGAGGCCGAAGCATGAACCGCTTCGCCGAACTGCTCGATCGCCTCGCCTACGAGCCCGGCCGCAATGCCAAGCTGCGGCTGATTTCAGACTATCTCCGACACACGCCAGATCCTGACCGTGGCTGGGCGCTGGCCGCGCTCACCGGCGCGCTGTCGTTCAAGCATGCCAAAGGCGGCATGATCCGGACCTTGATCGCCGAGCGCACCGATCCCGCTTTATTTGCGCTGTCTTACGATTATGTCGGTGATCTCTCGGAAACGGTCGCACTGATGTGGCCGGTCGACCCGCATCACCGGCCGAACGCCACACCCTCGCTCTCCGATGTCGTCGACACGCTGTCGACGCTCGGCAAGGCGCAGCTGCCGGCGCAAATTGCACGCTGGCTCGATGCGCTCGACGAGACCGGCCGCTGGGCACTGTTGAAGCTCGTCACCGGCGGCATGCGCATTGGCGTCTCGGCGCGGCTTGCCAAGACGGCCGCGGCTTCGCTCGGCGACAAGGAACCGGACGAGCTCGAGATTCTCTGGCCCGGCCTGACGCCGCCTTATCTCGATCTCTTCGCCTGGCTCGAAGGCCGCGGCGAGAAGCCGTCGAACACCGATCCCGCGCCGTTCCACCCGCCGATGCTGGCGCATGCCATCGAAGACGCGGATTTCGAATCGCTTAACGCCGACGACTTCATGGCGGAATGGAAGTGGGACGGCATCCGCGTACAGGCTGTGAGCGGCCGCGACCCGGAAGGTCACATCGTTGCGCGACTTTATTCACGCACCGGCGAAGACATTTCCAAAAGCTTTCCCGATCTGCTGCAGTCCTTGCGCCTGCCGGCGGCGATCGACGGCGAATTGCTGATCATGCGCGAGGACCGCGTGCAGTCGTTCAACGTCCTGCAACAGCGGCTGAACCGCAAAGCGGTGACGCCGAAGCTCATACAAGAGTTTCCCGCGCACCTGCGCGCCTACGATCTTCTGGCCGAAGGCGAGCACGACCTGCGCGGCCATCCCTTCGAGGAACGGCGCGCACGTCTCGCCAAGTTCGTCGAAAAGCTGAGCGACCCGCGCATCGACCTGTCGCCGCTCGTCCCCTTCAACACATGGGACGCGTTGAAGGCCGCGCGCGCCGATCCGGCTTCCGCCGGCGCAGGTCAGGACGCCGAAGCGGTCGAAGGCGTCATGATCAAGCGGCGCGATGCCGCTTACGTGCCGGGCCGTCCGAAGGGACCATGGTGGAAATGGAAGCGCGATCCGATGATCGTCGATGCCGTGTTGATGTATGCCCAGCGCGGCCACGGCAAGCGTTCATCTTATTATTCGGATTACACCTTCGGCGTCTGGAACGGCGCCAACGAGTTGGTCCCGGTGGGCAAAGCCTATTTCGGCTTCACCGACGAGGAACTGATCGAGATCGACCGTTTCGTCCGTCGCAACACGATCGACCGTTTCGGTCCGGTGCGCGAGGTGACGCACGAGGGCGACCAAGGTCTGGTCCTGGAAGTGGCCTTCGAGGGCCTGCAGCGCTCCACCCGCCATAAATCCGGCATCGCCATGCGCTTTCCTCGCATCAGCCGCCTGCGCTGGGACAAGAAGCCAGGCGAGGCCGACCGGCTGGAGACGCTGGAAAAGATGTTGGCTAAACTCGAATCGGGGCGCGCCGCTTGACCGGCTCACCCATCTTGCGTCAGGTGTGACATGCCGAATGAATTGCAGCGTACGGAGCCGCCGATGGCCAACGAAAACGTGACAAAGTTTCTTGGCGGCTCGCCGCTCGCGGTGCTGGCGCGGCTGATTCTCGTGTCCGTGCTGGTGGGCGTCATTCTCTCCGCGCTCGGCCTCGATCCCTTCGACATCGTGCGCAGCATCGAGCGGCTGATTCGCTCGATCTGGGACATGGGCTTCGACGCGGTGCGCTGGCTGTGGCGCTACTTCCTGCTCGGCGCCGTGATCGTGATCCCGATCTGGATCATCGTCCGCCTCGTCAACGCGCCGCGCGGCCGCTGAGCTGAACGCGGCCTCACTGTTCGTTGAGCCAAAATCGACGCGAACGACCCATAGCTACTAATTTACAATTCAAGACCACTTGGTCTATAAACGTGGCCATGGCACGCCAGACCCCAATGCCGTTGCCGCGTGGCCGGCCCCGTAGTTTCGACACGGAAGCCGCCGTCGAGCGTGCCATGAATGTGTTCTGGTCGCGCGGCTATCACGGCACGGCGCTTCCAGATTTGCTTCGAGCGACCAAGCTTTCGCGTGGCAGTCTTTATGCCGCTTTCGGGGGTAAGCACGCGCTTTTCCTGCGTGCGCTCGATCGCTATATCGCGGACGCTCTGGCGCGGATCGACGTCGAACTCGCCCCACGCCACACGCCGGTTGATGGGCTACGCGCCTACCTTGCCGGTTACGTCAACCGCACGAGCGGCGCCGGTGGCCGACGCGGATGCCTGCTGGTGGCCACAGCCATGGAATTGGCCGGCCACGATGGCGATGTTGAAGCTCGCATCCGCAGTTTTTTCAAAGCCATGGAGACCAAACTCGCCGGCGCATTCGCGCGCGCGAAGGCAGCAGGCGAACTGGCCGATGGCGTTGAACCTACAAGTGCCGCGCGGATTCTGGTCTGCTTCGTCGAGGGACTTCGCGTGACCGGCAAGACGGGGCCTACGCGCGCCGCGTCGCAAGCCACCGCTGACGCCCTACTCTCCCGCTTCATCAGGTAGCTCGGGTCATGAACACATGCCGGGTTACACGCGCCCATATTTGGACCGATTGGTCTTAAAAGAGAACACGATGTCATTCATTCAGATCGCGTGCGCGGTGGCCGTCCCCCTGCTCTGGGGTTTTCAGTTCGTAGTCATCAAGGTGGGTGTTACGGAGTTTCCGCCTCTCTTCTTCCTCGCGCTGCGCTTCCTGGCCATCGCGCTGCTGCTGATCCCGTTCGTCAAACGGCCGACACGTCAACAGCTCGGCCCTGTCGCAGCGATTTCGGTTTTCCTGGGTGGACTGAACTTCGGGCTCTTCTATGTTGGCCTTGGGCTTGGCTCGGGAAGCATGTCGGCCGTCGCCTATCAACTCGCCACGCCCTTCACCATTCTGCTCGCCTGGCCGCTGCTCGCGGAGAAGCCGTCTCTCACCACGTCCGCCGGAGTGCTGCTCGCCTTCGCCGGCGTGGTCGTGTTGACGGCGGGGCTTGGCCTGTCGGGAAACGCACTTCCGCTGCTGCTTGTGGTCGGGGCCGCCTTCGCGTTCGCGGTGTCCAACGTCCTGACGAAACGCCACGGCCCTTTCGACCCTTTGATGCTGATGGGATGGTCGTCGCTGCTCACCGTGCCGCAGGTCATGTTGATGTCGTTACTACTTGAACATGGACAGCTGGCGAGCCTTGTCACGGCGAATGAACGTGGCTGGCTGGCGCTCGCCTACACGATTTTCATCGGCGGAATCATCGGGTTCGGCCTTTGGTTCTGGCTGATCGCCCGTTGCTCCATGGGCCGCATCGCACCATACGGCCTGCTGCTTCCGGTGTTCGCGGTGATTTCGAGCGTATTGTTCCTTGGCGACCCTATGGCCTCACAGTTGATTGTCGGCGGGCTGCTCACGATCTCCGGTGTCGCCATTACACAAGTAAGACCGAGCGCCCGACCAATTTGAATCCGGAAGTCGCGACATGCCGACTTCCGCCGACCGCTCTGAATTTATGGGTTCACGCCCTAGCTCGGCCAGCTTTCGGCCGTGATCTCGGCAGCATCCATGCCGATCATCGACGCAAGCGACGCGCGGTTGCCGCGCTTGAGCGCGGCCGCGAGGTCGCGCTTGATCTTCGACACCAGACCGATGCCGCGGAACACCAAACCCGAATAAAGCTGCACCAGCGTGGCGCCGGCCTTAATCTTGGCGATCGCCGCTGCGCCGGAGTCGATGCCACCGGCGCCGATCAGCGGGAAAGCGCCCTCAGCACGCACGAAGGTTTCGGCCAGCATGCGCGTCGAGAGCTTGAACAGCGGCCGGCCGGAAAGCCCGCCCGACTCCTTCGCCTTCTCGCGCTCACGCAGCGAACCCGGACGCGAGATCGTAGTGTTGCTCACGATCATGCCGTCGACCCGGTGCTTTCGGGCCACGCCGACTGCGTCGTCAAGGTCCGACAACGTGAGATCGGGCGCGATCTTCAGCAGCAGCGGCACCGGGCCCGACTTGCGCTGCGCACGGTCGCGTGCGTCGACCACGCGCGCGAGCAGTTCGTCGAGCGCTTTGGCCTGCTGAAGGTCGCGCAAACCAGGCGTGTTCGGCGAGGAGACGTTGACGGTGAAATAGCTGGCCACCGGCGCGAAGGTCTCGATCAGCCGCACATAATCCTCGGCGCGATCAGCGGAATCTTTATTGGCTCCGATGTTGACGCCGACAACACCGCCTTGACCGGAGCGGGCGGCGAGCCGCGCCAAGACCGTCGGAGCGCCATCGTTGTTGAAGCCGAGCCGGTTGATGACACCGCCGTCAGCCGCGAGACGGAAGATGCGCGGGCGCGGGTTACCGCCTTGCGGGCGCGGCGTGACGGTGCCGACCTCGACGAAGCCGAAGCCCAGCCGCAGCAGCGCATCCGGCGCCACCGCGTTCTTGTCGAATCCGGCGGCGAGCCCGACCGGGTTCGGAAAATTCAACCCGAATGCCCGTACCGCCAGTTCCGACGGATCGGCTGCGGGCTTCCCCATCGGCATGAAACGAAGCGCCTTGACCGCCAGCGTGTGGGCGTCTTCGGGGTCGAGGGCCCGCAGCAGCGGGAGGGACAGCCGATCGAACAGACCGATCACGAATTGCGGCTCCGCATGGGTAGGAATGAGTGTCGACCCTATCGGTGGCGGCACCATTTATTCAAGCCGTTCAGCGAAAGTTGTTGCAAAAAGGGGGGCAAATAAGGGTATAATTCCTATAAACAAGCTTCGCGTCCACGTGCCGTACGAGGGGTCACAACCATGCTGACACACTCTCAAATCTGGAACGCCATCGACCGTCTGGCGGCCCGCAATAAGCTCACGCCCTCAGGCCTCGCCAAGAAGGCCGGTCTCGACCCGACCACGTTCAACAAGTCCAAACGCATCACACCGGAAGGACGCGCGCGCTGGCCTTCGACCGAGTCGGTCGCCAAGGCGCTGGCCGCGACCGCGACCAAAGTCGACACCTTCGTCACGCTGATCACCGATGCGGCCAAGCCGCCGATCTACAACGTACCGGCGATCGGCTTCGCCGAGGCGGGCCAGTCCGGCTATTTCGACGACAGCGGCATGCCGACCGGCAAAGGTTGGGAAGAGATCAACCTGCCCACCGTCACCGACGAGAACGCCTACGCGCTGAAGATCTCCAACGATTCGATGAAGCCGACCTATCGTGCCGGCGACATCATCGTGGTTTCACCCTCCGTTCCCGTGCGTCGCGGAGACCGCGTCGTCGTCAAGACCAAGGACGGCGAGGTGATGGTCAAGGAGTTCAAACGCAAGACCACGAAGCAGCTCGAGTTGAAGTCGGTGAATGCGGACCGCGAGCGCACCGTGTCGATGTCGGATGTGCTGTGGATGGCGCGTGTCGTCTGGGCAAGTCAATAACTGGAACCCAAGACGCCGGCTGAACGCGTCGAAGAATTTTCTGTCGGCAAGCGCGTGTATGATTCGTGCGGCGTCGCCGTTCGCCGCGACGTTGTGACTTCAATCACCGGGGGGTGTTCATATGAATCGTCGTCACGCGTTGAAGGCGCTTGCCGGATTGGCGCTCTGCCCGATCTGTGCACCGGCCGGCTTCGCCGCCGAAGGCGCGCACTGGAGCTACGAAGGCGCAACGGGGCCATCACATTGGGGCGATGTCGACGCCGCCAGCAAAGTATGTACCGCTGGCTCGCAGCAATCACCCATCGACATCATGAGCAGCGTGAGGGCACAGCTGCCGCCGCTGCAGATCGCATGGCGCGTGAAGCCGGACATGATCGTCAACAACGGCCACACGATCCAGGTCAACAGCGACCTAGGCAACACGCTGACCGTCGGCAAGGACAAATACGATCTGCTGCAGTTCCATTTCCATCACCCGAGCGAGCATCTCATCGGCGGCAAACATTTTCCGATGGAAGTGCACTTCGTTCACCGCAACGCTGCCGGCGCCCTCGCCGTCGTCGGCGTGCTGATGACAGCGGGCAAGCCCAACGCGGCGTTCAAGCAAGTCGTCGCCGCGATGCCGGCGAAGGCCGGCACGCCGGTCAAGATGAACGCGGTCGACATCGGCCAGATGCTGCCGGCGCGGCGCGCCTACTATCGTTACGCCGGCTCGCTGACGACGCCACCGTGCAGCGAAACGGTCAACTGGCTGCTGCTGCACGAACCGATTCATGTCGCGCAAGCCGACATTGACGCCTTTGCCAAGCTCTATCCGATGAATGCGCGTCCGCCGCAGAAGGACCATCGGCGCTTCGTTCTGAGTTCGTGACGGCGCGCACGGTCACGCCCTCATCCTTCGAGACGGCTCGCGATGCGGGCCTCCTCAGGATGAGGGCTTTTTCTTTTCCGGGCCAAGAGCAAGAGAAAGCCTCATAGTGAGGAGCGCCGCACAAGCGGCGCGTCTCGAACCATGAGGCGAATGCATTAAGCCGAGCGTGCCAATGCCCCGTCGATCATCTCGACGGTGTTCTGCAGACCGTAAACGGCGACGAACGAGCCGAAACGCGGGCCTTTCTCCTGGCCGAGCAACACCTGGTACAAGAGATTGAACCAGTCGAGCGATACGCCCGGCTTACCATCCTTCGCTTTTTTCTTGTGGTCGAGGAACGGCTCGCGGCGGCCGATCTCGTAGACGACGTCCTGGATCGCTTCCGCTGTCGTATCCGCCGGCAATTGCGACAACGCGTCGCGCAAATCGAGCAGCGCCTTGCGCTCCTGATCGGTCGGTTCGCGAAATTTCTTTTCCGGCAAAACGAAGTCGTGGAAGTAGTGGATGGCGTAACCCACCGCATCGTTCAGCTTCGGATGCGTCTGTGGCGTCACGCCTGGCCGGTAGCGGCCGATGAAGCCCCACAGCGTCTCGGCGTTCTCGGCGTTCGACGATGACACGAGTGTCAACAGCATCGAGAATGAGATCGGCATGTCCGCTGCCGGCGGATTGCCGGAATGGATGTGCCAGACCGGATTGCCGAGCTTCTGCTTCCAGTCCTGCTGACGCGGATAGCCTTCCAGGAACTGCTGATAGTCGTCCACCTGACGCGGGATTACGTCGAAGTAAAGCCGTTTGGCCGACTTCGGCTCGCGATACATGAACAGCGACAGGCTCTCGGG
>Ga0255338_1002256_pt1 | contig 29413 bp, 29 predicted proteins | sample MeOH1_35cm_T4_19_FD_203715 | JGI IMG/M metagenome (GOLD analysis project Ga0255338, IMG submission 203715) | Sandy soil microbial communities from University of British Columbia, Vancouver, Canada - MeOH1_35cm_T4_195 | ecosystem: Engineered > Artificial ecosystem > Sand microcosm > Unclassified ... | reverse complement strand
TGTCCGGGCCGTCCAATCGTGGTGCGCCGAGGGCGGTGGGCTCGCGGCCGACGCTCAGGTGCAGGTCGATGCGATCCAGCAGCGGGCCGGACAGTTTCGCCCGATAGCGCTGGATCTGCTCGGGCGTGCAGCAGCAGCGCCCGCTGGGGTCGCCCAGGTAACCGCAGGGACAGGGGTTCATCGCCGCCACCAGCTGGAAGCGCGCCGGAAAGCGCACCTTGTCGCTGGCCCGGGCGATGACGATCTCGCCGCTTTCCAGGGGCTCGCGCAGGACCTCCAGAACCTTGCGGTCGAATTCCGGCAACTCGTCGAGGAAGAGCACACCCTGGTGGGCCAGGGTGATCTCGCCGGGCCGCGGCCGGCTGCCGCTGTAGGCTTTCGAAATAGCCGCGAAACTACTACGCTAGAGCTTGCGGAATACCGTTTCTGGCTGCACAAATAGACGCGAAAATCTTTCGAATTGGATGCGACAGAATTGAAAATTACTCGAAATAGCTGCGATAAACCAAGGCAGGTCCGCGCTATCAAGCCAACACGTCGCAGCGTCTCGGGATTTCTGCCCTTCCGTGACGCGGGAGGCGTTCCGTTCGAGTCGTTACTTGAGCGCGACTTCCTCAAGCGTATGCGGTTCTCCCCTTTGGTCGAGTCAGTGATTGCTCAGCCAGTCCGCGTCGACTTCATCGACTCGCTCGGGCGTGCTCAGATCTATACCCCCGACTTCCTGGTGCACTACCGCCAGCCGGCCGGCGTCGACTACATGGACTACATCAAGCCGATGCTGGTCGAGGTGAAGCCCGCCTACGAATGGCGGAATAACTGGCGGGCCTGGCTGAGCAAATGGAAGGCCGCGCGTCGCTACGCGCGGGAGGAAGGTTGGACTTTCAGCATCTACGACGAGTCGCGCATCCGTGGGCTACCACTCGATAACATTACTTTCCTGGAACGGTTTGAGCGGTTGGAATTCGACCGGGAGGACATTGAAATGGTCCTGAAAACGCTTCAGGAGATGGAGTTCGCCCCTGTGCACTACCTACTGGCGCGCCATTTCAAAGGTGTATACCGCGATCGCGGCGCAGGGCTCCTATGGCACCTGATCGCAGCCGGGCGGGTGGAGTGCGATATCACCGAGCCTTTGAATGAATACCTTGAGCTTTGGGTGTCCAGGCCATGAACATTTATGAAATCGACACGGATGAGCACTTCGTCCCATTCGAACCCTCTAGGGAGCGCGTGCGGGTCGAGGTGGGCGAGATGGTCCGCTGCGACAAACAGATCTTCCGGATCGTCCAACTGCTCGACTTTCAGAATGTTATCGGTGTTGAAGTCGAGACAGGGCGAAGCGTCTCTCTTCGAATTTCAGAATTGCAACCTGTCGAGCAGGATCGCGTTGATGGCCTGTACGTCAACTACGACATTTCGACGATCAGCTCTGATGAGTGGGCAGTAGCGCAGCAGCGATTCTCGGCCATCAAACCCCTGCTTCGCGATTCGATCCTTCCCAGGGGTAGCGTCGAAGAGCGAGCCAAAGAGGTTGGTGTCGATACCGCCACACTCTACCGGTGGCTTGATCGTTACCAAAGCTGGCACGAGGTGCTGGCGCTTGTCCCGCGCAAGCGCGGTTGGCAATCGGGCAACAGCAGGCTGAGCGCTCAGGCGGACAAACTCATTGATGACATGATCGATCAGCACTACCTGACGATTCAGCGCAGAACGGTCCAGTCGACCATCGCTGAAATCGAGGCACAGGCCAAGGCGCTTGGTATCAAGCCTCCCAGTGCTTCAGCTATCAGGGCCCGGATCAAGCGTATTCCCGAGAAGATCAAGCTCCGTAGGCGCGGTTACGCTGACGAGGCTCGGAACCGGCACACACCTTCCGTGGGCAAATTCCCCGGTGCCGATTACCCCCTGGCAATTATCCAGATCGACCACACGCCAATTGACCTGATCATTGTGGATGATCGGCATCGCAAGCCGATTGGCCGTCTGTGGCTGAGCCTGGCGATCGACGTGCACTCTCGGATGATTACCGGCTATTACCTGGCCTTGGAAGAGCCTTCTGAGATATCCGTTGGCATGTGCTTGGCGCACTCGATACTGCCGAAGGAAGCCTGGCTGAACCTACACAATGTTCGAGGTGAGTGGCCAGTATGGGGCTTCCCCCGCATAGTGCACACAGATAATGGGCCGGACTTCCAGGCCGAGAACTTCCGTCGCTCGTGTGCGAACTACAACATCGAGAACCAGTTCCGTCCGGTAAAGCGGCCCAAGTACGGCGGTCATATTGAACGCCTGCTTGGCACTTTCATGAGGGAGTTGCATGAACTGCCGGGCACCACGCATAGCAACGTTCCCGATAGGGACGGCTACGATTCGGACAAACATGCCGCGCTCACGATGAGCGACTTCGAGGAATGGTTGGTTCGCACCATCATTCTGTACCACAACCGCGTCCACTCAGCGCTCTACATGAGCCCAGCGCGCAAATGGCACCTCGGATTCTTCGGCAGTCGTGAAGCCGATGCTTTGGTGAGCATCCCCCCGCGACCTGCAGATCCACTAACTGTGCAGCTGGACTTCATGCCTTCGTACCGCCGAACTGTCCAGCACTATGGCGTTCAGTTGGACGTGTACTACTACTCGGAGGCCTTGCGCCACTGGATCGGAGCGACGGATCCCGAAACCGGCCAGGCTCGCAAATTCGTTTTCAGGCGAGACCCTCGCGATATCAGCGTAATCTGGTTCTACGACCCTGTACTCAAGCAATACTTCCGGGTGCCTGTGGCTAACCAAGCCTTTCCGGCGGCGACCCTATGGGAATTCCGTGCTGCGAAGAAACAGGCAGTTGATGAAGGGCGACAGCACATTGATGAAGCGTTGATCGGCAGGCTGATCCTGGAACGTCGCCAGATCGTTAACAAGGCCTCCGCGAGTACCAAGAAGGCGCGTCGTGATGCCCAGAAGCACAAGGTGCACAGCAAAAACACCACCCCGGCGCGTCCTGTCAAAGCGCCCGTAGAAGCGGTACCTTCAACTCCTACTGGCGAAGGCCTGCTACTCGACGACGTTGACCTGATCGGTGATATCCAATGACCGAGTACGCACACCTGCACGCTGACTTCAGGCCTGTGCTGCAACTATCCGCTCGGGAGCGCATTCGCTTCATGGGTGAGCCTCGCTGGATCGGCTACAAGGCAGCGCACTACATTTTGGATAGCCTTGAGTGCCTGCTTGAGGCTCCCAAACGACCACGGATGCCGAACATGCTCATCGTCGGTGATTCGAACAATGGCAAGACCACCATTGTTCGGCATTTCGAGAAGATGCATGGCCAAGGCTACGTCGACGAGAACTCGGAGCCAGTGCGGCCGATCATCCTGGCCGAGGCACCACCGTCTGCAGAGGAGAAGGATCTCTACATTGCCATCCTCGACCGGATGTGGATGCCTTACAAAACTACCGATTCCAAGGTCACGCTGAGGTTTCAGGTGATTCACGCGCTGCGTGAGCTCAAGGTGCGCATGCTGATCATCGACGAGGTGCACTCTATGCTCACCGGCTCCGCCACGAAGCAGCGAGAGGTCATGAACGCCCTCAAGATGCTGTGCAACACCTTGGTAATCCCGATTGTCGGCGTAGGGACGCCCGACGCAGTGCAGATTCTGCACCTGGACCCGCAGCATGCCAGCCGTTTTGATGTCATCAAGCTAGAGACCTGGAAGTTGAATGCGGATTTCCAACGCTTGTTGAAGGCGTTCGAAGCCGTGCTGCCGCTGAAACAGCCCTCGGAGCTCTATAAGCCCGAACTGGCTCAGCTGATACATTCCATTTCGGGCGGCAATACCGGCGACCTGCACGGTTTGCTGCTCGAATGTGCCACGGAAGCCATCAACTCTGGGAAGGAGTGTATTGATCGACAACTCATCGAGAGTAAGTCGTGGAAGCGACCTACACGTGGCATCCGGGAGCGCGTTGTCTAAACCCTCGGTGGCCACTTACCCCTTCGATTCTGCCTGATGAGCTGTTCTCTTCTTGGTTGGTGAGGACAGCGCTTGCTCATGGTTGTCTACCAAGTACGCTAACCAGCGCTGTTTGGCCGGGCACCCGTGCATGGACTTGCGATCTCGATCGTGTGCACCCTTGGTCAAACATGGGAGCCTTGGGCAGTATGGCTGGCCTCAGCGCACAAACGCTGATGGCCAGCACGCTCAGGCCGATCATCCAGCTCCTATACTCCAACCCTGTAGTTCAACGATCACTATGGCCCTGGATTCTGCCGCTGGGTTGTCGTAACCGATCTCATTCCGGTGGGCTGCTGTGTTGTCCTCGCTGCATCATGGACCCTGTTCCTTATTATCGGCAGCAATACCGACTGGCATGGCACACGGCCTGCCCGTGGCATCACGTGTTGCTGATTGATCGTTGCCCCAGTTGCAATTCGGCGCTACAACCAGGCCGGCTGCGTGTTGATCGCTCGCTGTCCGAGTGCCACCACTGCGGTCAGTCGTTGGGTAGCGCGTCGTTAGTGCCAGCAGTTGAGCCGGCTCTGACATTTCAAGCCTTCGCAGATGCGGCCAGCCAGTCGACAATCCTTTATGGCCAGGTGCCGTTGAACTTTTCAGAGTGGATGTGCATCGCTCGTGTCATGGTCAGCTACCTCGAGATCGTGACGCGACAACCGTCAGCTGGATTGCGGCTGTTCTGCGAGGCAATCGGTGTAGATCTGGCGCAGCTGAAATCTTCAGCGCTTGGATTGCCGTTCGAGTATGCAACGCCCGCTGAGCGCGCTGGGCTGTTGGGGCAAGCGTGGGTGATAATGCAGGCAGGTCCTGAGCGGTTTGTGGAGCTTGCAGTTGAGGCTGAGTTACCCGTGACAGCTTTTCCGCTGCCGGCGATCAGCGGGCCTGAGATCCTCATGCAGATGGTCTCGGTGCTAAGCCAGCACGGTCCGCACACGATTGGTCGGCCAAGCCTCAGACACACCCGCGCGCCTCTTGAAGTTTGGCGTATGTGGCATCGATTGCAGAGAAGGATGCATCGAAATGGCATCTCATGACGTATCCACCCAAGCGGGCTGCAATGGATGCGGTCGCGAGATGGCCAAGGCCAAGAAAGTGCATGCGGGTCAGCGGTACTGCGAGACGTGCTACCCACGACTTTTTAAACGGCGCATGTGCCCAGGATGCGGAGATTGGGCTCGGCTCCCAGTCTTTGATCAGGCTGCCCATTGCTCTGCCTGCGAGCGAGCTGGGCCCTGCGTAAGATGCGGAAAGGTCGAGTTTGAAACAGGCATGCGTACGGAGTACGGGCCGGTGTGTAAGCCCTGCGCGCCTTACTTCCGGGCCGCTGAGTCCTGTGAGGTGTGCGGTAAGCTCTCTCAGCGACTGGCACGAAGCAAGACGACGGGGTTGCGTCGGTGCCCAAAATGCAGCGGTCCCAAGATGGCGACCTGTTCGAGCTGCCGGCGCTACCGCGTGCTAATCACAGTGCAGGATGGTGCAGCACGATGCGAACTTTGCACCTCCAAGCCCGACCATCCTTGTGACTCATGCGGGACACTCGTACCGGCCGGCCGTGGCCGTGAATGCGAAGTGTGTAAGTGGCGGAGCGTCTTCCTGAAGCGGTTAGCGATCAACGCTAAAGGCTTCAGCAGCGATAGCATTGCTGGCCTCTTTACTCAGTTCGGGGAGTGGCTACTGGTGAAAACCGGTGCGCATAAAGCTGCGCTGAGCATCAATGGCCACTACCGCTTCTTCCTTGCGCTCGATGCAACTTGGGGCTCAGTCCCGTCCTACGAGCAGCTCCTGCAGCATTTCGGTGCTGCGGGGCTACGCAGAGCAGAGAACCCAATACGTTTTTTGACTGAAACAGGCGTGGTCACCGTCAGCGCGCAGCTTCGTGATCAGAATACGGAGCAGCGCCGGCTTGCGGCGATTCTGGCAGAGCCTGCCGACAGCTGGTCGGCACAACTGCTAAGCGAGTACGTCGATGCTCTACAGGCGAGAATGGTACAAGGCGGTACGGAGCTGCGGTCAGTTAGATTGGCGGCGCGTGCTGCAGCGAATCTGCTCAAGAGCGCTCACCTGAAGTTTGGTGCATTGCCTACACAGAAAGCTCTCGAGTCGTTCTGGCGAGGATCGCCTGGCCAGGTGGCGTCCGTTGCAGGTTTCATCAGTCACCTGAACAAGCGACACGGACTTGAGCTGCAGGCAAAGCCAGACGCACGCTGGTTATCTCAAGCCAGGCGGCAAAAGGCGGAGCGGGAGCTGGTGGCGATGTTGAGCGAAACCGTCGATGACGACTTCGAGGGTCGCTGGATCGTGAAGGGGCTTGCTTACTTCCACGATGTGCCGAGGACGAGTCGTAAAAAACTGATCTTCCAGCCGCAGGAGTATCGAGGTGTAGCGGGCTATAACGTTACCTACGAAGACAAAATCCTCTGGGTGCCGTCAGCGAGCAGCTACCAGCGCGATGACCATTCCGGTTGAGCTATTTCAGCGTCACGCCGATTTCCTTGAAGGCGTTGATCAATCGGCTCCGGTAAAGCACCTTCGTATCTTTCTGATGGTGCTTGAAGATCTTCGCGCCTGGCGGGAAAAAAGTCTCCATGTTCTTGAATCTTCCGACCACGTAGCGTACCCGAGAGCATAGCTGCTGCACGAACTCATCGAATTCCTCCAGAGTATCGACATGGGATTTCATGAGTACGCCCGAGTATTCGGGCTTGTCAGCTTTGACCGGCTGGACCTCGAAACAAAAGTAGTTTTCTCCGTCTACCTCGATGCGCAACACCATCAGGCCACGGCACTCCCGGGTTTTCTTATCCAGATAGACCCAGCCTAATGCTGGCCGGTCCACTGGGTCCCAGTCCACTGTCGGTCGTAGCAGGATGACGCGCGGAGGGGCTTGGTCGCAGAATTTAGAGGGTGTGTACCAATTCACTTTGGTTACGCGGCCTGGGTTATCCGCCATGATCGATCTAAACGCGTTCCAGATGTCATAAAGGAAGCCGTGCGTCTCCAGCTCCGCCTCGGCGGCATGCTCAAGCTTTCCAATGTGCTTGCCGGCACCGCTACCCTCGCCAGAGGAGTAAGTGTTTGCCTCAGATGGACGAGGACCGAGCCGACCACGGTCGGTCTTGATCACCTCCTTCGTTTTCTTGATCGTGCGTTTTGAGCCCAGGATTTTGAAGGGTGGAGGTTTGACGATGATGGTTTCCGAATGGCCGTCCGGGCTGGCGTGGGAATGTTCGTTAAGAAACTCTTCGGCTTCCGCTGTTCGGACCGGCCTTGGTAGGACCAAGCGTCCCCCATCTTTCCCTTCGCTGCTGTCAAACTTCTTTGTCCGCCACTCGATCTCTTTCCCGTCCGGCTGATTCGAGCCGAGCAGGTTCAGGCATAGAAACGTGTTGCCATCATTGATCCATCTGCCTCGACATTGAAGCTGTCCTTTGCCCCTGAACCAAGGCGTGGCCTCAATGAATATCTGGGCTGAAGGATCTTGAGAAATGAATTGAGCGTTGATATGCCTGATGCGGCGGGCGGCGTAGTCGTCGTACAGCAAATGGGCGAGAAAGACGGCATCGTAATTGCGCATCTTCCAAGAAGGTTTGACCTGCCAGCGAAACTCGTCGCGCCGAAGGTCATCGAAAAATACCGACATGACATCCGACCATCGCAGCGTGGCCAGTGCCCGACAAACCTCCATATTCCTGGCGTAAGCGCGTACGAGGTATTCGGTGCACGGGATGAGCAGATTCTTTTTGCCGTCCGACAATTTGAAATCGAGCAGTCGGGTGAGGTCATGCTGGTACTGCAGCGGATACTCGTGGTGATGAAAAATGTGGGCATTGCCCTGTCGGATTAGGTCAGCTCTGGAGGTGAGCGACCAGCCAGCTTCGTCGAAGTCTACGTCGAATGTGCAGAGCTCCGAGGCCAGGTTTGTATCGGAGACACATAGGCCGTTGCGCCAAATGGTGCCTTTCCGATAATGGGGCAAGCTACTGAGGGGGACGATCGCCGAGGTGCGAGGGCCTGGTTCATCGTTAAATAACTGTCTGAAATACACCTTGGCTAGAGGGATCGAGCGAGGCTTCGTATTTTGTCGAATGGGGCCGTACCACCAGACGAGCTGGTCGCCTTTAAGCATTTTGACTTGACTATCGGAATGCCTAAGGTTGATGCGGAAGTACGAGAGGTCGACGCGTTGAAGCCGTTCAGCCAAACCTAAACTCCATCATGTTAGATAGCCATCCCCAGAGTCTACCCATTTGTTTTGTCGCGTTCGACGAAAAACGATGCTTGTTAGTGGTGTCTTGGTGCTGAGCTGTGTAGTGGCCAGATGCTGCTGATCGTGTTGCAGGACTTTTTCTGATTCTTGGCACTTTTTAACAGCTTTATCCAGATCACCGACTTGGATAATGCATTGCCTGCTTTGATTATCTGCATGGTTCCGTACCTTCACGTTGCTCTGCTGAGCTACTTTGGAGCTGAGAATATTCCCGCAGTGGCTTAACCGGACAGCAGTGCTTGATGGCTAGCCTATGCGATAAGCAAGGCAGGAGTTGTTCTCTGGGGCTATCAGACCGTCGCTGAGTGGCTTGTGCCCCCTGGCATCTGTTTGAATCGGTCGAGTCCTATCGATCCGCAGTCCACCCTGGTCAGGTTTGAATGGGTCGACGACAAGCTCTTACGTCGAACTCAGGGTCTATTGCTGATTAGGAGGTCCCAAATGCGCTGGACACTAACCTGCCGTGACGTCGGCGACGGCAGCGGCGACGTGATCCTGGATCTGCCGGATGACTTGCTCCAGGCCGCGACTAGGGCGAGGGCGATATGCTGGAGCTGGAGTCCGACCCTGCGGATAGCCGGTAATTCGACTGAGGAAGATCGTGTTATGCGACATATGCAATGTCAGCACGGCTGAAACAGGATATGGCATGCTGCAGGCTCAATGGCGTGATGGGGAGGCTGAGGGGATGCGTCTGTGCAAGTCTTGCTTCGGCTATGCGATAGCCGCGCTCAAGGAAGCGAGGCGGGTAAACCATCTATTCAATGACGACAGTCAGGAGCAACAGGGAGAGAATTACCCATGAGATTATCTGCTGTGCACAACATGCTGGCAGCTGAGGCCACCCCGTTGTCCGGCTCAGAACTGAGCACGGACGATGCGATTCGCCTCGCCGAGACTGAGTTCCCGGACAAGCCTTGGTGCCTGGTACGGAATTGGGTGATCTATGGCCTCCCCGAGGAGAGCTTCACAGCATACGCCGGAAGAGGGCTCAAACCGGAGATGGTATATGCAGACTTTATCGTCTATGACGAACAACATCGATGGAGCGTTGGCCAGTGGGTGCGCAGCTCGCCGCTCAAATCCTTCACGCACGAGTGCCTGTTCGAGACCGAGAACACCGTCTACGTGCTGCTGGGCGAAGGTTATCGAGCTGGGATTGTTGGCTGAAGTTCAAGACCTGCTTCAACTACGCGATACCCACGCTCAAGAGTGCGCGGCGGGTGATCGCGGCGGCCTCTTTGGCGTCGGTGTAGATTGATAAGGTGGGGACGCCCTCTGCCTGATCGCCACCGCCAAGCGGGTTGAGCACGATGGGCTGACTCTCTTCACGACCCAGCAGGGGTAGCCAGTTGCTGCTCGTTCATCACGGGGGCGTGTGTCTTTTCTTCTCCAGAACAGATGACCCCATGACAACTCTGTTCGCCGTAGAAGCCAAGCGCGCCGCTCAGGACTCAGCTTCACGCGCACAGGGGTTCCCTACGGCGATCCAGCAACGCGTCGTGCGTCCTTGAGTGGCAAGGTCAGTTGCCTGTCATTCTCCGGCGTCGGTTCAAAACCAAACCGCCGATAGAACGCTTCGGCATTGGCGTCGATAGGGTGCGTCAGTAACGCCCGTATGCCCGCGTGCTCGGCAATCGCTAGGGGACGGCGGATCGCATCCTGTAAAAGACCGACGCCGAGGCCTTGTCCTTGATAGTCGAGATCCACGGCGAGTCTCGTCAAAATGACCAGGGGGATCGGGTACTGCCCCATCCCGCGCCGAATGCGCTCAGGTGCCTCAAGCGTATCGATCTGACCAACGGTCAAACTGAAGTATCCGGCCACGCGGTCGCCATCGCTGCAAACAACGAAGGTTCTGGCCGATCCGCTGTCCTGTGCCTGACGTGCGTAACGCAGCAGCCAGTCGGTCAGGCCGAGTTTGCCGCAGTCGAATTCTTCCAGCCGATGATGCGCATTGAGCGGCTGTGGTTCGGAAAAGCTCATTTCTTGGCCCAGACCGCAGGCCGGGAGAATAGATCGGCCAAGCCCGGGTTGTCGGCTTCAGGCCGATCCAGCATGTCCAGAATCGCTTGGTATTGGCTGCCGGAGACCATGAACAGGCGCTGGTCGAGTAGGGTCTGCTCGGCAGCCTGGTAAGCGGCATCGAGGATGAAGTCGGTCAGTGACTTGTGTGCGACTTCGGCAGCGCGGCGCAGTACGGTTTCCTGTGCAGGCGTCGCGCGCAACCCGAGCCGGGCAGAACGGGGGCTGGTGACGGTGGGCATGACAAGTCTCCAAAACGTACATTCGTCATTACGTTAGTACAAGTGACGCAATCGATCCAGGTGCAGGCACACTGTTCGGAAGCTGCCTCTATTTCCTGAAATGAGCGTAACGGGGTCAGCCTGGTAGTTGCAGCGGCTGGCCTTCTTGTTCGAATAGTACGGGGACGATGCGGCCAGCTAGCTCATCCCAGCCAGCGCGCCCGGCATTTCTGGCCATAGAGCTCTGTTGCTCGGCCGTAGCCTTATGCCCAGCGTTTTTCCAGATCGAGGCATCCATGGACCATGGCCGCAGAGGGTGGCCTGCTCGGAATGCGAACTGAGCCATTCGAGCCGCAATGCGGAAGCCCCCCTCATCATGGTCGCCCCAGTGGTAAACAGGGATGCCCTCGGGGAGCGAGACGAGGATTCGAACGTAAGCCTCACCCCAGCTCGGAGATGGCATGCCCGCCGAGTAGATAACTACACCTGTTGGGTTTTTGCTCAGTTCCCGAGCTGCTTGGTGGAAGGTAGTGAGGTTCTCGATCGTGAGCAGCCAAGCCGGAGCACCTACGTAGCCTGCGACCACTGTATTGGCTGCTCCCAGGTAAGGACGAATGACGGGACAGTCATCTTGATCGGATAGTTGGAGTTTACCGATACCTGCAACGAGGAATGGCTGGGGCTCTTTGGTGAGCCCTATCGCGCCGAATACTTCGCTCCAGTGCCGGGCAGGTGCATTCAAAGCCTCAGAGGTGAGTAGATCCAGATGCTTGCTGAGGGCCTCCAGGCGCTTGGAATTACCGAAGAGTTCGGTGCTGAGCTGGCGTACGATTCGGTCCTCTTTGGCCTCGTGCATGACATCGAGCACCTGCAGGGCATCCACGAAGTCGGCAGCCGATGTTGGGCCCAGTAGTCTCACTTTTTTGAGTTGAGCCCAGCAAGCGAGGAGCTCTTGCACTCGATCATGATTACTCCAGGGGCCAAGTAGCGTTGCAGCCTGGGCGAAGGTTGTGCTGGCGGTCGGGCGACGTAGGTGGCCGGCGAGCTTGTCGAGATCCTGAAGGACTACCGCGTCCAGTGGACGATCATCGCCTCCCTGTTTGGCCCATTCGAGTTTGACTGCGCCTGCTGATTCCGCTGCTCGCATTCTCTCGTGCATACGGTCACGCTCATCCAGATTCAGCTGCCAGTATGGAGAGGTCAGCGATTTGAATGATTCACGGATCGTGCGGATGCTGCCACTCAGTCGAGCTCGTTCGGCTCGGACCAAGAGGCGTCCGAGGGTTGTTTCATCTAAGCTCATCCTGCTCCTCTTTTAGGCGGTTGATTTCCTGCTGCAGAAGCTCGGGATTAAGCAAGTAGTTATCGCTTTGCAGCAGTTCACGAGAGGCTTCCTTGACCACGTTTTTCTTCATCTGCACGTTTCTGGTTCCGAAACGCGACATGTCGTAGTAGATGCTCAGGAAGGAGCTGAGTTTGGCTTGGTCTGACTCAGGACCGGCCAGGATCAATTGCAGGCCTAGAGCATTGAGGAATTGCACCGTGGCCCGGATGTTCTGGGGGTCCATCTTCTCGAACGCTTCATCAAGAAGCATGATTCCACCACCACTGAGGCTGTCTTTTGACTTCCCGTAGCAGGCAGCCAGGGAGGCACCGAAAATGAGGTAGACCGGAGTCCGGTGCTCTCCGCCCGAGGCTTGTTCAAAACGCTTGCTTAGCAGGCCCAGGGACGCTGCATCCTGGAACACCTCAACGTCGTAGCTAAAGAAACGGCGGTGATCATTTAGGGGGCTGGCCTCGTTCAAGAGCGGTGAAGTGCTATCTCCTTCGACAAGTGCTCGGAACTCATCCGGCACCTCGCCTGGCCCACCAAAGAGATCGTCCTCTGAGCCATGCGTGCGGACCCGAAGCAGAAAATCGTAGAGGTTTTTGTGCTCTTCGACGACTTTAAACTTGAACTCGTACCGCTCGTTGTTAGAGAAGGCTGGCGCGTTCTTGAGGATGGCTGTGAGACCTGCAATCTGCTCTTCGATACGATCAAATCCTGCCAGGAGCGCTTGAGCGACATCGGAGCGGAAGACCTTAACAGCGGCTTGGTACGCTTCTTCAGCTTTCTCCTCTTGCTCGACTAGCTCCATGTTCTGGAGACGCATTTGATCTTCCAGGATGAAGATGTAGGCATTCTTCCAGTCATCGCTCCTGATGTCGGTGTTCTGAAGATTGTAGTCTTTCAGGTAGCTGGCAAGCAGGCTCCAGGCTTCACGATCGTTGTGTTCTGCTTTCCCTTTCGCAGAGTGAAGTGCTTGATCCAGGCCGTTCAGTTTCAAGCCCCAATTGTCTCCATGCCGCTCATCTAACCGCTTACGATGCCGCTCCACCTCGTTGGCGTTGTAGAGCGGGTTCAGTCTGCTTTCTCTTTCACTCGCGGTCTCAAGGTCCAGTTGCCGCCTTAAAAAATCCAGCTGCTCCCTCAGTTGTTTAAGCTGTTCCTCAAGCCTGGACTCCTCTTTCGACCACTTGATAACTAGCTGATTGGCTCTGTCAGCATCTTCGTGTGTAAGCCGCTTTCTCTCTTCTAGTTCGACTAAAGCAGCAGTTTTTGTCCCTGCTAACTGCTCCCGTAGGTCAGCAGCACCGGCATTCGCTTGAGTCTTTGCCATGAAGGTGCTTTCCAAGCTGGCCTGCAGTGATTCGGCGTTAGCGAATGGTGTGAGTGCTTCCAAGCCTTTCACCAGGCGATCAGCAGCTTCGTCGGCTTTCCTGGAATGACTTTCCGCCACCTGGGATGCCTGCTCGGCGTGCCGACGCATTGCATCAACATCTTTACGGCCAAGCTTGAGATCAGATGTTTTAGGTAGCTGCTGTCGCTCAACCCCGCCCCCCGAACTGACCATCCCGTCCTTGGAAATGGCTTTAGAGCCGGCGCGCAGTTCCTCGCTGGTTTCGGCCAGCATTGTCCGCCCAAGCTCACCTTGTAGGTACCGAACGGCAAGCTGGTTTTGGCCTTGGATCAGCTGTGCTGCATAGGGGCCGTTGTCGTTGTCATGCCACTCTCTTATCCGTGAAGGGAGGGCTAGCTTTACGCGATAGATGCCTTCTGCCGCTTTACTGCGATAGAGCTTGATGGCCTCAAGCTCTTTGTCTTCGGGAATCAGCAAAGCCTCAACATGGCGCCCCAGCCACGACTCTACAGCGGCCTGCCAGCTGGGGTCGGAGACGGTCACCAAGTCGCACACTGGAGTGGCCTCAATGCCCCCATTAGCGAGAATGCGGAGCAGTGCTGTTGTTCTGTCATGCAGAGCAGTTAACCCGCGGTTTGCCCGGGAGCGAGCAATCTCTGTGTCACGAAGCCTGTCTTTTGCAGCGACGGCGTCGGCCTCCGCTTTTGCCGTGGTGCGGCGTAACACATCGAAGGCTTGGCTCACCGCTTGAAGTGTGCGCTGGAGTTCACCGGGCGTTGGAATGGATTCCGACTCGAACATTTCTTCGAGGTTTTGTAGCTGCACGATGGTCTCTTCAAACGAACTTTGCTGGGCTTCCATTTCGGGAAGACCGCTCGCCGCAGTGAGCGCTGCCAGCATGGACTGAAATTGCTGTCGGAGTTGACTCTGCTTCTCGCTGAATTGCGTCTCTAGAAGATGAAGCTCTCTGGAGTGGGTAGCTTGCTGTTGATATTCAGGATTGGATAGGAGTGCGGTTAGTGCATGTTCATGGGCCGCAGTGGCCAGTTTCGATTGGGCGTTTGCCCGGCCTAGTTCCAGCTTTGTCCGTCCAAGGGACTCTTCCAGCTCTTCCCGGCTGATCTCTGCAGCGTCCACTGCCTCGGCACGGCGCTCGGTGGAGTAGACGTGCTTAAGGGCTGTCAGGTTTGCTTCGGAAGTTCGCTCTTGCTGCACCACTGCATAGGTGTTAGCGATACCTGTGGCCTGGGTGATTCGCTCCTTGAGCCTCCTGATCAGGTCGCGCATGTCACGGACTTCATTCAGGCGCTCGCGGAATTCGGTGATCCTCGTCGGCATCGGTTCAATGAGGTGTTGCCGCAGTGTTTCGTTCAGATCAACGATATCTTCATTGAGCTTGAGGGACCGAGAAAAGGCGGCGCGGAATGACTGCGAATTCGGTTTATCGCCTGGGCCTGCCAAGTGATCGATCAAAAGGCGACGAATAAAGTCGTCTCGGTTATGGGGGATGATGTGAGGCGTTGTATTGGCTTCCAGGCGACATAAGTCGGAGGCCATGTGCTGAAAAACCCTCCAAGGCATGACAGTCTCCCGCTGGCCTTCAATCTGGAGGTACTGCTTAGCCGTCAGCTCAATGCCTGGCAGGATGAAGTAGCCGTTCACTACGGACTTGGTATCCTCGACATGGGCTTGAAGTGACACTCCGGCGGTGAAGGGGACGCCTGTGATTGTGTCGCGGAACACCAACCCGACGTAGGTGTTCGCGGACGTCCGTTGGTAAGAACTGCCACCCGGTACGAACGAGCCCAAGCAGTAGTCGCGAAGGCTGCGAGAGCGCTTCTTCTTGCCGTCGCTGGCAGCGTTGAAGCTGATACGATTTCCATCTGCCGCAAGCATGACCACTTGGATTGCATCAAGTAGCGCAGTTTTCCCGGTGCCATTCGGCCCAAGGAAAGCCGTGTTTCTCCCGATGTCGATGTCTCTGGCTTCGTAGAGAAAGAATTGGATCAGGTTGACCCGCTCAAGCAACTTCATGGTCGTTATCCTCATCCTTGACAGACACGTGTGCCGCCAGCTGATGCAACACTCCTTCACTCAGTAAGTCGACGATCCCTGGGCGGATCACGATCTTGTAGGGCTGCCCATCGTCAGCGTCTGAGGTCCGAACTAGCCCGTATCGCTTCATCATCAACGTGAGTTCACGCAGCTCACCACGCTCGGGAAGATCCCGCTTGAGCCACTCTTTATAGGCACGCTCAAGCTCCTCAAGCGAAACGAAGGCCTCCCCATCAGCGATTTCTGCTGACTGCATGCGATCGTCATAGATACGACGCAACACGAGCGCCAGACGCGTCTCGCTAAGACGCATTTTCTCAGCCACGTTGTGGTTAGGAATAGCGGCGACGTAGGAGTGATGAGGGTTGTGGATCAGGTGGACGCCCAGCATGGACATCACCTCTCGGTATGCGCCGAGATACTTGACGATCAGGTGGTATGCAACTCGGCTGAGCTTGTCGTTTGCATAGAGAATCTGCTCAACCATCAGCTTATAGGCTGCTCTCTCGAAATCTGCGCTGACGTATCCGACTTCTGACTGTTCTGCCAGCCGCTCCCAGTTGACCATCAAGGCACCTTCACATGAATTACGAACGCTTGGTGTTCCATGTACTCATTGCGAGTCATGGCATCGGGGACAAATTCGACGTGTATTCCTGGGACCATCTGCAGATGCACGTCAGCTTTCCGTTTACTCGCCGGGCAGGCGTCACGCGAGGCGATGAGCAGCAGTCGCTGGTAGCAGCAGAGGTCGTTGATGGACTCGATACGCAACTGACTCGAACCTACTTGCTGTTCTAGCCCTACATGTCGCGTTACATAATCAGCAAGCTTTAAAGGGGTGACGTGTCGATTGGCATTCATCCGCTGTCGAAGGGTCTCCATGGCCAGCTCCTCGATAGTGGGGATGTACTCTTCGACAGCAGTGGGTTCGTGGAGGCGCGGAGCCGAGCGGGGCTTGGCTAGGCCGACTTCGGAGGCGTGATAGAAGCCGGATGAGCTTGGTAGTGAATCATGCCCTTCCTCCAATACCTCCACCGCGCTGATGGCTTGTTCGATGAGCTTGTCGAAGTTGCCTGGTGAGCGCAGCTTGTACTCGAAGAGGGCCATGGCCATCCGATTGGCATCTCGTACCTCCTCATCCAAGCGCCGCAAGTGCTCCTCGACATCGCGTAGACGAAGGAGTTGGTTGGTGTCTCGCTCATAGAGCAATTCGGCACGCAGGAAGTCATTGTCGGTCTTCTTTTCGGCATACCAGCTAATCAGGGCCTGGCGTTGTTCCTCGTCGTGTTGGAATCGAAGAACAAGGGCGATTATTTGAGAGCGGAACTGCAACGGATGATTGTTGGTACGAAAGTCGCTGTAGTCAGCGATAAAGACCTTCTCGATGTAGTCCTCGAAGAAGCCGCGGACGAACTCACCTATCGTCGTTTTCATTGCCAGTTCGCCCATCAAGTCTTGGATGCGGCAGCTGGTACTCGAGATGTGCGCCATGCATTGCTTGGCTTGCCGGGCGGCCTCGTGATAGAGGCCTGGTGCCTTCCCGGTGCTCACTTCACGTAAGGCGACGAAGATCGAATGGACCTTGATGCCCAGAAACTCGGGCGTTTGGTTGGCGAATTCGGTCAGGTGGTTGAAAAACTGCGCCACAACAGGTCTGACCGTGACATGGTCTACGACCCCTCTTCGCCGTTGGCTGAGCCAGCCGCTTGAATGAAGGGTGGTGAAGATCAGATGTGCCCGGCCGGTGATGGAGAGGGTACTTTCCATGTCCTCCCATGGGTCATCTGCGACTAGGAAGGACTCGATGGTTCGGAGAATCACTGCCTTGGGCACTTCTTCACCGGGAGAGCGGCCACCTTCCCCCCACATTGCGGACATCAGCCGGCAAAGCACGTCCCAATAGCGCATGTTGTTGGCTGCGGCTAAGGGCCGGAAGAGGTCCTGAGGCAGGCGCGCGAACAGCGGCGGTATATTAGAGTCCATTCCAAGGTCCGTCTGGTCTAGTTTCTTGGCCGTAGCATAGATCTATTAATGCATCTATGCTACGAAAACAACGATAAGTGAATCCTCCAATGCCGCGTCGCAATTCGGCTCCTCAGGAGCGCTACGAAGCGATCGAGATACTTCTTCTCTGGGAAGGAAGAGTTTCACGGTCTCGCTTGCTTGACCTGTTCAACATCCATGAAACGCTGGCTAGTAGGGACATTGCAGGTTTCAGGTTGGAGTACCCCAATGCCTGTGAGGCGGAGCCGAGCAGCAAAAGCTATGTCAGTACACCGAGACTCCAACCAGTACTCACGCGCGGCGTTTTTGGGGAGTACCAACGGCTGATTGGCGCTGCCGGTTCCTTGAATGCCATTTCTGCTGGTATACCTTTCGAGAGTTCGCAACTCGATGCCACGGCAATTCGCCCGGCACTTTTTTCACGCCTCCACCGTGCTATGCGATTGGGACTCTGCGTGAGAGTGGTGTATCGCTCGATGAGTACACCACAGGGACATGAGCGGCTGATCCGTCCTCATTCACTGATTCAGGCTGGGCCGAGATGGCACCTCAGGGCTTATTGCGATAAAGCGAGGGCATTTCGAGACTTCAACCTGGGCCGAATTTCTGCAGTCAGCTTGGCTGATGAACAGGTTCTGCCGGGGGAAGACCAGGATGAACAGTGGCACAGGGTGATATCGGTGCGACTGGTCCCGCATAGAGATCTCTCCGCTGAGCAGGCGCGAATGGTGCGTGAGGAATATATGGGAGGGACGGCGGCCATTGTTTTCAACGTTCGGGCGTCCCTTGCCAAGTATGTCATCCAGTCCTTCCGTGCAGCCCTTGATCCTGAGAGAGAGCGTGTGCCCGAACATCTGCTCATGCTGCAGCAGCCGATCGATATGCCAATAGAAGCGCAGTGGAGAAAGTAGGGCGATTCAGAAAAGCGAGAGCAGGTTGAGTTTTCGTGAGCCGCAAACTTGGTCGCGACTCTTTATTGGGCTAGTCTCAGGGAGTGACTGCTTTCGGCCAATTGTGTTGAAAAGTCGGTCTTGGCCGCAGCCGCCTTTTTCCAGAGCTCAAAAACGCACGATTTGGGCGTTGGTACGCGAAAACCAAGGCATTCCCTCTCCAATACGGTTCAGATTTCAACGTAGGCAACGCTCTTTTGTGAGCAAAAATTGCAAAGAGGCTTTTTCAACAAATCGGCCAAAAGCAAACGTAAAATTGATACTTAGATATTAAGTTGACTTCTGCCATAAGTCAGTACGAGATTTTATAGTTTTTAACATTTGCAAAGTACATGGCATAGTCGCACTATTTTTCAGCATTGGATTCACAATGAGCCTGTCGCTTTTCAAGTGAATGGCTGCCTGGCTTTTTAGCAAGCTAGATATTATTTTGATGGATAAGCGGCTATTGTTGTAAGTGGTTGCTAATTATTTTATCTTTGATGTCGGTCGGAAGATTTTCCTCTATACGCTGCATGGCTTTCCCTTTGTTAAAGGCCTCTATCCTGCGCAAAATATATTCTATGGTTGCAATTTTTTTTGCTGAATTTTTGATAGTGAACGATTCCGTATTCTGACCATGCAGTATAGGGTTGCGCTCATTATAAAGCTCATCGCAGAAATAGGAAATGAAGTGCTTATCAAACAGGTTGCCAAGGAAGGTTTGCTTTAAAAGATTACCAATCGTGAAATTCTCCATCGTCTTTCCAGAGACTAATAGGAGGGCTGAGCACTCATCATCGCTATAGATTTTTACATCAGCGATATGATTGTACTCCTTGGAAAAATCCCATAGCACACCTTCGATTACTGTAAGCGCAGTACAGACAGCAGCAGAATATATTTTTTGCTTAAAGCAGGCTAGCACATCCTTGATTACGTTGGATCTGGAACACAACACATGAGATATTGGAGGGGTAATGTATTGGCTGGATAAAAGCTCACTGAGGCTTTTGAATTCTCCATCTATATAGTTTGAGGCAAAAACCTCAGATATATCGTGCCCTTCCTTGAACATCTCAAATAATATTCGCCCAGCTGTTGTTGGTAAATTATTTATATACCATTTCAGAGGGAATGAATCCCAGGCATCATCCAGGTGGATGAGCTGTAGAAGTTGAAGCTTAGGGTTCGTAATGATTGCTGCTGCCAGGCTAAGATGATCCCCTTCACTAAGCTTCGTCTTTAGCAGTGCAGGCGTCAGGCGTAAAAAAATAGGATAGTGCTTATGGAAAAATAATAGATCATCCAGCGTCTTCAAGTGCTCTCTTTGCATATCGCTGGCTCTAGATATGCAATTCTCCAGCATTGTTTTTGCTTTGTTGGGGCTTTTTCTTTTCAACTTGTTGTAGTTTGATGCGGAGTTAGATAATATATTTCTGATTAGCCTTCCTTTCTTTAGGTGCAGGTAGTTGTTGGTGTAGCTCAGTTGCTTGCTGTAAATTTCATTTAATTCAGGGGCGATTTCTCCGCTGGCTTCGCTCTCTTTTAAGAGGGTGTACGCCCTTTTGTATAGCGCACTCGAATTAAGTTTTTTAACATCATGCTCAGATGCAAATGTAATGCACGGTATGATGCTAAGCAAGGCCTCCCTGTCTTCTTCAGGTAACTCCTCAATAAACTTCCTTTTTCTTTGTTCTGCGACGTAATCCCCGATAACATGGAGGCTAGCCAGTTGCTCACTCGATAATTTTTTTGTTAATTTCCTAATTTTTCGCACTTGCTTTCTATTCATGTTATTCAGAAAATCCTTATATCTCTCTTGAAGACTTTATTTAACATCATGGGGACCTGAGCGGTTTACTAGACTCTATCTGTAACCAAGGCGATTTGCCTGCATCGCACACCCACAGCCCTCCAGAAAGTAGAGATTTTGCTTAAGGCTGACTGGCTGCAATGGGGCGGGTGCTGCCGGTCATTATAAGGCCGGAGTCGACCCACAGCGGACATTAATGCTTGAGTCAACCGGCATGGGCCGGCTTGCCGGAATACGCTCGGTTGAGTGACTGGTTAGACATCATTGTTAGTCCACTTCTGTCTGTGTGAAGTGCGCGCAAAGCAATAACTCCCCATTCGACTCAGATTTGTTAAGTGGAGCGCGATAGGTATCTAACAGCAGTTGTTCGCAGTACTTTGCTTGGCGATTTGGAATTTCAAGGAAGGTCCAGTACACGAGCCCTTCTTCAGAGAAATCTTTTCCTTTCCAGTGTGCCAAAAGTCGCTTCCCAATCTGCCCCTTTCCCACATACAGTGCTCTCATATGGAACATATTATGGACTTCGCAGTAGTCGTTCTTGTGCCATAGCACGTAAACGCCAAGCGTACCCTTGGGTATCCATTTATTAAGAAGATGCTGATCGCAGATTGCTCTGTCGGTGTACCAGCCGATGTTGGAGTGGCATACATCATGTAGACGCCAAGGGAGGCGCGTTTCTGCTTCAACAGCAGCATCAAAGTCGAGTGGTGCCTTCAAGCATTCGCAGGAACAGCATGAGTAGCAGGGCATGATTTCCGACGCCTAATGTTTGGTTAAGGGGCGGGTTTTATGAGCGAAAAACGGTTTGAACCAGTTATTCTGTGCGTCAGAGGGCACGGCTTAAATCAACTGAATAGCCTGCTTCTCTTAGTTCTTTTGCTACATCCATTTTCCATGCACCGCGTTCATCTAGATCAATGTACACAACGCCGCTAATGTCATTAGGTGTTTCTAGCTTTCCTTTAACCAGCGCTGCTACCTTGGAGCGACCAAGCCTACCGATAAAATAGCCGTGTTCGAAAACAACGTTTTGTCGCGCCCTGGGATTTGGCTCGTCGCCATTTTTTGCCCCAACATCGCACGGCGTATAAAGAACTATTGCAAATCCTACCGCCCCATAAGATTCAATTTTCTCGATGATCGTTCTGCTTGAGCTGGCTTGCTCGTGCAGGATTATTGGATTTAGGCCGATTTGCTCAATAAAACGTGCCACGGTTATCTTTGCTAGATCATCATGCCCGTGAACTATGAATATTTTTTGGTTCATATTTTCTGACTTTTGTTGTGGATTACTCGAGGTTGGTAGTTTCGATGTAGATCGCTTAACGCTCATTTGATAGCCAGCCCGGATGCTACCTAACCCCTCATGAAAACCTGGGTCAATAACCTCATAATATTCTATTCCGCCGTTTGACATTTTGCGCTCAATAATATCTCCGGCTTCGATCAAGATATCTGAACGCTGAATAAATATTTTATTCTTTTGCACGCTAGCTGATATGTCGGAAAAATGCTCGCCGCTTGTGCGGATGACGGAAACTCGATCAGTAAGTAATCTATTGAACGGCATAAGTATTCCTTGGTTCTAGGTTCGAACGTAACCATATGAATATTAAGCTAAGTGGCAGTCAAAAGCACAGCTTTTGACTGCCCAGCGAACGAAGTTAGCGACCTTTGGCGCATTTTTATGTTTTTACTGCTCGGTACGATTTGTTTAGCGATGAATATAACTGCTCTCTGGCTTCAAGGATTTTGTTGCGCCAAGCTTCTAGCTCTGAGCTTTGCATATCTTCGTTGTTTCGCGAGGCATAGCGGTAGAATTCACTAATTAAGGTGCCATACTCTCTGAGTTTCTTCTGCTGCTCTACGCAGCCAATTAGTAGAAGTCTACCTTCGCTGTTGGTTAGCCCCTTGAAGAGGTTGAAGACCTCACCTCTCAACTCAGTGATTGATTCGGTTTTTTCCTTTGATGCCCTCACACCTTTCTCATTATTCTTGGCCCATTCCAAGATATACGACCAGTATTTTAATAAGGCATGAGTTAATTCTTCTATGCTTAAGGTTACGCTCTCTAGTGTCTCTTTGTTACGTGTATTATTTTCTTTCTCAAGATTTTTGTTGTGACTTTGATGGTTAATTATAAGTGTAGATATTCCGCTCAATGCTGCCCCAAGGCCTATTTTTATTGCAGTGTCAGCTATCTCAATCCATGTGGTCGGCACGGCGGCTCCTTGGAATCGTAACGCTAAGTAGACGAAACATGCGGGGTAATATTTTACGCCTCTTCTGTCTCATAATGTTCCTTGTTCTTAAGTAATAACTTCGGCTGCTTATCTGCAGCGTTAGAAATTCGACATGGGCCAAGTATTGATTCGGAATAAGAAGGCACAAATAAGTCTCATGCCAGCATAGGCTGGCCCAGCTTGGGGCTGCTGGGGAGCAGCGTGATGGTCCGCCTCCTGGTGCCGGTGTGCCGGGATGTTGCAGTCACTATCCACCTTCGCATTTGTAGCTCGGCCAAGCCAGAGCGCCCCCTACGCATTGCGTCGACCTGTTTGGCCAATACGATCCCTTTATTGCAACTGAGCTGGCAGCCAGTTGTAGTGCTTCAAGCGGCTAGGAATTGTCTCTCGCCTTTCACTCTGTTCAGCTTGTGATGGCGTAATGGTATCGTCAGCTTTTTATTGCCTCACCGCACATACAGGAGTTTGCCAGCATGGGTGCTGCTAAGAGGTTGCCGTTGATTTCCCCGTTTCTTGCTAGGGCGGCCATCCCTCGCACAGGTGAGTCCAAGCTTCCTGGCCATTACTCGAAAGAGAAGGACATGTGGGTGGTAGAAACGGAGTCAGGACTGAAGCCCGTCATCGCTAAAGGTGCCCTAGCCGAGTTGCTCACGAAAACTAGGCAGGACGAGGAGCAGGATGACGACACGCCCTTCATGCTCGAAACCATCACCAAAACCTGTCACCGAACGGAGAGTGATGACGAGGGCTTCACCGGGTCAAACCAAATGCTTGAGCTTTTCGGCAAGACCAACACGATTTCGGGGCGAGACGACCCCGGTGCAGCCAATCTCATCCTTGAGTTGCTCACTAAGACTCATGTCGAATTAGAGAGTGACGACACAGGGCCTTCGATGGGCCTAGATACGCGCTTCTACGAGGGCTGAGCGAGGGACTGCAATGCTCCTGTTGGTGACAAATCGGCGCGACATCACAACTGATTATGTTGTCGCTGAGCTACAGCGCCGCGAGATTCCTTACTTCCGCTTAAACACAGAGCAGTTGCCCCAAGCACTCTGCACCATGTCCCCTTTTCCCCGGCAGGCATGGTCGATTGAGCTTGAAGGTAAGCGCGTTTATGGCGAGCAAATTACGGCAGCTTACTTTCGTCGCCCTGGCGCGCCATCGATTCCGGCAGTAGTCAGTGACGCAGGGGAAAGGGCATATGTTGCAGCTGAATGGAGCAGCTTTCTAAAGAGCCTGTACACGCGCTTGGACGATGTTTGGCTTAACTCTCCGACTGACATCTGGCTCGCTGAAGACAAGCCTAAGCAACTACTATTGGCCCACGAGATTGGCTTTAATGTGCCAGTAGCCACTATCACTAACGACATCGATTCAGCGAGACAAGTCGCTCAGCTTGCTCCTGCTATCGGCAAGCCGCTCCGCCAGGCACTGCTCTCCGGTGAGCAGGAGCGAGTGATCTTCACTACCCGCTTGGGCAAGCTCAAGGACACCGATGCTTCTGCTATTGCACTTGCTCCTTTCATTGTGCAAAGCGAGATTCGGAAGAGGTACGACGTTAGGGGCACTGTTGTCGGAGGCAGAGTCTTTGCCACGGCCATCTGGTCTCAAGAGTGTTCAGAAACTGAAGTGGATTGGCGCCAGGGAAGCCGACCAGATCTGATGCATGAGCGTATTGAACTTCCAGAGGTGATTCAGGAGCAGTGCCGAGAACTTCTTTGCCGTTTGAATCTTCGCTATGGCGCCATTGATTTCATCTGCGATGCAGCAGGGACTCTGTGGTTCCTGGAGATTAATCCCAATGGCCAATGGGCCTGGATTGAGAACCTGACGGGATACCGCATCGCTGAGGCCATCGTGGATGAGCTTGAGGGGGCAGGCCGTGAGTAAGGTCTGCGATTTCGTATGGCCAATGCTGAGTTCTTCCGGTTCGGAAGGTCAAAAGAAGCTCATGAGTATCTTGAATGAGGCGGTGGAAGAAGCCGACTGGTCTAGGGCTGCCGATGTTGCCCTAGAGGAGGCGAGAAGGATCTTCGATGCCGAGTCGGAGCGCCGCAGCAGAGCTGATAGCAAAGCGGGGATTTACCTTGCGGCAATCACGGCACTTATTCCTGTGCTGACTTCTTTGCTTCCGAATTTGTGGGGAAACGACATCCACGTCGTCTTGGGGAGTCTTTCCCTGCTGACGTTTGGGGTTTCCATTGCGTACTTGGTGGGAGCCGGGTGGTGGGCGTTTAAGACTATCAATGTTGCTGTGGCCCATACGATCAGCCCATATGACATCGCTATGAGCTGGAAAACGGATAGCCCGGAGCAAGGGCTAGCAAAGCGCCTCGCAAAAGCGGTAATCGCAAACTACGACAGAGTGAATGAGAAGGTCTCGTTCATCAAAATGACCCACGCGTATCTTCTTCGGTCTTTCTTTTGCTTCGTGGCACTGCTTGTCATCCAGGCCAGCTGGCCTATGGCAGCGTCTATCGTCGACGTGGTCTTAGAATACTTCGAGCCGAGTGAGAAATTTTCCAGCCTCATCATGTGCTTCACATGATCCTTAGAGCTTCGGTGGCGCCTTTTTTAGGTATCTGTGGCTTCGGTCAGACAGTAGAAAGGAAGATCGCATCCACCAAAGGAGAATGAACAATGGCGGCAGCCACATCAAGAGTTCGCTCTTTCTCATATGTGAAGTTCTGGAGAGCGTTGCTCGGTGAAAATTAGAAAGATAGCCATCAAGAATTTTCGTGGGGTAAAAGAGCTTGACTGGAGCCTTCCATCAGCCAACATCTTTTGCCTCATAGGGAAAGGCGATTCCTCCAAGTCAACCATATTGGAAGCAATCCGATACGCGTTCTACCCCCAATGGAATCTTACCCTCAGCGACTCGGACTTCTATCAATGCAAGGTTGAGGGCTCCATAGTCATCGAAGTCACGATCGGCGACCTAGTTGACGACTTCTGCTCGCTCAACAAGTACGGCAACTGCCTCCGGGGGTGGGACGCAGAAGTAATGAAGCTCACGGACGAGCCAGATGACCATCTGGAGAGTGTTTTGACCGTGCGGCTCACGGTTGAGAAGGATTTGGAGCCGAAGTGGACCGCGGTCTGTGACCGCAGTCCCGAAGGTGTTCCGTTCAAGCAAGCCGACAGAAATAAAGTCAGTGTGGGGCTCATTGGTGCATACAGTGAGAGGCAACTGTCGTGGGCGACTGGAACTGCGTTGGCCAAGCTGACTGAAGCACAGAGCCTGAATGAACTGTTGGCGAATGCCTCAAGAACTGCCAGAACCTCGTTGGACGCTGATCGGCCTGTCACTCTTAAGAACTTTGATGCTGCGGCTGTGAAATCGCAGGCGATAGCTAAGCTGCTGGGTGTCCCCGTATCGGATACCTACAAGGCTCATCTCGATCTGACTTCCATAAACCTAAAGGTGGGCGGGCTGGCCCTGCATGATGGCGACATGCCGCTGCGTCAGTTGGGCCTTGGATCACGCCGCATGCTTCTGTGTGGCATTCAGAGGGTGGGCCTAGAAGAAGGTCATATCACCTTGTTCGATGAGGTAGAATTCGGCTTGGAGCCGCATCGGATTACCCGGCTCATCAAGCATGTGAGAGAAGACAAGCGCGGGCAGTACTTCCTCACGACCCACTCACCCATCGTGCTACGCGAACTAACAGTCAAAGAGCTGCATATCGTTCACAATAAGGACGGTGTGGTTCAGATCATTTCTGCTGCTAAAGAGGGACTTGAAGAGCACGAAATGCAGGGGAAGATTCGGTCAAGCACCGAAGCATTTCTGGCAAAGAAGGTCGTGGTGTGCGAAGGCGCCACGGAGGTCGGTTTCCTGAGAGGTTTTGACGACTATCAGGTAGAGAACAAAAAGGATCCGTTTTCCTTCCATGGCGTAGCGTTGCTGGACGCGCGAGGTGGCGGAAATGTGAAAGCACTGGCGAAGGCTTTCAAATCGCTTTGTTATGACGTATCGGTGTTCGCAGACGGCGATGCTGAGAAGCAATTTTCTCCCGCCGATGAGGCAGAGCTGATCAAGTTGGGAATTTCGGTCTACGTGTGGAGCGATAAGCTTTCACTGGAAGAGCGGGCTTTCCAAGACCTGCCGTGGGCCGCTGTGTTGGTCAGTGTGCGGCTCGCTCAAGCTGAACTGGGTTTCCCTGTACGCGACCAGGTGCAATCCAAGTTTGTTGAGCTCCTGGACCAGAATGTTGACACGTGGCAGGAAAGTCCCGAGCTACGAGCTGCCATCGGCGTTGCAGCGAAGAAGGCCGGTTGGTTCAAGGACACCACCAGAGGCGACCTATGGTTCAAAGCTATAAGTCCGGCCTTCCAAGATGCTGCTTTCGGCAAGAAGAATCTTGCGCTTGAACTCGGCAAGCTTTGGGCGTGGGCAGAGCATGTCTGAGGAACTAGCAATCAAGCTCAACGACTGCACAACCAAAGGGTATGTGATCGCGCCTGCTGGGTATGGAAAGACGCATCTCATCGCATTGGCCGTACGGGAGTCTAACGGCAGGCAACTGATCTTGACCCACACCTTTGCGGGTGTGAACTCGATCAAGACCAAGATGACCACACTTGGTGTCCCTGTCTCCAAATATCAGGTGGACACGATTGCAAGCTGGTCGCTACGCCTTTGCTTGGCCTACCCCAAAACGTCAGGATGGAAGGCAGAAAACCCGACCAGCAAGCAGTGGAACAAGCTCTATGAGTGCTGCTCTGGCTTGCTGGCAAAGAGGTTCATTCGTCATGTCGTAGCGGCCACCTACGCTGGTGTCTATGTAGATGAGTACCAAGACTGTTCCGATCTGCAGCACTCGTTGGTCTGCGCCCTGGCAGAATTCCTACCCAGCCGAATCCTGGGCGATCCCATGCAGGCCATCTTTGACTTTGACGAAGGCAAGCCTGTGGACTGGGATGCGAGCGTCTATCCCTCCTTCGGCTGTCTGGGGGAGTTGGAGACTCCTTGGCGCTGGGAGAATGCGGCGGAGCCAAAGCTGGGTGCCTGGCTGAAGGAGGCGCGGAAGAAAATAGAACAAGGCCAGAAGATTGATCTGCTTGACGCGCGGCCATCCAACGTGATTCGTGTTCACACCGATCCCGAATACCTCGCTTCAAAGCAGTATTCGTCGCTCTGTAATCTGCTGGATCACAACGAGAGCGTGATTGCTCTGCATGGTGGGGATCAGCAGTCTAAGAACAAGACTCACCTCTTGGCCCGGACCATGGCAGGCCGATTTTCCTCCATTGAAGAAGTTGAAGGCAAAGATCTTCACTTGTTCCTCAAGAAGTTCGAAGCCGCGAAGACCGTCCAGGCAGGCTTTCTTCTTGCATTAGAGTTTGCGAAGAAGTGCTTCACTGGCGTGGGCGACGCATTGACGGCCGGCACCAAACGGGGCGAGGTGGCGAACCAAAGTAAAGCGACCAAGTACCCCTTGGTCCTGCAGGCAGCGAATGCCTACCTGAACACACCAACGAGCAGCCACCTCAAGTCATTCTTCCAAGCGTTGAAGGCCAACCCACAGACGTCGGCCTATCGTCGAGACCTGCTATATCGCTTCCTCAATGTGCTGAAGATGCATATCGACGGTGAAGGAGAAACTCTCTCAGACGCAGCAAATATGTACCAGCGCGAGATGAGGCATACGGGGCGGCCTATCAGCCATCGAAAGCTCATCGGGACAACGCTGCTGGTCAAGGGCTTGGAATATGATCATGCGGTCATCCTTGATGCGGACGCACTTGACGCCAAGGAGCTGTATGTCGCGATGACTCGTGGATCGAAATCCCTCACCATCATTGGAACGAGAAGATACTTGCCAGCGAAATAATCTGACGCCCTGATTGAATAGGGCCAGCTTCCCCCGAATATGTAGGCGCTCAATGACCGCTCTTGGCCAGAAGCGGCTCAGCTAACGGCCATAGCTGCCCCTTCTAGATCTTCAGATTCGTGTCGTCACTTGCTGGGTGCTCGCGGGTTAAACCAACATTGAGCCGAATTAAGGAAGGTCGCCGCTCTACAGCTCTGGCTGTGGCCCCTTGGACTTATCACTGAACAGCCAGTTCTTGCGGCCAAGAACATAGGGCCGGCTGGCATTCTCTACGGGGTTGTTGCCGATAGGCAGATGTTCGGCCTCAACGTAGCGTTCGAGTTTCCCAAGTTGCAGGCCAGGTAGTGCACTGCCTGGCTCGGGACGGTTTGGCTGGCGTTATGCAGTTGGGGCGTATCCAGCCAGGCCTTGACTGGACCAGAATGGGTAAGGCTTGTGCAGATAGCGGACAGCCCCGGCTCTGTATTGCCGGCTGTCTTGAGATCGCGCTCAAGGCCGTACAGCTTATCGATCATCCTCGGCGCCACATAGGATTACCCAGTCTTGCCCTTAGGCTAGACCTTCTGTGCGTTGACGAGCTTGTGCCTTACATGCACCCAGCAGCCCTGGCGTCCGACGCCTTACTGCGCTGCCAGTGAGTAGTCGTCGAGCAGGTATAGCAGCACCTTCTGCACCAGATTGGGGCTGTAGTTGAAGATCCTGAGCACTAAGGTCTACCACGTGAGGTCGATGCTGTGGCAGCTCAGCACTTTCTCAAAACGGTACAGCGGCAGGCCGTAGGTGCGCTTGGTGATCAACCGCATCTTCAGCATGCTGGGACCAGTCAAGACTTCTCGAGCAACTGGGGTAACTTGTCAGCAGTTACTGGGCTGCTCCGCAAGCCTTGCAGGTGGATATCGCGCAGAGTCTCATTGTAAATTCGCATTAATTTCGAAAAATTTGCAGTTATTTCGAAAAGCCACAGCCGCCGCCGACCAGGGCCGGCCCCGAAGCGCTGTGGTGCGGCTGGCGGAACGGGCGCTGGGGCCAGGCTGTGAGCGGCGCGTGGCTGGCCACCGAGTGGATCGCCGCCACTTCCAGGGCTTCGCGTTCGTCCAGCGGCGGCAGCAGGCCGGGCAGACGGCTGGCCAGCAATGTCTTGCCGGTGCCGGGAGGGCCGCTGAACAGAAGATTGTGGCAGCCAGCCGCGGCCACCAGCAGGGCGCGCTTGGCCGCGGCCTGGCCCTGCACTTCGGCGAGGTCGGGGTAGGGGAGCGCCTGGCGCAGCAGGCCCTGGGCCTGGTAGGGCGAAAGCGGGCTCTGGCCGTTGA
>Ga0255338_1002255_pt1 | contig 29423 bp, 28 predicted proteins | sample MeOH1_35cm_T4_19_FD_203715 | JGI IMG/M metagenome (GOLD analysis project Ga0255338, IMG submission 203715) | Sandy soil microbial communities from University of British Columbia, Vancouver, Canada - MeOH1_35cm_T4_195 | ecosystem: Engineered > Artificial ecosystem > Sand microcosm > Unclassified ... | reverse complement strand
ATCACAAGGAGATCGAGCGGACGATCTCGGACAAGGTCTCGATGTGCAACTACTGGGGCAACCGCCTGGTCTGCGAGGCCTCCGACCGCGCCATGCAGGTGCACGGCGGCATGGGCTATTCGCGCCATACGCCCTTCGAGCACATCTACCGCCACCACCGCCGCTACCGGATTACGGAGGGGTCGGAGGAGATCCAGATCCGCAAGGTGGCCGCCTATCTGTTCGGCTACCTGGGCCCCAAGCGGGAGCAGTTCGCGGAACTCAACGCCGCGGAAAAGGCGACGAAACGGGGCGAGTACGTCCAGCCGATCCCCCCGCGGCCGTGACATGAACCGCGACCATCGCCTCGCCGTCTACGGCTCGCTGGCGCCGGGCAAGGCCAACCACCACAAGCTCGACGGCCTCGTCGGCGGCTGGCAGCCGGGCGTGGTGCGCGGCTGGCTGGTCGAGTCGGGCTGGGGCGCCGCGGCCGGCTTTCCGGGCCTGCGTCCCGATCCGCTGGGACCGGAGGTGATGGTCCAGCTGTTCACCTCGGAAGACCTGCCGGACCATTGGGAGCGGCTCGACGCCTTCGAGGGCGACGAATACGAGCGCGTCCCCGTGAACGTGGACCTCGGCACCTACACGGTCCAGGCCCAGATCTACGCGCTGAAACCGGAGCCTTAGGCGGCCGTCCCAGGCTCTCCCCCCAGGCGCAAGAGGCGTGATGTCGAGCCCCGGTTGAAACCACTGCCGAGCTATGCTGCTGTTCCATGAACGCTGCGATCTGGGTATGGGGGACATCTCGTGCTGGGGCAAATATTCCGTCCCGCTGTCGTCGCGTGTGCTGTGTCCCTGCTTTGCGCGACGCGGGCGGCAGCGTGGGGCAGCCTGGGTCACAGCATCAGCGCCGCCATCGCATATGGCCGGTTGACGCCCACGGCCAAGGCTCGCGTCGACCGCCTCCTGTCGCAGGAGAAGGACGAGATCGCGGGCCCAAGCTTCGTCACGAGTTCGATCTGGGCGGACCGCTTTCGCTTCGAGTCCGAGTTCGAAACATCACAGTGGCATGTCGCCAGCTACCCCCTCAGCTGGCAGGGCGACTTCAGCTCTTGCCCACCCTTTACGGGCCCTGGATACGTCCTCTCCGGCTGCGTTGTTTCAAAGGTATTCGAATTTCACCGACAGCTTTCGCCACCCCCCAAAGACCCTCGTCTGATCGTCTCAACAGGATTCAGCGATCCGGCGACGTTGAAATTCCTCGTTCATTTCATTCAGGATATTCATCAACCACTACACGTATCGGACAACAACGATTTCAATGGAAACTGCGTACAGATCAAATCTCCCCGCGACCTTCCAGACACCAATCTCCATGCCTACTGGGATGTGTCGGTCGTCCGGAGCCTAGGCAGCGATCCGACTGAGATCGCCGCGAGGCTGAGTGCAAACATCGGCGCGGCGGAGGCCGACGCCTGGACAACTGAAGCGCGGACGTCGGCGGACGCCAAGTCCTGGATATCCGCGTGGACCCGCGAGTCGCATGGGCTGGCGGTACAGGTCTATGGGCGGATGTCGAACAAGCCGGGATGTCAGCCTAGCGGGGAACTCTCCGCAGACTATGCCAGCGCCGCACAGCGCCTTACGGAACTGCAGCTTCAGAAGAGCGGCGTTCGCGTGGCGTTCGTGCTGAACAGGCTCTTTGACCCGCCACGGCGCATCCGAGCCGCGCAATGACGTCGAGCCTTGGCCTAGAGAGTCTATCGCCCACCAGCTTGGCGGCAATGTTGTCGCTCGCCGTCGCCGCTCTTGCCTTCCTAGGGCAATTGCGAGGCTACCGGGTGATGCGGCAGCTCAGGTTCAAGGACCTGCAGGAGCGCACGCAAGCCGTGGCGTTCTGGACAGCCTGGATCGAGGCTCAGAAACTCGTCAGCTCGCCAGCCGCGTTCTCAAAACATCAGGCGCTGGCGCAACGCGAACTGAGCGACCTGGCGACCTTTCCGGCCCGAGAAGCGGCGGCAGCGACCGGACCGCGTCTCCCGAACATACTCCTGTTTCAACGCCCGAAGAGATCGTGGACGTGGATACCCCAGACCCTCTTCCACCTCACATGCATTCTATCCGTTCTCTACATGATCGTTGGTCTCAATGACCTTGGAAGCCAACAGCTAACCGCAGGACGCCTCGTGATCTACGTCGCAAGCCTCACCTTCATACTTGTCGTGGCGGCGGCTCTACGACAGTGCGCCCTCCTGGTAGACGGACTCGGTCAACGGCCACGGCAAGTGAGATAGCGATGCGCGTCCGTATCCTGCCCATCGCGCTCCTCGCCGCCATGACAGCCGCGCTGCAGCCCACGACGGTGTTTGCCCAGCAAGGACAAAGAGTTCCACTGCCACGAGATGTCAGCGCCCGATTCGAAACACGCGACGCGATCATGGCTCGCCTGAAACAGGGGCACCGCGCGATCTTGTTCCTGGGGGCAACCCCAATAGACCGTATGATCTGCGAAGAATTTCGGCGAACCTACGGCGATAGCCTATCCAGCCGAAGCAACAATATCATCTCGCTCACCAAGAAACCTCAATACACCGACGCACAAATTGACTGCAACAAGCTCACGTCGTCGTATGACAATCTGATACGCGCAGATCTAGATGACGATCTACAAATAGGCCGCTTCAGCGGACGTCGCGTACTGATGATAATCTGTCAGAACGCCAGAGGTCAGTATGTAAATAAGGGATATGTCATTTTTGACAGACTAGATACTTCGTCCATACAGGATAAATTCCTGCTGTTTCACTCGTACTACAAGAAGGGCCCAAATACCTGGACTGACGCCAAGCGGATCGACAAGCCTTTTGAGGTCCTATCGATCCTCTCCGACCGTTTGCCGCCGAAGAATACGGCATGCCGATAGGCGAGGCGCGGGCCACGCAAGTGGAGCCCTAGGCGGCCGCTTCGCGCGCGCCGTAGCGCTCGTCGAACACCGGCGGGAGGCTGTCCGGGAGACCCAGCAACGGGCCTGAGGACAGCAGCAGCACCACCTCGTCGCCCGTCATGCGAGTGAGCGCGGCGGTGGCGGCCTCGGCGGTCTCGACCCCCTCGACCGGCACGCCCGCGGCGGCGACGCGGGCCAGGATCTCGTCGAAGCTGGACTGCTTGTGGCTGGCCTCGCCGTGGTGCGGCGGCGGCACGATCAGCGCCCTGGCCACGCCCTCGAACACGGTGTCGTACCAGGGCAGCGCGTCGCGGTTGCGCCAGGAGAAGGTGTGCGGCTCGAACACCACCGTCAGCGGCCGGTGAGGATAGTGCAGGAGCATGGCCTCGATGGCCGACCGCGCCTTCTCGTAGGATGAGCCGAAGCCCTCGATCAGCGGGATGGACGAGCGCTTGGTCAGCCGGTCCAGCCGGCGGCGGATGCCGCCGAAGCTCTCGACGGCGCGGGCCAGCTGGGCCTCGTCCACCAGGCCGCGTTCCAGCAGATAGGCCCCGACGCCCACGATGTTCTCGACGTTGTGCTCGCCCAGAAGGGTCGTCGCCAGCGCCACGCGCCGGCCGCGGGGACCGACCAGGGTGAAGCGCGAGGTCTCGCCGAAGGTCACGTCCTGCGGATACCAGCCGTCGCAGGGCCGGGTGTCGTACCAGACGGTCCGCGCGGCGGCCTCGCCGGCGATGGCGCGGATGGCGGGATGCTCGCGGGCCATCAGCAGGCCCTCGGCCGGCAACAGGCGCATCAGCTCGCCGAACGGCCGGACGTAGTCCTCGAAGGTCGGGAAGACATTGACGTGGTCGTGGATCAGCGACGTCAGCAGCACGTCGCGCGGATGGTACAGCACGAACTTCGAGCGCCGGTCCGTTGGCCCCACGATGTACTCGTCACCCTCCAGCACCACCTCGGCCGCCGAGCCCCAGTGGCCGGTGGCCGGCAGCGACGGCGAGATGGCGCCGATCATCCAGCCCGCGTCACGGCCGGACTCGCGCAGGACATGGGCCATCAGCGCGGTGCAGGTCGACTTGCCGAACGAGCCGGCCACCACCGTGTTGCGGCGGAGCGCCGTCGATTCGCCCACCAGTTCCGGGAAGGTGGTGACCCGCACGCCCCGCCGGCGCGCCTCCTGCACCTCGACGTTCGATTCGCCGCCCAGCTTGGCGCTGGCGCCCAGCACGAGCAGATCCAGCCCCGGAACGAGATTCGCGGGATCGAATCGCCAGGCGATCGGGAAACCCAGGCCCTCGACGTAGGTGGACATGGGCGGGAAGACGTCCTGGTCGGAGCCGGTGATCGCGTGCCCCGCCTCGCGCATCATCAGCGCCGCCGCGGCCATGCCCGCGCCCGCGATGCCGGTGAAATGGATGCGCATCGTCCCCTCTTCTCAACGTCTTAGGCAGGTGATCGGCCGATCCGCGGCCTTCGTCCAGCCCCGCGCGACAATGGAACGCTTGGCTGTGGCGGCGGGCAGCTCGGCCATGACCTTAAGGGGAAGTTCAGGCCGGCAGGGCCGGTTAACCCAGCCTTAACCACAGCAGCGGACCCTGCAGTCGTCTTCTTCGAAGACACCCACCATCACCGAACTTTCAGCCCGGCGTCCGCGCCGGGCTTTTTTCTTGGGCGCCGCCCTCGCCGCCCCCGTCCACGAGCACGAATACGGGGATTGAGGCGGGGTCTGCGACATGCCGTCAGGCGGCTTGCGCAACCCGTGAGAGCGGTCTATACGCCCGCCCTCTCGACGGCCTGATCCCGGATAGCTCAGCTGGTAGAGCAGTCGGCTGTTAACCGACTTGTCGCAGGTTCGAGTCCTGCTCCGGGAGCCATCGAGACCCTCCAGACAGCCTTGAAGGCCACGTGGCGGCGCAACGCGGCGCGCGCGGTCGCGTTTGTCGCACAGGCCGCATCTGGTCCTGGGCTCACGGCGGCCCATATGCGGGGTGCGCCTCCCCTCGCGACGAACGGCTGATGTGACCGAGCTCACCCAACACCTGGCCGCGTTTGGTCCGTTCGCGATCGCGCTGGGCGCCGCGGTCGAGGGGCAGACGGCCGTGATCGCCGGCGGGGTGATGGCGCGCTCGCAGATCCTGTCGCCCGTGGTCGTCGTGCTGGCCGCGGCCCTGGGCTCGGGGATCGTCGACTATCTGCTGTTCGTGCTCGGCCGCAGCTTCCGGCACACGCGATGGGTCAAGAAGGTCGCCGCCAAGCCGACCTTCGACAGGGCGCTGGTGCTGATCGAACGCTACCCGACAGGCTTCATCCTCAGCTTCCGCTTCCTGTACGGGCTGCGCGCCGCAGGGCCGGTGGCCGTCGGCGTCTCGAAAGTCTCGACCCGGAAGTTCGCCATCCTGAACGCCGTCGCGGCAGGTCTCTGGGCCGGCGTCTTCGTGGGCCTGGGCTATGTGTTTGGACCGCCGCTCCTGGCTCTGCTGGAGGGGATATTCGCCCACGCCGCGCCCGTCGCCGCAGGGATCGCAGTCGTGGCCGCGGTCGTCGGGGTCGCGATCTGGCGCTGGCGGGCCTGGGCCGCCCAGGAGCGCGCGGCGCCCTGACGGTCGCGCGCGAGGGTGATAACCTCCGCGAATGCCGCGCCGCATCCTCCTGCAGACCACCATCCTGCCCGAACCGGACAACTGGCACATCGGCCGCTTCTCACGCCTGCGCGAACACCTGGCCTCGCTGGACGGCGTCGAGGTGACGGCCCGCGACCGCGAGGCGCCGCCCGGCCAGACCGATCCGGTGCTGGGCGGCCTGGACCGCGCGGACTTCGACCAGCTCTGGCTGTTCGCGGTGGACGAGGGCGACGGGCTGAACGGCGAGGAGTGCGCGGCGATCGGCCGGTTCCGCAAGGCCGGCGGCGGCCTGATGGTCACCCGCGACCACATGGACCTGGGCGTCTCGGTCTGCACCCTGGGCGGCGTGGGCGCGGCCCACTACTTCCACTCCAAGAACCTGGACCCGGACGACAGTCGCAACCGCCGCGACGATCCCGACACGGCGAACATCGACTGGCCGAACTATCACTCCGGCGCCAACGGCGACGTCCAGGCGGTCGAGCTGGTGGGCGCGCCGCATCCGCTGTTCGCCGGCGTGACCCACCTGCCCGCCCATCCGCACGAGGGCGCGGTGGGCGCGCCGCCGGACGATCCGTCGGCGCGGGTGATCGCCCGTGGAGTCAGCAAGGCCACGCGGCGGCCGTTCAACATCGCCGTGGCGTTCGAGGCGAGCCGGGACGGCGGTCGCGCGCTGGCCCAGAGCACCTTCCACCACTACTGCGACTACAACCTCGACCCGCGCGACGGCTGTCCCAGCTTCGTCAGCGAACCGCCGGGCGACGGCATGATCCGCGACCCGAGCGCGCTGGCCGGGACGTTGCGATACTTCGCCAACGTCGCGGGATGGCTGTCCGGTCGCTAGGCCTTGGCGGCCGAAACCAGCTTGGCCGGAACCTGCCTGAACGCCGATCCCAGAACGCCGGTTCCCCAAATAAGGCAGCGTGGCCGTTATATTCGACTTTGCCACAATCTGCCGAAAATCGCCGAATTCCTGCCTCGTATCCCTGGTCACGCTCGAACGTATTCGTCGCAAGTCGGGGGAGACTGGGACGATTTGGCTGAGCCGATCGTCCGATGGGAGGACCTATGCGACAGCCCTACGACGTCGAGATGGTCGACGCCGCCACCTCACCCCTGAGCTCCGCCATCGACAGCGCCGCCGGCCACGCGATGATCTGCGGCTGCCCGGCGTGCACGAAGAGCCTGTTCCTGACCGCGCTGACCACCGGCGGATCCAACCCCGCCGCGGCGCTCAATCCCACGGCCCTGCTGACCGACACCATCGCGGGCGACAGCAGCACGACCGCCACGCTCAGCGTGGATGGCGCGCACGTGTTCTCCACGATCAACACGCCCGGGGACTTCGACTTCTTCCGGGTGCAGCTCACCGCCGGGCAGACCTACGAGTTCGGCCTCTACGCCGCCGTGGGCGGACCGGCCGGCGTGCCGCTGGCCGACGCCTTTCTCGAGCTCTACGATTCCAGCGGCAAGCTGATGGGCGTGGCCGACGGCGGCGCCAGCACCCAGCTCAACGCGGCCAACTCGGGCTTCGACGCCCTGCTGAGCTTCACCGCGACCGCCAGCGGAACCTATTTCGTCAATGCGCGCGGCTTCGACCAGGACGCCACCAACGGGACGGGCGGCGATTTCGTCGGCGACTACGAGGTGTTCGCCCGCACCGGCGACCCGCGCACCGCCTACCAGCCGCTCTACACCATCGACAGCCCACTGCACTCGATCGACTGGGGCAGCCAGTTCCCCCGCACCTCGCGCAATCCCGACGGCGACAACGGTCCGCGCGACAACGGCGCCACGTTCGAGGGCACGGTGTTCAACCCGACCTACGGCGTGAGCGGCAAGAACGTCATCACCTACTATTTCGCCAAGACCGGCGACGTCTTCGTGGACGAGAACCCGCTGACGCCCGGCAGCACCGACACCATGGTGGCCCTGGGCCTGCAGGACTGGGAGAAGGCGGCCTTCAAGCAGGCCTTCAGCCTCTACGAGCAGGTCGCCGACATCGTCTACATCGAGGTCGGCAACCGGGCCGAGGCCGATATCGACATCATCACCTACAAGGGCACGCCCGGCGTCGGGGCCAGCCTGCTGGGCCGCATGAGCCCGCCCGGCGAGGAGAACGCCGGCCAGGCCGAGTTCAACGCCGGCGACGTACGCTGGACGGAAGCGGGCCTGACCCAGGGCGGCTTCTACTTCCCCACCCTGCTCCACGAGTTCGGCCACGGGCACGGCATGGCCCATCCGCATGACAACGGCGGCCGGTCCAGCGTCATGCGCGGCTCCGACGACGGCAGCGTCATCGGCGGGGCGACGGCCGACTTCGACCTGTCGCAGCAGGTCCACACGATCATGTCCTACAATGACGGCTGGTCGACCTCGCCGTACGGGCAGCCGCGCTCCGGCGGCGTCACCGGGACCGAGGTGGACCATTTCGGCTGGATGGGCACCCTGGCGCCGCTCGACATCGCCGTCATGCAGGACAAGTACGGGGTCAACGAGGCGTGGGCCCGCGGCGACGACGTCTATGTGATCAAGGACGTCAACGCGCCCGGGACCTTCTATTCCGCGATCTGGGACGCGGCCGGGACCGACGAGATCCGTTACGGCGGGACGGCCGACGCCAACATCGACCTGCGCGCGGCGACCCTGAAGTACGAGTACGGCGGCGGAGGCTGGGTGTCGTACGCCACGGGCGTCTACGGCGGCTTCGTCATCGCCAACGGCGTCACCATCGAGAACGCCACGTCAGGATCGGGCGACGACACCCTCACCGGCAACACCGCCGCCAATGTGCTGAAGCCGGGCGCCGGCGACGATGTGGTGGACGGCGGCGCGGGCGCCGACACCGTCGACTATTCCAACACGGTCGGCGGCCTGAACGTCGACCTGGCGCTCGCCTCGGCGCAGCAGACCGGCGGCTCGGGCCTGGACCGCCTGGCCAGCATCGAGAACGTGGTGGGTTCCAGCGGCTACGCCGACAGCCTGTACGGCGACGGCAAGGCCAACGTCCTGGACGGCTCGGGAGGCGCCGACAACCTGTGGGGCCGGGACGGCGACGACGTGCTGATCGGCGGGGCGGGCGCGGACCGGCTGGACGGTGGGGCCGGCCTCGACATCGCTTCGTTCCGGACCGCGACGGGCGGCGTCACGCTCAACGTGGCCGGCGCCGGGTCGACCGGGGACGCGGCCGGCGACATCTTCACCAGCATCGAGGCGTTCGACCTCTCGGGGTTCAACGACTCGTTCGCGGGTTCCGCGACGGCCGAGACGGTCCACGGCGGCGCCGGGGCCGATTCTCTGAACGGCGGCGGCGGCGCGGACAAGCTGTGGGGCGACGCGGGCGCCGACCTGCTGACCGGCGGCGACGGCGCCGACCAATTCTGGTTCGGCGCCGGCTTCGGCAAGGACGTGGTCAGCGACTTCCGCGACGGCGTGGACCGGATCGGCTTCTTCGGCATCGGCGGCGTCGACGACTTCTCCGACCTGCGCATCGTGCTGGAGGTGCGTGGCGGCGTCACGGGGTCGCTGGTCACCTTCGGGGCGGGCGACAGCTCGGTCTGGCTGCAGGCGATGACGGTCAACCGCTTCAGCGCCGCCGACTTCCTGTTCGGCTGACGCCCTCCGGGCGGGGGCGTGGCCTACCACGTCCCCGTGTTGGGCATCGACGCCCAGGGCTCGGCCGGCGGCAGCGCCGGGCCGGCCTGCAGCAGCTCCACCGAGATGTTGTCTGGCGAGCGGACAAACGCCATGTGGCCGTCGCGCGGCGGCCGGTTGATGATCACGCCGCCGTCCTTCAGCCGCTGGCAGACGGCGTAGATGTCGTCGACCGCATAGGCCAGGTGGCCGAAGTTGCGGCCGCCCTGATAGGCCTCAGGGTCCCAGTTGTAGGTGAGCTCCACCGTCGGGGCCTTCTTCTCGCGGGCCTGGGCCTCGTCGCCGGGGGCGCAGAGGAAGACCAGGGTGAAGCGGCCGGCCTGGTTCTCCACGCGGGAGACTTCCTTAAGTCCAAGCTTGTCACAGTAGAATGCGAGCGAGGCGTCGAGGTCGGTCACGCGGACCATGGTGTGCAGGTATCTCAAGGGTCTTTCGTCCTCGGGTCAGGCGGCGGCTGGCGATTCAACGCCTTACCGCGTAAAACAATCGGGGCGGACTCGCGCCTCGCGCGAATCCTCGTTGCGTTGCAATCTCAGAACGCTGCGTCAGATTACACTCGCCTCCGTTCGTGACCGCAATTTCATTTGCGCTGGCATAACGGCGGCATCAAAAGCAGGGCAAGCCGCGCAAAGTCGGCAACCGTGTGTGACTGGACGTATCGCGCACGTAGCTGAGACCGGGGATACAGCTCTATGCGTTTGAAACCACAGTATGTCTTCATCATCGCCGTCGCCGGCGTGGTGTTGGTCTACTTTATCGGACGGACGTTGTTCGGGGGTCCCGCCGAGAAGGCGGAGGCCAAGACGCCGCCGCCGAACCCGATCCCCAGCGTCCAGGTCAAGCTGACCCCGGAGACTGTCCGCGAGGTCGAGGTGTCGATCCGCGGCCGCACCGAAGCGGCGCGCAGCGTCGTGGTGCGCTCCGAGACCGCCGGCGTCGTGGCCGCAACCCCCACCGTCGAAGGCAGCTTCGTGCGCCAGGGTCAGGTGCTGTGCCGCCTGGCGGTCGACGCGCGGCAGGCGAGCCTGGACCAGGCCCGGGCGATGCAGAAATCCCGCCAGCTTCAGCGCAAGGCCGCCGCCGAGCTGGCCGCCAAGGGCTATCGGTCCGAAACCCAGGTGCTGGAGGCCCAGGCCAATCTGGACGCCGCCAACGCCAGCGTCCGCGCCGCCGAGATCGCGCTGAAGCAGGTCGAAATCCGCGCGCCGTTCTCTGGCGTGTTCGACAAGCGCGACGCCGAGATCGGAACCTACCTGTCGCCGGGCCAGCCCTGCGGCACCATGATCGAACTCAACCCGCTGCTGGTGGTGGGCGACGCGCCCGAGACCGAGGCGGGCCGTCTGCGCGCCGGCGCCCCCGCCCGCGCCAAGCTGGTGGACGGCCAGGTGCTGAGCGGCCGCGTCCGCTACGTGGCCCGCGACGCCGACCCGCAGACCCGCACCTACCACGTGGAGGTGACCGTCCCGAACCCCGGCAACAGCGTCCGCTCGGGCCTGTCCGCCGATCTCCGGGTCGCCGCCGGCACGGGCGCTGCGCACCTGGTGCCGGTCTCGGCGCTGGTGCTGGACACGGCGGGTCGTCAGGGCGTCCGGTACGTCCTGGCCGACGGACGGGTCGCCTTCTCGCCGGTGACCGTGCTGGAAGAGGCCCGGGAGGGCATGTGGGTCAGCGGCCTAAAGGGCACGGTCAATGTCGTCACCGTCGGACAATCGTTCGTGGCCGACGGCCAGAAGGTTCGGGTCGCCCAGGCCCGTTAGGGCCGGGTGACCAGGGGGAAATGAGATGATCGGTCCGCTGATCGACGGAGCCATCAAGCGACGCAAGGTCGTGCTCGGCGTGGCGCTGATCGCCGCGCTGTTCGGCCTGTTCGCCTATCTGAACATGCCGCGGGAGTCCGAGCCCGACATCGACCTGCCCTACATCTCCGTGGTGGTGCCCTACCCCGGCGTGTCGCCGGAGGACGCCGAGCGGCTGCTGGTCAAGCCGCTGGAGCTCGAGCTCCAGACCATGGAGGGCATCGAGTCGATGAACGGCGTCGCCCGCCAGGGCGTGGCCGTGGTGACCCTGGAATTCGAGGCCGACTTCGACAAGGACAAGGCGCTGGAGGACGTCCGCGCCAAGGTGGACCTGGCGCGCGGCAAGTTCCCGCCCGACGCCGAAGAGCCGATCATCCAGGAGCAGAACTTCTCGGGCGAGCCGGTGATCGGCATCGTCGTCTCGGGCTCCGCGCCCGAGCGCGAGCTGTTCCGTCTCGCCAACGCGCTGAAGGAGCGGCTGGAGGGCACCGAGGGGGTGCTCGAGGTCTACATGAGCGGCGCCCGCGAGGAGGTCCTGGAGGTCAGCGTCGATCCCCTGCGGATGGAGGCCTACAACGTCACGACCGGCGAGATCGCCCAGGTGATCGGCCGCAACAACCAGCTGGTCCCCGCGGGATCGCTGCGGTCGGGCTCGGGCCAGTTCGCGGTGAAGGTGCCGGGCGTGGTCGAGGAGCCGGCCGACATCCTGGCCCTGCCGATCAAGAAGAACGGCGACCGGCTGGTCACCATGGGCGACATCGGCGAGGTGCGCCGCACCTTCAAGGAATCCAGCTCGATCAGCCGCTTCAACGGACAGCCGGCTTTCATCCTCGAGGTTTCCAAGCGCGGCGGCGCCAACATCCTCGAGACCGTGGAGACGGTCCGCAAGGTGACCGAGACCGAGGCCAAGAAGTGGCCGGAGACCGTGCGGCTGAACTACACCTACGACGAGAGCGACTTCATCGGCCGCACCCTCGTGGTGCTGGAGAGCGGCCTGATCATGGCCAGCCTGCTGGTGATGATGATCATCGTCGCCAGCCTGGGCATCCGTCAGGGCCTGATGGTCGGCGCCTCGATCCCGATCTGCTTCCTGCTGGCTTTCCTGATGATGAGCGGCATGGGCGTGACCCTGAACATGATGGTCATGTTCGGCCTGGTGCTGGCCGTCGGCATCCTGGTCGACGGCGGCATCGTGGTGGTGGAATACGCCGACCGGCGCATGGCCGAGGGCCTGCCGAAGGCCGAGGCCTTCGCCGCGGCGGGCAAGCGGATGTTCTGGCCGGTGGCCAACGGCACGCTGACGACGCTGTGCGCCTTCGTGCCCTTCATGTTCTGGAACTCGATCGCCGGGAAGTTCATGAGCTTCCTGCCGCTGACCCTGTTCTTCGTGCTGGGCGCGTCGATCTTCGTGGCCCTGATCTTCACGCCGGCCTTCGGCTCGATCTTCGCCCGCAAGGCGGCCATCGACGAGGCGCATCTGGCCGAGATCGCCAAGTCCGAGCACGGCGATCCGCGCGAGATGAAGGGCTTCATGGGCTGGTACGCCCGGTCGCTGACCTATCTCGGCGCCCACCCCACGCGGACGTTCGCCGGCGCGATCGTCATCATCTTCGCCATCATTTTCTGGTTCGGCGCCACCAAGCACAAGACCGAATTCTTCTTCTCCGATGACCCGGAATTCGTGGACGTCTTCGTGAAGGCCCGCGGCAATCTCTCGCCCGAGGCGCAGGATGGGCTGGTCCGCCAGGTCGAAAGCCGGCTGGCGGGCATCAAGGGCGTGGAGTCCTTCTACGTCCGCGCGGGCGGCTTCACCTCGAACGGGGGTCCGAACTCCGCGCCGAACGACACCGTCGGCCGCATCCGCATCGACTTCGTCGACTACGAGGAGCGGGTGAAGCTGGGGGTCGTGGGCCGCGACATCGAGAACACGATCAAGGCGCGCCTGGGCGAAGTCGCCGGTCTGCAGCTCGAGGTGCGCGGGCCGCAGAACGGACCGCCGGTAGGCAAGGACATCCAGGTCCAGCTCCAAGGCAACGACCCCGACGCCCTGAACAGGGCCGCGGACCTGGTGAAGGCCAAGTTCGCCACGGACCGCCAGCTCATCGAGCTGGAGGACAACCGCACATCCCCCGGCATCGAGTGGAACCTGGCGGTCGACCGCGAGGCGGCGGGCCGCTACGGCGTCGACGTGCTGTCGGTGGGCCAGACCATCCAGTTCCTGACCGGCGGCGTGCTGATGGGGCGCTATCGCCCCGACGACGCCGAGGACGAGCTGGACATCCGCGTCCGCTTCCCGGCGGACGCCCGCAACGTGGCGGCCCTGGAGCAGCTCAAGATCACCACGCCCACGGGCCCGGTGCCGGCCAGCTACTTCATCAAGCGCGTGCCCTCGCAGCAGGTGACGCAGATCCAGCGCCGGGACGCCCAGCGTCTGGTGATCGTGCAGGCGAACACGATCGACAACGTCGCCTCCAACCTGAAGATCGAAGAGCTCCGGCCCTGGCTGGAGAAGGCGCCGATCGACGGCTCCGTCCGCTGGAAGTTCACCGGGGCGGACGAGGAAGGCGCCGAGGCGGCCCAGTTCTTCATGGCCGCCATGGCCGCGGCGCTGTTCATGATGTTCGTGATCCTGCTCTGGCAGTTCAACAGCTTCTACGGAGTGCTGGTGACGCTGTCGGCCGTGATCCTGTCGACGGTGGGCGTCCTGCTGGGCGTGCAGGTCAACCTGGGCAACACCTTCCCGTACATCTCGGTGATCATGCTGGGGACGGGCGTGGTGGCGCTGTTCGGCGTCGTCGTGGGCCACAACATCGTGCTGGTCGACACCTTCTACCACCTGCGCCGCGAGGGCTATTCCGCCGATGACGCGGCGATCCGCGCGGCGGCCCAGCGGTTCCGGCCGGTGGTGCTGACCACGCTGGTGACGGTGGTCGGCCTGCTGCCGCTGATGTTCCAGATCCACCCGAACTTCCACACCGGCCACATCGAGTACAAGGCGCCGGGCTCCACCTGGTGGGTCCAGCTCTCGGCCTCGGTCGTCTGGGGGCTGTCGTTCGCGACCCTGCTGACGCTGGTGCTGACGCCGGTGATGCTGGCCGCGCCCAAGGTCTACTCGCGCCGCTTCGGCTGGATCCGCGACCACACGATGGGCAAGCCCAAGCCGAAGCCGGCCCCGGCCTTGCCGGCGGTCGGCAACGACGACGTCCCGCGCGCCGCGGAATAGCCGTGGCCGCGGGACTGACGCACCGGATCGCGCGCCTCGAGGACGCCCCCGCGCTGGCGGTGGTGATGGACGCCGCGATCGCTGAGCTGCAGCGCGGCTTCCTCGACCCGGCGCAGATCGCGTCGAGCCGGATGATCATGGGCCTGGACCGCCAGTTGCTCGCCGACGGCACCTATTTCGTCGTGGAGGCGGAAGGCCGGATCGCGGGGTGCGGCGGCTGGAGCCGGCGGGCCACGCTGTACGGCGGCGACCACACGCCGGGCCGCGACGCCGCCCTGCTGGACCCGGCGACCGAGGCGGCGCGGGTGCGGGCCATGTACACCCACCCGGACTTCGCGCGCCGCGGCGTGGGTCGGCTGATCCTGGACCTCTGCGAAGCCGCCGCCCGCGCCGAGGGTTTCGGGCGCGTGGAACTGATGGCCACCCTTTCGGGCCGCGCCCTCTACAGCCAGTGCGGCTATCAGGACATCGAGGCGATCGAGGACGACCGCGGCGGCGCGGCCGTGCCGCTGGTGCGGATGGGCAAGGCGATCTGACGCCGTTCAGGCCAGAGCCGGCCGGCGGCGGCGCAGGGCTGCGCCCGCGAGACCGAAGCCCGCGATCATCAACGCCCAGGTGGTGGGTTCCGGGACCCCGGGACCGGTGGGGCCGGGCGTCGCCAGGGATCGCCCCTCCACCCCGTCGAGCAGGAAGTACGGGCCGCGGCCGAAGCCGGTGGCGCCGCGCCAGAAGGCGAACGACAGCTCGTGGCTGCCGGCGCCAAGCATGAGGCTTCCCGAGTAGTGGCTCAGCAGTTGGGTCGAGACGGGGCTTCCGCCGCCCGACGCGTCGAACGCGGGCAGCGCGTTCGACAGCAGGACGCCATCGATGCGCGCCTCGAAGGTGAGCGCCACATCGTTGCAGCTGCAGGCCCCTTCCCCGCGACCCAGATCGAAGGCGTACTCGAACATCCCGGCGTCAGAGGTGCTGAAGCTCTGGGAAATGGTCCCGCCGCCTTCACCGAAGAACGCGTCGAACGAGATCAGGCCCACGTGCGCGCCTTCCGTCGGTACGGCGCTTCCCAAGGACGAAAGGTTGATATTGGGCGACACGGTCCAGGGGCTGGTCCCGGATTCGAAGCCGCCGTTCACGAGCGCACTCGCCGCCGCAGCGGGCTGCGCGACCAACAGAGAAGCGGCGACCAAGACCCCAGCGGCGATCGGCGCCTTTACGAACCAAGCCATCACACATCCTTCCGTCCATTTGAGGCGGCAAGGATGTGGCGGCGCGCGCCCGCCCGCATCGGCCGGGCGGCTAGGCCGGATGGGCTAGGCTTCCCGCGTCTGGCGCCGCCAGAGCGCGGCGTATTCGCCTTGGTTGGCCAGCAGGTCGGCGTGGGTCCCTCGCTCGGCGATGCGACCGCGGCGCAGCACCAGGATCTGGTCGGCGTCGACGATGGTGGAGAGCCGGTGGGCGATCACCAGGGTGGTGCGGCCAGCCTTCACCTTGCGCAAGGTCTCCTGGATGGCGGCCTCGGTGGGGCCGTCGAGCGCGCTGGTGGCCTCATCCAGGATCAGCAGGCGGGGATTGGCCAGCAGGGCGCGGGCGATGCCCACGCGCTGGCGCTCGCCGCCCGACAGCTTGAGGCCGCGCTCGCCCACGCGGGTCTGCATGCCGTTGGGCAGGCCGTCGATGAAGGGGCCCAGCTCGGCGGCCTCGGCGGCGGCCCTCACCTCCTCCGCCGTGGCCTCGGGCCGGGCGAAGCCGATGTTGGCGTAGAGGGTGTCGTTGAACAGGGCGACGTCCTGCGGCACCAGGGCCACGGCGCGGCGCAGCTCGGCCTGGCGGGCCTCGCGCATGTCGACGCCGTCGATGGTGACCCGGCCCTCCTGGGGGTCCAGGAGGCGCATGGCCAGGCGGACGGCCGTGGTCTTGCCGGAGCCGGAGGGGCCGACCAGGGCGACGGTCTGGCCGGGCTCGGCGACGAAGCTCACGCCCAGCAGGCCGGAAGAACGCGCGTCGTGGCGGAAGCTGACGTCCTCGAAGGCGATGGCCGCGCCCTGCCCACTGGCAGGCGGCAAAGGCTTGGCCGCCTCGGCGTCGACGATGTCCGGCGCGATCTTCTGCAGATCGACCATCTGCTCCATGTCGATCAGGCCCTGGCGGATCTCGCGGTACTGGAAGCCCAGCATGCCCAGCGGCGCGTAGAGGCCCGAGAGCAGCAGGATGGCCATCGTGATGTCGCCGACCTGCAGGCGGCCGCCCACCACCTCGTAGCCCGCCATCACGGTCAGGGCGGCTAGGCCGACGTTCAGGATCAGCGACTGGGCCGCGTTCAGCATGTTGAGCGAGCCGGTGGCTCGAGAGCTGGCGTCCACGTACTGGCTCATCGCCCGGCCGTAGCTGTCCACCAGGCGGTGCTCGGCGCCGAAGGCCTTCAGGGTCTCGTAGTTGATCAGGGCGTCGGACGAGAGGCCCGCGGCGCGGTTCTCGGCCTCGTTCAGGTCGCGGCGGTGCGACAGCCGCCAGTCGGTGATCTTGAAGGTGACCACCGAATAGATGACCAGCGTCGCGAAGGCGGTGAGCGCGAAGCGCCAGTCCAGCCGCACCACCATGACCACGATGGCCAGGATCAGCTCCACGAACGTCGGGCCCAGGCTGAAGATCAGGCTGCGGATCAGGAAGTCGGTGGAGCGCGCGCCGCGGTCGATGATCCGCGACAGGGTTCCGCTCTGCTTGGTCTGGTGGAAGTCCAGCGACAGCGAGAGCGCGTGGCCGAAGCTCTCCACCGCCGCCCGCGCCATGGTGGACTGGGAGACCCGCGTGAAGACCGCGTCGCGGGCGAAGGGCGCGCACGCGGCCACCAGCCGCAGGGCCGCGAAGGCCACCGCCAGGCCGATAAAGCTGGCCCCCAGGACGACGCCGCCCTGCTGGGCCGGCGTGAGCGTGTTGATCGCGTCGCCCAGCATGACCGGGGCCAGGACGCCGCAGAGCTTGCCGACGAAGACCAGGACCAGGGCCGCGGCGATGCGCAGGCGAAGCTGCGGCGCTCCGGAGCGCATGACCAGGGCGCCCAGGTCGGCCATCGAGGCCCAGAAGTCGAACCTGGCCTCCTTCGGCTCGACCGAGTCCGGCCCGCTGAAGCGAGCATGGGCCATGTGCGCGTGAACCAACTCTAGGCCCCGGACGCCGGGGTGCGCGGCACGCACGCGAAAGTGGAAACCCCGGCCCTCTTCACGACTTGCTCGAAACTCCTTAACCCTGACCATAGCTAGTTGGGCTTGCGGGCCGTGTAAGCAAGCGGCCCAATGAGTTTTCCCCCGAGTTCTGCGTCTGGGAGTATGCGTAATGCGGCGTCAGCGCCAACGCCTGGAATCGGCCTGTGTGTTCTGCGGATCCTCCGACGAGGCCGATGCGGACTTCCTGCGCGCGGCCGGCGAGCTGGGCAAGGCGCTGGCCGACGCGGGGATCAAGCTGGTCTATGGCGGCGGCGGCGTGGGCCTGATGGGCGCGGTGGCGCGCGGCGCGCACAACGCCGGCGGCGACGTGCTGGGCATCATCCCCACCTTCCTGGTCGGCAAGGAACGCGCGCTCGAGATGGTCGAGCACATCATCGTCGACAACATGCATGAGCGGAAAATGCTCATGTTCCAGCGCTCGGACAGCTTCGTGATCCTGCCGGGCGGCATCGGCACGCTGGAGGAGGTGGTCGAGCTGCTCTCCTGGCGCCGGCTGGACCTGCACGCCAAGCCGGTGGTGTTCTACAATCCGCGTGGGTTCTGGGAGCCCTTGTTCAAGCTGTTCCAGCACACTGTCGACGAGAAGCTGACCCCGCCGGAGTTCATGCGCGCCTGGACCTCGGTCGAGACGGTCGACGAGATCGTCCCCGCGTTGCTGGGCCAGGGCCGCGAGCCCTTCCCGTCCGAGGCGGCGGTCGGCCGCCGGGGTTGAGCCCCACAACTGTGGGGCGAACGCCACACTGCCGGAAGACTGCGTCAGGCTGACGCATCCGCACGCCGGTCCCGCGCGTAGTGGGAGGGTCGGACGCGCTCTGGGCCGTCCCCCCACAAGAAGATGGACCTCCCCCTCATGCGTAACCTCCTCCTCGCCACCGTCTCCCTGACCCTGCTCGCCGGCGCCGCCCAGGCGCAGGACGCCTCCTGGACCGGCGCCTATGTCGGCGTGTCGGCCGGCCTGGCCGACCGCAAGGAACGCGGCTCCGAGACGATCGGCTTCGACACCAACCTGGACGGCGCCTACGGCGACACCGTGCGCAACGCGGCCGGCGCCGACGCCTTCTCGACCGGCTTCTGCGGCGGATCGTTCGTCACCAACGCCGCCCCCGGCGGCTGCGCCAAGGACGACGACACCGACGTCGAGCTGAGCGCCCGCATCGGCTACGACTACCAGATCGGCTCGTTCGTGGTCGGCGGCCTGGTGGAGTACACCCAGGTCCAGCTGAACGACGCGGTCACGGCCTTCTCGATCACCCCGGCCGGCTACGCCTTCAACCGCAAGCTCAACGACCTGTGGGCGGTCCGCGCCCGCGGCGGCTACGCCATGGGCGACAACCTGTTCTACGCCACCGGCGGCTACGCCCGGGGCAACATGAAGCACAGCTTCAACACCACCAACGGCGTGAACAGCTTCACCCGCGACGGCGGCGGCGACGCCAACGGCTACCAGGTCGGCCTGGGCTACGAGCGCAAGCTGACCCCGAACGTGACCGTGGGCGTGGAATGGTTGCGCACCAGCCTGAAGGACGACGACTACACCGTCCGCGCCGGCAACACGGGCACGACGGCGGCCACCAACCCGTTCCTGCTGGTCAACGCCAGCGGCACGGACTTCCTGCGCACCTCGGAAAAGTTCAAGTTCGACAGCTACCGCGTGACGGCCAGCTACCGCTTCTAGGGCGCTAGAGCGCGTCAGGCGAAAGTGGATACCGGTTTCGCCGCCCGGCGCGCTCTAAAGCTTTGAAGAGCGAGCCTTTTTATCTGGTTCAGGTGATTCCACCTGAACCAGAAAGGCTCTAGCCCGCGGCCCGGCGCGCCAACTGGCGCTGGGCCGCGGGATCGGCACGCACCTGCTCCAGCAGCCATTCTCGGAAGGCGGCGATCTTGCGCGCACGGCGACGGTCGCTGGGATAGGCCAGCCAGTAGCCGCCCACGTCGCTGATGTAGATCTCGAAGGGCTGGCTCAGCCGCCCGGCGGCGATGTCGGCGCCGAACATCGCCGGCGAGCCGATGGCGACGGCGCCCCTGGCGACGGCGGTGGCCACCTCCAGGACCTGGGTGTCCGCCGTGATGCGCGGCGCGGCCTGGGCCTCCGCCGGGGCGGCGGCGAGGCCGGCATTGGCGAACCACGCCTTCCACTCCCCTTCCGATCCCACCCGCTCCACCTTCAGCAGATCCTCCGGGCGTGGATCCGGCCCGAGCGCCGCCAACGCCTGCGGCGTCGCCAGGACGGTCTGCGCCGAAGGGAACAGATAGACCGCCTCCAGGCCCGGCCACTGCCCGTCCCGGCTGCCGCGGATGCCGACGTCGAACTCCTCGCGCATCAGGTCGGCCAGCTTCTGGCTCGAGTCCAGCCTCACAGCGATTTCGGGATGGGCCACCTGGAAGGCGCCCAGGCGCGGGGCCAGCCACTGGGTGGCGAAGGTCTGCAACACCGTGATCGACAGCACGCCCGCGCCGCTGTCGGTGATGTCGCCGATGGCGCTGCGCAGGGCGCCCATGGCCTCGGTGGCCGCCCGCGCCAAGCGCTCGCCCGCCGGGGTCAGCGCAACCTCGCGCGGCAGCCGGCGGAACAGCGGCTGGTCCAGGCGCTTCTCCAACGCCTTCACCTGCCAGCTCACCGCCGCCTGGCTCATGCCCAGCTCCTCGGCGGCGCGCGTGAAGCTGCTTAAGCGGGCGGCGGCCTCGAACACACGGATGGCGCTGAGCGCGATGTTGGCGAGCGGATCAGACATAAGGGTAGCTTATGGATACAGCAGGAGAACCGCTTTGAACACCGGTGTTCGGAGGCTCATCTTCACTGGCGAGAGATAACCCCTGACGGGAGATGGTCATGGAAGAACTGCACCGCATCCATAAGGACGTTCCGTTCGGCTACTGGGTCGACTACGTCGTGCCGGCGTATCGCTGGCTGTCGCGGAAGTGGCTCCAGCGCCGCGACGCGCGCGCCCTGGCGTCGGAGCTGAGCCGACTGCCGTCGTCGCGCTGAAGCACTTTCCTTTCCCGCAAAGCGGGAGAGGAAAGGCTGCTACGGAACGCCCGCCTCCAGTTCCTCCAGCCATACCCGCGCGTTGCCGTCGCTGGGCGCGCGCCAGTCGCCTCGGGGCGACAGCGCCCCGCCGGAGATCACCTTCGGGCCGTTCGGCATCGCCGAGCGCTTGAACTGGCTGATCTCGAAGAAGCGGAACAGGAACACCCCCAGCCACTTCTTGATGGTCGCCAGGTCGTAGGCGTTGCGCGCCTCGTCGGGGAAGTTCTCAGGCCACGCCCCCTGCTCCACGTCGCGCCACGCATGCCACGCCAGGAACGCCACCTTGGACGGCGCCAGGCCGAAGCGGGTGATGTGGAACAGGTTGAAGTCCTGCAGTTCGTAGGGGCCGACCTTGGCCTGGGTGCTCTGGATGGCGCCGCTGGCGTCGGCCGGCACCAGCTCGGGCGAGATCTCGGTGCCCAGGATCGACAGCAGGGTCGCGTTGGGCCCCTCGTCGAACTGGCCGGTCTTCACCACCCAACGGATCAGGTGCTGGATCAGGGTCTTCGCCACCCCGCCGTTGACGTTGTAGTGGCTCATCTGGTCGCCGACGCCATAGGTGCACCAGCCCAGGGCCAGTTCCGAGAGGTCGCCGGTGCCCAGGACGAAGCCCGCCCGCTGGTTGGCCAGGCGGAACAGGTAGTCGGTGCGCAGGCCCGCCTGCACGTTTTCAAACGTGATGTCGTACGTGGGCTCGCCGCCCGCGAACGGATGGCCCATCTCCTCCAGCATCAGCCGGGCGGTGGGCCTGATGTCGATCTCCTCGCCCGTGACGCCCAGGCCCTTCATCAGCGCCCAGGCGTTGGCCTTGGTGCCGTCGCTGGTGGCGAAGCCCGGCAGGGTGAAGCCCAGGATGTTCGCCCGCGGCAGGCCGACGGCGTCGAAGGCCTTGGCCGCCACGATCAGGGCGTGGGTCGAATCGAGGCCGCCGGAGACGCCGATGACGAGGTGCTTGGACTTCGTCGCCTGGATGCGCTTCACCAGGCCCTGGACCTGGATGTTGAAGGCCTCGTAGCAGTCCTTGTCCAGGCGCGCCGGGTCGTCGGGCACGAACGGGAAGCGGTCCAGCGGACGGATCAGGCCCACGTCGTCGAAGTGCGGCTGGTGGACGAAGCGGATGCGGCGGAAGCTCTTCTCGGGATGGCCGGCGGCCGCTGCGCCATCGTTGAATGTGGGCGTGCGCATGCGCTCGAGGCGCAGGCGGCCCACGTCGATGTCGGCCACCGCCATCTCCGAGCCGGCGGGAAAGCGGTCGGTCTGGGCCAGGCGCCGGCCCAGCTCGTGGATGGAGGCCTGGCCATCCCAGGCCAGGTCCGTGGTGCTCTCGCCCGGCCCGGCCGCCGAATAGAGGTAGGCCGCCTGACAGCGCATGGACTGGCTGGCGCACAGGATCTCACGATCGTCGGCCTTGCCCACCACGATGTTCGAGGCCGACAGGTTGCAGAGGATGAGCGCGCCGGCCATGGCGCCGGCGGTCGAAGGCGGCAGCGGGGCCCAGAAGTCCTCGCAGACCTCCAGGTGGAAGGTGAAGTCGGCCAGGTCCTCGGCCTCGAACACCAAGTCCGTGCCAAACGGAACCTGCTGGCCGGCCAGCGCGATGGTCAGGCCGGTGACGCCCGCGCCCGGCGCGAACCAGCGTTTCTCGTAATATTCCCGATAGTTGGGCAGGAAACTTTTCGGCGTGACCCCCAGGATCCGGCCGCGCGAAATGGCCACGGCGCCGTTGTAGAGCCGACCGTTGCACACCACCGGCGCGCCGACGATCAGCACCGGCTTCAGGGTCTTGCTGGCTTCGGCGAGGGCCGCGATCTCGGCCTCCACCCGCTTCAGCAGGGCGTCCTGCAGGAACAGGTCGTCGATGGCGTAGGCCGACAACCCCAGTTCGGGGAACAGCATCAGGTCGCAGCTCTCGACGTCGCCCTGCCGCGCCATGCGCAGGGTCTCGGCGGCGTTGAACCCCGGGTCGCCCGGCAGCACCGCCGGCGTGCACACCGCGGCCCGGACAAAGCCGTGGGTGTGGATCGAGTGGAACGCCTTCGTCACCGACAGCTCCCGTCCGGACTAATGCTCAATTTGAGCATATATAGCTTGGCAGGAACGTCTGAGCAAAACCTCAAGCGCCCTTCCCCGCGTTGGCGGTGCGTTCGCCGTATTTCATGCCCTCGAGCTTGAGGCCATCCGGATCGAGGAAGAAGACGGCGTAGTAGTCGTCGTAGTACTCGCCGGCCGGGTCGACGATGGCAGCGCCGAGGGCCTTCACGAACGCCTGCAGCTCGTCGACCTCAGCTCGGCTTTTCAGCTCGAAGGCGTAGTGGTGGTAGCCCACGTCGCCGGTGCGATGGCCGTGGCGCCGGCCTTGTTCGGACTGGCCGATCCAGAAGCGGGTCTTGCCGTTGGTCCAGCCGATGGCGTCCTCGTACTCGTCCAGCACCTCGAAGCCCAGGAACGGAAACAGCGCGCCGTAAAAGGCCTTCGAGGCGGCGAAATCGCTCACGCGAATCGCGAGGTGGTCGATACCCACGACGGTCACCATGGCGGCTCTCCCGTTGTCCTGACGCGGAGAGAACGCCTAGCATCGCATCGGAGGCGCCATGAAGAGACCGATGCTGCGCGAACGCGTCCGTGGGCAGCACGCCCGCGTCACCACCGTCGAGCTGTTCTTCGACCTGGTGTTCGTCTTCGCGATCACCCAGCTCAGCCACGGCCTGCTGGCGCACCTGAGCGCCGAGGGCGCGCTCCACACCGGCCTGCTGATGCTCGCGGTCTGGTGGGCATGGATCTACACGACCTGGATCACCAACTGGCTGGACCCCGACCACCCGACCGTGCGCGTGATGCTGTTCGGCCTGATGGGCCTGGGACTGGTCATGTCCACCTCGCTGGGGGATGCGTTCGGCAAGCGCGCCGTCCCCTTTGCGCTCGCCTACGTGGCCCTGCAGATCGGCCGGACCCTGTTCATGGCCTGGGCCAGCCGGCGCGACCCAAGCCTGGGCCGCAACTTCGTGCGGGTAGCCTGCTGGTTCGGCCTCTCGGGCGCCTTGTGGGTCGCAGGCGCGTTCGGTCCGGCCGAAATGCGCGTGGGCCTCTGGGCGGCGGCGCTGGCGATCGAGTACCTGGCCGCCGCGGTCGGGTTCTGGGTCCCCGGCCTGGGCCACGCCCGCACGACGGAATGGACGGTGGAAGGCGCCCACATGGCCGAGCGCTGCGGCCTGTTCATCATTATCTGCCTGGGCGAGTCGGTGCTGGTGACCGGCGCCACCTTCGCGCAGCATCCCTGGGAGCCGGGCCTCATCGGCGCCTTCGTAGCCTCACTGGGCGGCGCCATCGCGATGTGGTGGATCTATTTCAACGCCCACGCCGAGGCCGCCGCCCACGCGATCGCCCGGTCGGAGGACCCCGGCCGGATCGCGCGGATCGCCTACACCTACGCCCACATGCCGATCGTCGCGGGGATCATCGTCACGGCGGCCGGCGACGAGCTGGCCCTGGCCCATCCGCTGGGTCACATGGAGCCGGCCGCGATCTGGCTGATCCTGGGCGGACCGGCGCTGTTCCTGCTGGGCGGCGTCTGGTTCAAGTTCGCGGTGTTCGGGACCTTGTCGCACCCGCGCACCTTCGGCCTCGTCCTGCTGGGACTGGCGGCCGTGGCCGCGCCCAACCTGACGCCGCTGGCCCTCTCGGCCGTGGCGACCGGAGCGCTGATCGTGGTCGCTGCGTGGGAGACCGTGACCCTACCGGCGTTTGCGCAGCCGCAGCCGCACCCCTGAGGTCCGCCGCACAATTGTTCGCCGAGGAGCCCGGATCCTTCCGCGCACGATGGCGTGACGCTCGGCGCAAGACCAGGCCACGCCCCATGGCGCGCAAAAGACCGGATGATCGCTGCGCTTCACGAACCGTTGAACACGGCTCGTGAGCCAGATCAGTCGTCGCGGTGGACGCGTTCGCGGCGCTCATGCCGTTCCTGGGCTTCCAGGCTCAGCGTGGCGATCGGACGGGCGTCGAGGCGGGCCAAGCCGATCGGCTCGCCAGTCTCTTCGCAATAGCCGTACGAATTGTCCTCGATCCGCCGCAGTGCGTCGTCGATCTTCGAGATGAGCTTACGCTGCCTGTCGCGAGTGCGGAGTTCAAGAGCGCGGTCGGTCTCCGAGGACGCCCGATCAGCAATGTCCGGGTGGTTCTCAGTTTCCTTTTGGAGATGGGACAGAGTCTCGCGAGATTCGCGGAGAATGTCCTCTTTCCACGCGTTGAGCTTCTGCTTGAAATATTCAAGCTGACGCTCGTTCATGAACTCTTCGTCTTCCGACGGACGGTAGTCGGTAACCTCAGCCATTACAGCGGCTGCTTTCATGGAAACCTCACGCCCCTAAGGACCCCTGAGACACGCGCCGGCTGTATAGCAAATCGACCGGTGGTTTCAACGTCGCTGACACGCCCCAGGGATTTAGCCGCCACGGTTGGCGGCCTCCAGCTTGGCCAGCTCTACAGCCGCCCGGGTTTCTATCTCGTCAAGAACCGCTTCCAGCTTGGGATCTTCGGTCGCCGAACGCTGCTCGCGAACGGTGCGCGCGAGGCTGTCGAGCTGGGCCTGGGACAACTCCCCGCCCAGCAGCGCCACCTTCAGCCCGTCCAGCTCGTCCAACAGGCGGCCGGCGCGCTTCACCGAGCGGCGCTTGCGTTCGGTGGGCGATTCGACGTCCTGCAGCGCCAGCAGAGCTTCGACGCCCATGACGCTGGACACGCCCGAGGCGCCCGACACCTGGGTGGGCGAAGCCGGCGCCGAGACGCCGGCGATCTGGAATCCGCCGCCGCCGCCGGCGCCACGTGCGGGCTTCGCACCCGACGTCTGCGACAGACCGCCTGTTCCGGAGACTTTCATGGGATGGACGCAGGTCCTTTTACTCTCAGTGGGCACCATCGGCCCTCAAGCTTGAAGCATGGTTAACGGGCGGTCGTTTCTGCCTAGTCGAACTTGCCGACCCTTGCGCTTCGAGGTCTGATTTCATTGCGGTTTTCGACTGGCACGGTTCTCGCCTTAAGCCATGCGAACATTGCCGCCCGAAGGTTCAAATGCGTCCGGTCCGATTCCTCTCCGCCCTGATCCTCAGCCTGGCGACCCTCGTGGCCCAGCCGGCGCTCGCCAAGTCGCGCATCAAGGACATCGTCGAGTTCGAGGGCGTGCGCGAGAACCAGCTCGTCGGCTACGGCATCGTCGTGGGCCTGAACGGAACCGGCGACGCCCTGCGCAACGCCCCCTTCACCAAGCAGAGCCTGGAGGCGATGCTGGAGCGGCTGGGCGTCAACGTCCGCGACGCCAACCTCAACACCAAGAACGTCGCCGCGGTCATGGTCACCGCCAAGCTGCCGCCGTTCGCCGCGCCGGGCGCCCAGATCGACGCCTCGGTCTCGGCGCTGGGCGACGCCAAGAGCCTGCTGGGCGGCACCCTGCTGGTCACGCCGCTGATGGGCGCCGACGGCCAGGCCTATGCGGTCGCCCAGGGCACGGTGCAGACCGGCTCGGTCAGCGCCGGCGGCGCATCCGGCTCGACGGTGCTCAAGGGCGTTCCCACCGCCGGCCGCATCGCCGGCGGGGCCAGCGTCGAGCGCGAGATCGGCTTCCGCCTGGCCAACATGGCCCAGATGCGGATGACCCTGCGCAATCCCGACTTCACCACCGCGCGCCGCATCGCCGAGGTGGTCAACGGCGCCTACCCAGGCACGGCCGTCGCCGAGAACCCCACCATCGTCGCCATCCGCCCACCCTCGGGGCAGGACATGGTCAGCTTCCTGGCCCAGGTCGAGAGCCTCACCGTCGAGCCCGACAACGGCGCCAAGGTGGTCATCGACGAAGTGGCCGGCGTGATCGTCATGGGCGACGCGGTCCGCGTCTCCACCGTCGCCATCCAGCAGGGCAACCTGACCATCACGGTGCGCGAGCAGCCGGCGGTCAGCCAGCCCAACGCCTTCTCCCGCGGCGGCGAGACCACCGTGGTCCCGCAGTCGGAAGTCTCGGTGGAGGAGGAGAAGGGCAAGCAGTTCCTGACGGTGAGGTCGGGCGCGGCGCTCTCCAACCTGGTCGCCGGCCTGAACGCCCTGGGCGTCACCCCGCGCGACATGATCTCCATCCTGCAGACCATCAAGGCCGCGGGCGCGCTCCAGGCCGAAATCGAGGTGATGTGATGGCCGACCCGATCTCGCCCCCCGGCCTCTCCCCCAACTTCCTGACGCCTACGGCCCAGGCCACTACAGCCTCGCTGGCGCACAGCAAGGCCAAGGACGCCGGGCAGAAGTTCGAGGCCCAGTTCCTCTCGACCATGTTCCAGCACATGTTCCAGGGCCTGGAGACCGACGGCCCCTTCGGCGGCGGCGCGGGCGAAGAGATGTTCCGCTCGGTCATGACCGAAGCGCTGGGCAAGCAGGTCGTCAAATCCGGCGGTATCGGCCTGGCCGACACTGTCCAGCGTGAAATCCTGAAGTTGCAGGGGCTCCAGTAATGGCCATCGCCGCAAGCGACGCCGCAGATCGCGTCGAACAGCTCGTCATCCTCACCGAGCGCCTGACCGAACTGATCGCCAATCAGTGCCAGGCCTTCGAGCAACGCCGTCCGCAGGACGCCGCCGCGATGCTGGAGGAGACCTCACGCCTGGCGAACCTCTATCGCCACGAGAGCGCCCGCGTCCGCGCCGATCCGCGCATGGTCGAGTCGGCGCCGCTGGAAGCCCGCACCCGCCTGGTGCGCGCGACGGAGGGCTTCGACGCCGTCCTCGCCCGCCAGGGCCGCGCCATCGAGGCGGCGCGCACGGTCACCGAGGGCCTGGTGAAGTGCATCGCCGAGGAAGTCGCCAGCCAGCGCAGCCAGGCCAGCGTCTATGGCTCGAGCGGCGTGCAGTCCGCGGGCCCCACGGCCACGGCCATCACGCTCAACAAGCGCGCCTAGCGTCCGAGGATCGCGCCCAGGTCGGCGCGGTTCGCGGAGACATCCGCCACGGTGTAGCGGTCCAGCACGCCAAGGAACGCCTGCGTCGCCTCGCTGAGACGGCGCGGCAGCAGGCACACCGGAGCGATCGGGCAGGTGTTGGTCTCCGGGTTGAAGCATTCCACGAGCTCGTCCAGTTCCTCGGTGCGGCGCACGACGTCGCCCAGCCGGATTTGGGCCGGGTCGCAGGCCAGCCTGACGCCGCCGCCCCGCCCCCGCACCGTGTCCACGTAACCCAGGTCACGCAGGCGCTGCAGCACCTTCACCAGGTGGTTCTTCGAGATCCGGTACGAGCCCGCGATGGCGGCCGCCGTGGTCGACTCCTCGCGCATGCTCGCCAGATAGATCAGGGCGCGCAGGGCGTAGTCGGTGTGCAGGCTCAAACGCATCGGAACACTCGGACGGCCGGGTCTTGTGGCCGGGTTTAAAGTGGTATATCGAGCGCCACTTCTCAAACAAGCATATTACTTACCACTTAAAAGAGGGACAGGATGAGCTCGCTCTACGAACGGATCGGCGGCGCCCCGGCGGTGAAGGCTGCGGTCGAAATCTTCTACGAGAAGGTGCTGGCGGACGACCGCATCGCCCACTTCTTCGAGGGCGTGGACATGCAGCGCCAGGTCGGCAAGCAGCGCGCGTTCCTGGTCATGGCCTTCGGCGGCCCCAACACCTACACGGGCGACGACATGCGCCGGGGCCACGCGCACCTGGTGGCGCGCGGCCTGAACGACGGCCACTTCGACGCGGTGGTCGAGAACCTGGCCCTGACGCTGCGCGAACTGGGTGTGGGCTCGGCCGCGATCGCCGAGGTGGCGAAGATCGCCGAGAGCGTCCGCGACGACGTGCTGGGCCGCGAAAAGGTCGCCGCCTAGGCGCTCAGTGCATCGTGCCGGCGACGATCTCGAGCTTGTTGCCGTCCGGATCCAGGATCACGCAGCCGTAATAGCTGGGGGCGATATCGGGATGCGGACCGGCGGCGCGGATCGTCGTTGCGCCGCGCTCCATCGCCGATTCATAGGCCGCATCGACCGCCGCATGGCTGTCGGCCGTGAAGGCCAGGTGGGCGCCCAGGCCCGCCACCTGATCGCCGTCCACCGGATAGAGGTAGAACAGGCCTGCCTGCCCGCCCGGCCCGTACGCCAGCTCCTTGGCCGTGGCCGAGGAGACCGCCGCACCCAGCGGGGCGAAGAAGGCGTCGTAGAACTCGCGCGCGGCGTCGAGGTCGCGGACGCCGAGGGACAGGTGATCGAACATGGGAAGCCTCCTCCTACTGCACCTTAGCTGTGCATGGCGACGTGAGGCCACAAGCCCGGCCTTCCATTTCAAACGCTTGTTTGACGCTGCGGAACCTGCCTATGTTGGGGACGCCGTCGGACGTTCCGGCGGCCTACGTTCTCAGGGCGGGGTGAAACTCCCCACCGGCGGTAATGCCCTCTCCAAGCGATTGGACAGGGACGAGCCCGCGGGCGCTTCACGGCATTCTTCCCAGAGATGGGGGCCATGAAGGACGAGCAGATTCCGGTGTGATCCCGGGGCCGACGGTCATAGTCCGGTTATGAGAACGGTCGAACGTGTCGCCGGCGGGATTCCGCCTGCGCGCGGGCGGCCTGCCCCTGAGTCGTGGTCCTTTGAACCCGGTCAGGGAGAAGACCATGACCCAACTCACCGCCTCCAAGCCCACGCTGGAGTTCCCCACCGCGAACGGCGCCTTCCGCGCCGGCCGCGTCGCCTTCGTCCACGCGCTGTGGCACGCCGACATCGTCCGGGAGGCCTATGCGGGCTTCATGGACGAGATGGCCGTCCTGGGCTTCCCGCCCGAGACGGTCGAACGCTTCGAGACCCCCGGGGCGTTCGAGATTCCCCTGCACGCCCAGACCCTGGCCCGCACCGGCCGCTACGCCGCCATCGTCGGCGCGGCGTTCGTGGTCGACGGCGGCATCTACCGCCACGAGTTCGTCGCCCAGACGGTGGTCCAGGGGCTGATGCA